>Ga0213866_10003618_pt1 | contig 10432 bp, 5 predicted proteins | sample PICome_11_FD_160079 | JGI IMG/M metagenome (GOLD analysis project Ga0213866, IMG submission 160079) | Coastal seawater microbial communities near Pivers Island, North Carolina, United States - PICO284 | ecosystem: Environmental > Aquatic > Marine > Coastal | place: USA: North Carolina... | reverse complement strand
GGGTAATGCAGTAAGATGGGGGTTTGCATGGAATAATGAAGCTGATCATGGTAGCAATGATGTAAGTGGTGGAATTGGCCTTGCAAGAGGATCATACTCAGCTGGTGATCTTATTGGTTGTTGTCAAGCTCAAACAGGTATCAATCGTACAGCAAGGGTAGAAGTATATATAAGATAAAATGTTAACAATAATATGAAAAAATATTCTGGCTTTACATTATTAGAAATATTGCTTTATGTTGTGATAGGAGGAGTCACTTTGGCTATTGCTACATTTTCATTCACACAATTAACCAGATTATCTACCTCATTTAGAGTAAATAATGAATTGAATCAAACTGGAAAATCTATTATAGAGCAACTTCAGAATTTAGTTAATGAAAATGATATTATTGTAAGTCCTAAACTAGGTGCGGATGCTAACACTACTCTAGTCTTAAGAAAAGATGATGTAGAGACTACTATTACACAGAATGATACCAATATTACTGTTTCATATAGTAATAGCCAGCCTTCTTTTACTATTAATCCAACTGGCATATTAGTTGTCAATGCCCCAGCGAATACTTTGTCTTTTGAGCAGATTGATACTCAAAATAATAGCAATACTAATATATCTCAATCTGTAAAATTAAAGTTTATACTTAGATTTAATCAACCTACTTTTAGTGGTTTTGAATATGAAGCCGAGAAAGCCTTCGAGACTACTCTACAATTATCTGAAAAAGTTAAGGCCTTCGACCCTATTCTAAATACTACTCCAACTGGAGCTAATGGAGTAGCTTATGGATTGAGAAAATTAGCTGGATTTAATACTAATACAAATATATTATCTTCCGCCTATAATGGCCCGGCCATTCGAGTTAGAAGAGATGCAGGGTTAGACCAAAGTGAAATAGATATAGGCTTTAATACTAAAGGACAGTTAGATCAAGTAGCCTTGCAAAACTTTGTAGGATATCAAAATTTCTTGAATTATTCTGAGGATATTACGAGTTCTGGTGGTTGGAGTTTCACCAATCTTACTACCATATCTAGCTCATCGTCTGCATCTAATGCTATTGCCCCGGATGGGACTAATACAGCTGAAAGGGTGAATTTAAGTGTGGGGAATAATAATAAATCTATTACCAAAAACACTAATATAATTAGTGGATCTACCTATACTGATTCTTATTATGTTAAAGCTAATAATGGTTATAGTTTTGTCCAGATAGCTCCAGATACTGGATTCTCAACTACAGCTTTTCAAAATTATAATCTTAGTAATGGGACTTTAGGTAGCTCATCTGGAATAAGTGCAGGACAGGCTAATATTCAAAGTATTAGCAATGGCTGGTATAGAATTTCTCTTACTGCTACAGCCAATTCTACTATCTCTGGTAGAATGGTATTATCTATTGTAAACTCTGCTAGCTCATCCAGATTAGAAAGTGTCAATATAGGGACAGCAACTGACTCTATATTTGTCTGGGGTGCCATGAGACATCTTGGATCTACATTAAAACCTTATCAGCAAACTTTAGCCAACGCTAATACTGGAGATGGTTATGTAAGAACTTGGTATGACCAATCTGGTAACAATAATAATGCTATTCAAACTTCTACAGGAGCTCAGCCTAAAATTGTAGATGGGGTAAATGGAATTATTAAGCTAAATAATAAGCCAGTGCTGAGATTTGATGGGACTGATGACCAATTAGTGAATACAAGTTTCAACAATGCTACTAACTCTACATCCTTCTTTGTAGCTAGTAGGGATGCTAATAATCGATCATTTATGGCTCGCTCAACTAATTATGCTACCTTAGGGACTACAGATTTATTCAATACTTATTATCTGAATAAATCAAGTTCGGTAGCGACTACTGGAGCTGATACTAAAAACAGTCTTAACTTATATACTGCCATTAGAACGTCTGCTATTAATAGTACTCTTGCTATAGGTGCTGGAAGTGCTGGTAATTTCCTCAGTGGTAATATGGCTGAGCTGATTATATATGATGGGAATAAGTCAAGTAATAGAACTACAATAGAAAATAATCTGAGAGATTACTACGCCACTCCATAGAGCTTTTTGGCCATAATTTTAAACACAAAAGTAGCACTAAGTGCTGGGTGGGGATAGATTAGCTGCTCTGGGTAAATTATTTTTTAATATTCATTCGTAGGGGTGATCTCTGAGTCGACTGTATATATTATTTTGTCTCCCTTAGGGTGGAGTATCTGTAGGGGGAGGGTGGATAGAATTAAAACTAAAGTATAACCTAGACAAATATCCACCTCCTCCAAAGGAGGACAAAATACAAATAACTATATCCTAAATCTACCTTTAGTAGCATCAAAGTTATGTTGGATTTCTTATTTTCTAATGGATTATTGTAAGAACACCAATAGTTGGAGTTATATTCTGGGGACTATTTTGATATTTTTATTGTTTATTATTAATATAAAAATCTATCAATAGTATGATGATAAAATGGATTTATTATTACTCATAATCATAAATTTTTTTATAACCGATTACAAGTGATGGCGACAACGACTCAAATAACATTCCTGATAGGGCATGCTCGGTGGCAATTTCCTGCACAGGGATGATAACCTAAACAAAAGCTGAGCAATCTAGCACCAACATAGAATTATCATCCTGCATGGGATAAGAGCGGAAGGAACCGGTGTTTATAGGGTGTAGAGGTGTTTTATAATTGGCTCATATGATCAATCAATAAAAAGTGCCTGCATACGTGCCCATGAACCACGATCATTCGCAGCATTGAAGTTTTGTAATGACAGCACTATATTACCATAAAACTTAAATTGATACATGGCATGTCCTGGCCGTGCAGTGGAATCATCATAAGTGACAGTGATATTATTACTTAGAATGGAAATCTTATGCCTATTATCTTCTGCAAATATATTAGTAATAACTATAGTAAGAGTATGTAAAACATTTGTATCGGGGACGTTGATATTTATTGAGTCTGTGGATGTTCCTGAGGTGTTAACAATTCCCCCACCTGTGCCTGTAATTGTAGAGGTGTCTGTTTTTGTCCACATCCATTCCCCATATTTTCCATCTCTTTTAGTGAACCATGTTGAATTAGTGCCTTTACTATAAGAATAACCGCTCGCCATTTGGCTCTTATCGTGAGTAGCCGGGTTCCATTCTTGGTTAGATCCGCCGTTCCAATTAAATAAAACAACTCCATTTGTTCCCACATTGGTTTTAGAAAAAGCCTGAGCCTCGGTGAAACCAGTTATTGATGATGTAATAAAGACTGGATTAGCTGTCCCAACATTGTTAAAATTTGCGGTTGGCGTCTGCGAGCTTGGTCCTAAAATCAGCCGTCCAGCCAATGAAGGTGGTGGTGTCGGAGTCGGGGTTGGGGTGGAATTTGAAGTTGTTATTGGATATCTAATTATCACTATACCAGACCCTCCATTACCACCGATACCAGTACCACTGCCATTTGAACCTCCGTTTCCACCATTTCCTTTGTTGATCGCGCCACTGGTACCAGTAATATTTGCACCTCTTTCTGCACCAGAGCCTCCAGCTGCATAAATAGTTGATATCCCAGATATTGATAAGGATAGTCCTACACCTCCACTTGGCTGAGTAACTCCAGAAGAGGCGTTCACCCCGGGACCACCAGCTCCGCCGCCGCCAGCTCCTGAGCAAGGAAAACAGCTACTACCAGTACCTCCGGCAAATCCCTGTCCAGTAATACCAGCACCTCCAGTTAGTCCACCATTATGAGTTCCTCCTCCTCCAGATCCTCCAGGATTAGCTGCCGCAGTAGGACTCTCTGATGCTCCTCTACCACCTCCTGTAGCAGTGATTATTGTTCCAATGCTTGAGTTACCACCATTAAGAGCAATATTAGATCCTGATGTATTTCTAGCACCTACACCTCCTGATCCAATATTAATAATATGTATACCATTTATAGACGTTGTCCCCGATACAAATCCTCCAGCTCCGCCACCGCCACCTTGATATCCTCCACCTCCGCCGCCGCCACCGGCTACAACTAGATATTCAACTGTACCCTCCTTTGTTGTATTAAATATACCATTAGATGTAAAGGTATGTACTTTATAAGTTGTTTCATTTTCAACAATTGTTGTCTCTGTACCTCCTGTTGCTGCAAATGTTGTTGGCACAATTACCTGGGTTATTGGATATCTAATTATTACTATACCTGAACCTCCAGCTCCTCCAGTTGAACTTCCAGAGGTACTAGATCCTCCATTTCCACCATTACCTGTATTTGCAAGTCCATTAGATCCTGATGTAATATTTGCATTTCTTTGTGCTCCAGATCCTCCTTCTGCATAAATAGTTGCTGTTCCAGATATTGCTGATGGTAGTCCTGCACCTCCACTGGGCTGAGTAAGTTCAGAAGAGGCGTTCACCCCGGGACCACCAGCTCCGCCGCCGCCAGCTCCTGAGCAAGGAGAACAGCTACTACCAGTACCTCCGGCAAATCCCTGTCCAGTACTACCAGAACCTCCAGTTAGTCCACCAGCATGAGTTCCTCCTCCTCCAGATCCTCCAGGATTAGCTGCCGCAGTAGGATTCTCTGATGCTCCTCTACCACCTCCATTAGCAGTGATTATTGTTCCGATACTTGAATTGCCCCCATTAGTAGCGGGGGACCCACCACTTCCAACTCCTCCATTACCAATATTGATATCATATGAACCATTTATAAATGATGTAGAACCAGATACAAATCCTCCTGCTCCACCTCCACCTCCTTGATAGCCAGCTCCGCCTCCACCTCCACCTGCTACAACTAGATACTCAATAGTACCCTCGGTTGTCACATTAAAGGTTCCATTGGATGTGAAGGTATGGACTTTATAAGTAGTTCCATTTTCAACAATTGTTGTCTCTGTGCCTCCTGTTGCTGCAACTATTGGCGTTATCACTGTTGGAGGTGCTTTGTCTATGATACCATCTTTGGTAATTAGAATTGATTTACTCACTCCTCCACCACTTAAATTTACTCTTATAAAATTATCATTATAATCTAGTTCTCCATTAATAGCTTTAAATGCTATATCTAAAGTTTGACTAGAATTGACTGTAATACCAGGACTAATTTTAATTAATTCTGGATAAAGCTTAGAGCTACAGGTTCCAGCAGTTATAGTATATGTCTTAGCTGTATCATCTATACAAACTCTCCATTGTGAATTCTGATAATTATTTTTGGACAGTTGTTGAGCTCTTAATAATGTAGTATATAAAGATTCATGAGCAGAAACTAAATCATTACGTATAATGACACTAGAGACTAAAGGGGTTGTAATAGCAATCAAAATTGCAATTAAAACCATTACTAGAGTTATTTCTATCAATGTAAATCCTTTATATACCCTTCTCATATTTAATTAAGCTTGGAAATTACCCACAAGACTATAAATTGGTAATAGAATGGCCACCGCTAAAAATACAACTCCTCCCCAAACTATAATCAATAAGGCTGGTTCTAATAAAACTGCAATATTTTTAGCAATTTGTTCTGATTCTTGCTCATATCTATCTCCTAATTGATATAATACTTCTGGTAATTTACCTGACTCTTCTCCAGCAGTTATAATTTCTTGTGCAGCAAATGGGAATATAGCATCTGTTTTTTTCTTATTTCCATCAAATATATTATGAAAACTTTTACCACTTTGAATATAATTAGCTAAAAAGTCAGTATATTCTTTATACATATAGTAATCATGTACTTTTGATAAGGATAATAAAGACTTAGTAATAGGGATACCTGAGTTTAATAACATAGCAAGGTTATATGAGAATCTAGATACTTCAGTTTTTACTATTAAATCATTAAATACTGGTAAATGAAACAATAACCATTGTCCAGATTTTCTTGTAGCGGGAAAAATAAAGAGTAATAGGATTGAAAGTATTAATGTTCCTATTATTGCAGGAATAATAATATACCAGTATTTAGCCATTATTTCTCCAATTTGAATTAATATCTTTGTCATTATTGGTAATTTTACATTCATATTAGAAAACACCTGTCCTATTCTTGGTAAAATAAAGGTTGATACTCCTATACCTAAAACAATAACTAATGTAAATACGAATACAGGATAGAATAGAGCTGACCTTAATTGGGATCTACGTCTTTGATCTTTATCTAGGGAAATAACAGTTCTTCTAATCTTATCTGCTAGATTACCTGATTCCTCACCAATTTTAATTAAAGAAATTAAAAAGTCTGGTAAAAAATTATGTTCTTCCATTGTTTGAGACAAATTACTTCCACTCTCTACACTACTTAACATTGAATACAGTATTTTTTTTAATGACTTATCTTGAGTATTCTTATGTAAGATACGCAAAGAGGTATTTACTCCCATCCCTGATCCTACTAGCAAAGCTAAGTTATCTAAGAAAGTTTTTTTTGCTTTGGTAACTTTACTACTTCCTCTTCTCACCTTAGTATGTTTTGGGGCTTGAGTCGACAAAGATTTTTTTGAATACAATGTATCAATCTCAGTCAAAATAGACTGATTGTTAGGATCTCCGCTCACATTAGCATTTTGCTCTGATGCTACATAATCAGCATTAATTGCTTGATTGGGAGTGTCTACTTTACCATTAGATGTATTTTTTTTCTTAAAAAACATATATTTTAATTATATTCTTCTGGTACTTGTGCTACTCGGAGAATTTCATCTAAAGTAGTAACCCCTATTTTTACTTTTTCTATTCCATCTTCAAACAGTGATAAAGATCCTTGTTTACGAGATACTTTAGCTATTATATCAGAGGTGGGTTTATGTAATACTAATTCTCTTAATTCTTCTGACATTTCTATTAATTGATAAATTCCACTTCTACCTTTATACCCTGTAAATCCACAGTTTACACATCCTTTACCTCGATATAATGTCAATCTTTCTTCTGAGAAAAATCTTTCTAAAGAATATCCTACAGTTTCCTCTAACTCTGATCTATTAACTGTATATGTATAGACACAAGCTGAACATATTTTACGAATTAATCTCTGAGCGACAATCAACTGTAATGTAGTAGATAATAAGAATGGGTCAATATCCATATTAAGAAGTCTTGGCAAGGTGCTTTCTCCATCATTAGCATGAACTGTTGAAAATAGTAAATGTCCAGTTAAAGCTGCGTTGATGGCAATTTGGGCGGTCTCATCATCTCTAATCTCTCCTACTAGAATAATATTAGGATCTTGACGTAAAATTGATCTTAAACCACGAGCAAATGACAAATCTGTCTCCTTATTAACTTGTATATGATTAACACCTTCAATCTTATATTCAACTGGATCTTCGATGGTAGTAATATTCCTACCTTCATCATTAACTGTCTTTAATATAGAATACAGTGTTGTAGACTTACCTGATCCAGTAGGACCTGTCACCAATATCATACCGAATGGTTTTTGAGATGCTTTTCTTAATATTTTAATATTTTTTTCATTCAGTCCTAATGTATCCAGAGTAATATTAGATAATGTATTTACAAGTACTCTAAGTGCGATTTTTTCTCCATAAACAGTAGGTAAAATAGATACACGGACATCTGTAACTGAACTATTCTTTTGAAAACGAATAGCCCCATCTTGTGGTATAAAGTGTTCATCTGTTCTTAGTTGAGAATTAACTTTTATTAAATTAAGTATATTTTCATAATATGACAAGGGTATACTTCCAACATCTTGTAACATTCCATCTACCCTAAATCGAATCCTAACAGTTTTGTTATATTGTGGTTCAAAGTGAATATCTGACACTCTTTCCTCTAAAGCTTCTTCTATAATTTCTTCTACAATTTCTGGAGCGACTGTATCAAATTTATCTATAATTGATATAAATCTAGATGATAGAGGTGCTTTATAATTCAACAAACAACTATCTATATCTTGTGTTAGAGAGTAACCAAACTTTATTGGTTTATTGAATAGTTTAATAAGTTCTTGTTCTAAATCTTTTTTTTCTATAACTTCTTTTTTACCTCCTATAAATCCAGTTCTTTCTTCTTTTTTAACAATAAGTGTGGCATTACCTTGCAATACTACTATATTGTCTGATGCGATTTGTATACTGTCATCTGTGTCTTTAAAGTAAACTAATCTTAATTCTCTAGCTATAGACTCAGGTATCTTAGTTACATTGCTTTTAGCTGGAATAAAAGTATTAAGATCAAAGTAAGGTACTGCTAAATGCTCTGCTAAAGCTTGTCCTATAATATCATAAGTAATGATATTATTTTGCACTAAGTAATCTATAGCAATAGCTGGGTCATTATTAGTACTTGAAAGTGCTGCCTTACAATCATCTGGGGCGATGTATTGGGTATTTACTAATAAATCTAATATTTCTTTTGGTTCCATAATATATTTTTTAATTTTATTATTTTAATAATATCACATAACATATTTTATGTCATTAGCACCTGTTTTATAGCGTCTGCTAATTGACTAATTGAAACTTCTGATTTCACATAGTAAGCGGTTATCCCCAATTTTTCAACCCTAGCTTTATCTTCTGGCTGACCTAAATTAGTCATGACGATTATTTTGATTGATTTACTTTTCTTTCTCACATTTTCTAGTATAGTAAACCCATCCGTACCTGGTAATATTAAATCTAGTAAAATACAATCAAAATTTTCTTTATTTAACAAATCTAAAGCCATACTACCATCATTCAAGACTGTAGTGTCTACTCCAATCTGCTTTAGCTTTAGGTCCAAAACTCTAGCTATAGCTGGTTCATCTTCTATTATTAAAACTTTGTACGCCATAGTCTTTATTTCATTTGTAATTTAATTATATCATATAATATTATTTATTACAATTGGTAATTCGATAAAGAAGGTAGTCCCCTTATTTTCTTTTGATTCAAACCAAATATCGCCCTTCATTAACTCAGTTAGTTGCTTAGCTATGTAGAGACCTAGACCATTACCATCTGTACGACTATTTTTAGCATTATCTGCTCTAAATAATCTACTGAAAATTTGTGATTGCTCAGCTTTAGGGATACCAATCCCTGTATCTGATACCTTTATCAAAATTTTATTAGTAGTTGGTATAAAGTCAGCTTTAAATTTAACCACTCCATTTACATTGCTATATTTTATAGCATTGTGTAATATATTGGCAATGATTATATCTAAATATGCTGGATCATTTTTAATCGAGTCCTTAAATAATATATCTATTTCAAAGGTTATGTTCTTAGACTTTATCTCAGACTGTAGTGTCTTTGATAATGCTGAGATATAGTCATTTAAATTTATATCTTGAATATTAAATTTCACTTTACCTAAATCAATTCTAGATAAATTTAATAATGAACTTACCAACTTTTCCATTCTATTACCTTCTACATTTATATCATATGCCGCTACTCTTACCTCTTCATCGATAGATAGATTCGATAAAATAATTTCTGAATTCCACTTAATAGATGTAATGGGAGTTCTAAGTTGATGTGATGCAAGTGAAACAAACTCTTTCTGAGCTCTCTCGGTTGTACTTTCCTGTGTAGTATCTCGAATAACAAAGACAGACCCTATTGTATTATTATTTAGTACTATAGGATTTGATATATTTTCTAAAATTATATTTTTTTTATTATCGATAGACTTATAATTAAATACACTTTTATAGCTGTGTTGTGGGTATATCTTAAATGATGTATTCTGTTTACTATTTGAATTATCTTGATCAAACTGAATATCTGGGAATATATTATAAATAAATTTACCTAGAACATCATCCCCTCTTATATCTAATATATTTTCTAACTCTCTATTTATTAAAAATATATTTCCATCTTTACTTGTCACTAGTAGACCATTTGGAATAGAGTCAATGATAGCATTTGTTTTAGCTTTTTCTAATTCTAACAATCTCTGTTGATTTTCAAGCTGATTCACTAAATTAGCTAATTTCTGCTGAGAGGCGACTAGCTCCTGATTCTGTTTAACTAGGGAACCTAATTTATTAAGATAGCTTTTAGTACTGACGGATAAATTCATTTGATTGGTAAAGGATGATTTACTCAACTGTGACAATGAATTATCCACAAACTCATTTAAAGATATAACTTGATCCTTATCTACAGAGGGTTTACTAGATAAACTAGACACTGTCTCTGAAATAATATTCAAAGTTTCGTAAACTGGCTTGATTATACCTGTATATAATGTATATGAGAAAAACCAGCCTATAATAAATAAGCCTATGATAATACCTATCAATAAATTTGTAGCTGTACCAGTGTATAGAATATTTATATCTCCTATATATTGTAGATAGGCTAGACCTACTATAATAATATATAATATGCTAGTAAACAACAATACCAATGCTGTAAAGATACGAAACATTACTGATCTAATAAGTGG
>Ga0213866_10003616_pt1 | contig 10435 bp, 6 predicted proteins | sample PICome_11_FD_160079 | JGI IMG/M metagenome (GOLD analysis project Ga0213866, IMG submission 160079) | Coastal seawater microbial communities near Pivers Island, North Carolina, United States - PICO284 | ecosystem: Environmental > Aquatic > Marine > Coastal | place: USA: North Carolina... | reverse complement strand
CAGCCTTCACCGGCGCAGGCGCAGGCGCAGGGGCAGCCGAAGCGGCGGAGGCGGCAGCACCGACGGGGGCCAGTTCACGGCGGGGCGTGCGATCCCGATCCCGGTCGCGGTTGCCATCACGGTTGCCGTCGCGGCGACCGCGGGGGGCCGGACGGGTGTCGGGCTCTGCATCCGCACGGCCCTTGTAGGCCGGGGTGCCACCAGGGGCGGGCTGCACCAGGCAGATGATCAGCGGCTCAACTTGCAATTCGCGGCGCAGGCGACGCTGCAGACCCACTTCGATTTCGCGCTGGACGCCCATCCAGTCCACTTCCGGAGCCTTGCCGCCGGTGTTCCGGGACAGTTGCTGCCAGCGGTTCTCGAGCACCCAGGTGATTTCCCGCTCGGTCCAAAGGCTGAGCTTGCGGGGATCCGCGGCGGTGACCACGCCCCGCAGGTTGACCCGGGGAGGCGCCGCCATCACACCGTCGGTGCTGATCACGGCGAGCATCGTGATGACGCCGTCGTCGGCGAGCTGCTGACGCTCTTTGAGAACACGGGCGTCGACGATGCCATTGCGGGAGGCGTCGAGCAGTTCGATGCCCGCCTTGACGGGCTCGCCCTTCTTGATCGAATCGGCCGTCAGTTCAACAACATCTCCGTTGTCGATGATCAGCATGTTGTCGGCCGGAACGCCCATGGACTGGGCGGTCTTGCTGTGGCAGACGAGCATGCGGTGCTCGCCGTGCACCGGCACGAAGAACTTGGGACGGGTGAGGGCCAGCATCAGCTTCTGGTCCTCCTGGAAGCCGTGGCCAGAGACGTGGATGCCCTCGCCCTTGCCGTAGACGACCTTGGCGCCCAGCATCATCAGCCGGTCGATGGTGTTCACCACGGAGATGGTGTTCCCCGGGATCGGGCTGGCGGAGAAGATGATCGTGTCGCTGCTCTTGACCTGCACCTGGGGGTGCTCGCCACGGGAGATGCGGCTCAGGGCAGCCAAGGGCTCACCCTGGCTACCGGTCATCAGCAACAGGGTCTCGCGATCGGGCAGATCACGGATTTGCTTGATCGGGACAAACAGATCATCCGGAGCGCGCATGTAGCCCAATTCACGGGCCTTGGCGATCACGTTGAGCATGGAGCGGCCCAGGAGGCCGACCTTGCGGCCGTTCTTCATGGCCAGCTCGAGGATCATCGCGACGCGATGGATGGAGCTCGCAAAGGTGGTGATGATCACCCGGCCTTCGGCCTGGGCGATATGGCGATCGAGGGCGGGGAAGACCGAGCGCTCAGGAGGACAGAAGCCAGGGACCTCAGCGTTGGTGGAGTCACTGAACAGGCAGAGGACACCCTGCTCGCCGTGGTGGGCGAGGCGGGCCATATCGAAATACTCACCATCGACCGGGGTGTGGTCGAACTTGAAGTCACCCGTGAAGATGATCGTTCCCACCGGAGTGGTGATGGCCAGCGAGAAGCTGTCCGCCATCGAGTGGGTGTTGCGGATGAACTCCACCGAGAAGTGCTGGCCCACCTTCACCACGTCCCGCGGACCCACGGTCTGAATGGTGGTGCGGTCGGTGACGCCGGCCTCTTCCATCTTTCCCTGGAGCATCGACATGGCCAGCCGGGGGCCATAGATCACCGGGATGTTGAAGTTCTTGAGGTGGTGGGAAATACCACCGATGTGGTCCTCGTGACCGTGGGTCACGATCATTCCGCGGATGCGCTTCTGGTTCTCCTTGAGATAGCTGGTGTCTGGCATCACGACGTTCACGCCGTGCATGCCATCACTGGGGAAGGCCAGGCCGGCATCCACGAGCATGATGTCGTCGCCGTACTCGAACACACAGGTGTTCTTGCCGATCTCGTGCAGGCCACCGAGGGGGATCACCCGCAGGTGGGGCTGCTTGGCGGCGCCGTTACGGCCAGGGGTTTGAGAAGTCATTCAGAAAAGGGGAGGCGGCTCAGCCGCACGGGGAACAAACGTTGAGAAAGGGGTTGCTCAGCAACAGGTCAGGTCGGCCTTGGCGTCAAGTGGGACGCAGGGCTGCCAGGACGGAGGTGAGTTGTTCGCGCACATCGCTCGATGCAGAAACCAAAGGAAGACGTGGGGCACCAACGGGCCAACCGCTCAGTTCCAAAGCCGCCTTCACGGGAATGGGATTGGTGGTGCAGAAGAGGGCCTTGCAGAGCGGAAGCAGTTGCTCATGCACGGCCAGGGCGGCACTGAGTTCTCCGGCCAGGAAGGCCTGGACCATGCGCTGGATCTGATCGCCTGCAATGTGGCTAGCCACGCTGACCACGCCAACGGCGCCGACGGCCATCATCGGCAGCGTCAGCGCATCGTCACCGCTGTAGATCGCCAGACGCTCGCCGCAGACCGCACGCAGGGCGCTGACCTCCTCAGTCGTGCCGCTCGCGGCCTTGAAGCTGACCACGTTCGGACAATCCATCAACCGTGCGGCGGTCTCTGGATTGAGGCTGCAACCGGTGCGGCCAGGAATGTTGTAGAGCATCAGTGGCGTCTGGGGCGCCGCCTGGGCCACGGCCCGGAAATGGGCCTCAAGGCCTTCCTGGGGAGGCTTGTTGTAGTAGGGCACGACGACCAGGGCGCCATCGGCACCGAGGGCTGCCGCTTCACCGATGGCCTCCACGGCCTCGGCCGTGCAATTACTGCCCGTTCCCGCCAACACCTTGGCGCGGGCACCGACGGCCTCCTTCACGGCGGAGAACAGTTGGTGCTGTTCATCCCAACTCAGGGTGGGGGACTCGCCGGTGGTGCCGCAAATCACCAGACCATCGGAACCGTGATCCACCAGATGGCTCGCCAGCTTGGCCGCCATCGGCAAGTCCACCGAGCCATCGGCCGCGAAGGGGGTGATCATCGCGGTGATCACACGACCAAAGGGGGCAGGGGAGTGGGCGCCTGGGGTCAAGGCCTTGCTCATGCCGACGCTCCAGCTGGGGCCTGAGCAGCGGCGGCAGCGGCCACCGGATCAAGCAGTAACTCAGCGATCTGAATCGCGTTGAGGGCCGCCCCCTTGCGGATCTGGTCACCGCACAGCCAGAGCTCGAGGGCGTTGGGTTCGCTGAGGTCCTGGCGGATACGTCCAACGGCCACCGGATCACGCCCGGTGACGTCCGTGGGCATGGGGAAGCGATTCGAGCTGAAGTCTTCAATCAGCTCAACGCCGGGGGCGTCCTTGAGCAACGTCCGCGCCTCCTCGACGGGGAAGGGCTCGCAGAACTCGATGTTGATCGCCTCGGAGTGGGCCCGCAGAACCGGAACGCGAACGCAGGTGGCCGAAATACGCAGATCCGGCAGACCCATGATCTTGCGGGTTTCATTGACCATCTTGAGCTCCTCTTCGCAGTAGCCGTTGTCCTGAAGAGGAGAGTTGTGCAGGAAGAGATTGAACGCCAGGGAGTAGGGCAGAACACTGCTCATGGGCGTGCCACCGTCGAGGACAGTGCGACTGAGCTCACTGAGCTCCTCCATGGCACGGGCTCCGGCACCACTGGCGGATTGGTAGGTGCTGACCACAACACGGCGCATGGCCCGGCGGGCGGCCAAAGGCGCCAAGGCCAGGGTCATCAAAATCGTGGTGCAGTTGGGATTCGCGATCACCCCTTGATGGCGGAAAGCCTCATGGGGATTCACCTCTGGCACCACCAGAGGAACCCCAGCATCCATGCGAAAGGCGCTGGAGTTGTCGATGACCACTGCACCAGCCGCAGCCGCCACAGGCGCCCACTGCTTGGACACGGAGCCACCGGCCGAAGCCAGGACCACATCAACGCCCGCGAAGGCCTCAGCACTCACGGGCTGAATCGTCAGGACCTGGCCGTTCCATTCCAGGGTTTGTCCGGCCGAACGCGGCGAGGCCAGCAGGGTGAGTTGACCGACGGGGAACGCCCGCTCTTGGAGCAGGGTCAACAACTCTTGGCCGACGGCACCCGTCGCCCCAAGAACGGCGACATGCAGGGGACGGCTGGGTAGCGAACGGACGTCGGTGGAAGTCAACGGAGGTGCAAGGGATAAGGAGAGCTCTATGCCTTGGGATCTGAACAGGGCCTCACTCGGAGGCGGAATCCGTCAAACAGAGAGAAGGGCTGAAACGGGGAAAGGCTGAATCAGAAGCGTCGATCAGCAGAGGGGGGTGGAAGGAGAGAAGAGGTGGAGCGAAAAATCAACGGTGAGCGCGATCAACGAACCCAAGACCGAGAAAGACGAACGGTGGAGCATCCCGGTAAAGGCGGATGCACAACCTGCAGAAGCTGTTCGGAGTCCCGAGGGACACCGCCACAAAACTCTTCAGGTCACTGGTTCTTGCTCAAGACAATACGTGGCCAAGGCCGAGGGCGTACAGCCCTGTTGGAGCTCGTCACAGGTGACTAATTAGGATCGTGGGCTGCCCCAGCCGACCCATCGGCCCGCCGTCTCGATCACATCCATGAGCCCTGCCGCTAGCACCGCCAGTAAAGCCACTGCCAAACAGGCAGACCTGAAGCTGAGCACCAGCGCCCGTCCCGGCAGCCGGATGGCCATCGAGATCGCCGTTCCTGGTGAACGCACCCAAGGGAGCCACAACGCGGCTGTCGAGAAGCTGAGCCGCAGCGTGAAACTCCCCGGCTTCCGCAAGGGCAAGGTGCCCCGCGCTGTGCTGATGCAGCAAATCGGCCCCCTGCAGATTCGGGCCACTGCCCTGGAGTCTCTGGTCGACAGCGTTTTCAAGGACGCCCTGAAGCAAGCCGAGATCCCCGCCATCGGCCAACCCGCCCTGGACGGTGGCTTCGAGTCCCTGCTCGAGCGCTTTGAGCCCGGTCAGGAACTGACCTTGACCCTTGAGATGGATGTGGAGCCCACTCCGAAGCTCAAGAGCACCAAAGGCCTGAAGGCTGAAGCTGAATCCGTGAGCTTCGATCCAGCTCGCGTCGATGAGCTGATCGAGCAGTCCCGCCGTCAGATGGCCACCCTGGTGCCGGTCGAAGGCCGCGCCGCGGCCGCCGGTGATGTGGCGGTCCTGAGCTTCAAGGGCACCTACAGCGACAACGGCGAAGCCATCGAAGGCGGAAGCGGCGACGCCATGGAGGTGGAACTGGAAGAGGGCCGCATGATCCCCGGCTTCGTGGAAGGGGTGATCGGCATGAAGGCTGGCGACAGCAAAACCATTAAGTGCGAGTTCCCCGAGGACTACGCCCAGGAGGATGCAGCCGGCCGCAAAGCCAGCTTCGACATCACCCTGAGCGAGCTGAAGAGCCGTGAGCTGCCGGCCCTCGATGACGCCTTCGCCCAGCAGGCCAGCGACAAAGAAACCCTGGCCGAACTGCGCAGCGATCTGGAGACCCGGCTGAAGGAAGACGCCGAGCGCCGCCACCAGTCCAACCGCCACGACGCCCTGCTCGCCGCCCTGGTGGAGCAACTGGAGGTGGAACTGCCCGAGACCCTCGTCCAAGAGGAAATCGTCACCCTCCTGGAGCAAACCGCTGGCCAACTGGCCCAGCAAGGGATGGACGTCAAAAAGCTCTTCACCCCTCAGCTGATCCAAAGCCTGCGCGAAAGCTCCCGCCCTGAAGCCGAGGAGCGCCTCAAGCGCAGCCTGGCCCTCAAGGCCCTCGCCGCGGCCGAGAAATTGGAACTGGAAGCCAGCGAGATCGACGCCAAGGTCAAGGAACTGAGCCGGGGCTTCAGCGACAGCTCCCGGATTGATCCCAACCGTCTGCGCCAAGCGGTTCAGGAGGATCTGATGCGCGAGAAGCTCCTGGGCTGGCTCGAGAGCAACTCCACCGTCACGGAGAAGGCGGCTGAGGCCTCCGAGGAGAAGCCCAAGGCCAAAGCCAAGCCGGCTGCGAAGAAAAAAGCCAAGGCCGACGACGCCGAGGCGACCACCACCGAGGCCTGATCCCCATAGATTGGCCGGACTGACTCCAGTCCGGCCGAGTGATCAACGCCAGCACTCCTCACCCAATCCAGAACCGCTGGCTGGGCCAAGGGCCCCAATCCTCGATCGTCACTGGTCCGACCGCCGCACCGGGTGTGCTCCCCACCGTGGTTGAGCAATCCGGCCGAGGCGATCGGGCCTTTGACATCTATTCCCGTCTGCTGCGGGAGCGCATCATCTTTCTGGGCAGCGGCATTGATGACCAGGTGGCCGACGCCATGGTTGCCCAGCTTCTGTTTCTCGAGGCAGAGGACCCCGAGAAAGACATTCAGATCTACGTCAACTCCCCTGGGGGATCAGTGACAGCGGGTCTGGCGATCTACGACACCATGCAGCAGGTCGCGCCCGACGTCGTCACCATCTGCTACGGCCTGGCCGCCTCCATGGGAGCTTTTCTGCTCTCCGGCGGCACCAAGGGCAAGCGCCTGGCGCTCCCGAACGCGCGGATCATGATCCACCAACCCCTTGGCGGAGCCCAGGGACAGGCTGTCGACATCGAAATCCAGGCCAAGGAAATTCTCTATTTGAAGGAGACCCTCAACGGCCTGATGTCCGAACACACCGGCCAACCCCTGGAGAAAATCGCTGAAGACACCGACCGCGACTACTTCCTTTCCCCGGCAGAAGCGGTTCAATACGGCCTGATCGATCGTGTCGTCACCGATACGACCCCGGTTTGATCCTTAAGGACGGCTGACGAAGCGCTGGATCGCACCGATCCTGAAGTTTCGGGACACCGCCCCGAAGCCCTCCCGCTCAACGCCGCCACAGCCCTTGCCCGATGGCCAAGTTCGACGCCCACCTGAAGTGCTCTTTCTGCGGGAAGTCGCAAGACCAGGTGCGCAAACTGATCGCCGGCCCTGGCGTCTACATCTGCGACGAGTGCATCGATCTCTGCAACGAGATCCTCGACGAAGAGCTGGTTGAGGGCCATGGTGGCGCCGGCGCTGGCCGCCAAGCCCAGGAAGCCAAGGGCAAAGCTCCCGCCAAAAAAGCCAGCAAGCCTGCTCCGACGCTGGCCGAAATCCCCAAACCCCAAGACATCAAGGCCCACCTCGACGCCCAGGTCGTGGGGCAGGAGGAAGCCAAGAAGGTCCTCTCCGTTGCGGTCTACAACCACTACAAGCGCTTGGCCTGGCAGGGCGACGGCAAGGGCGAGAGCAACGAAACCGCCACCAAGCTGCACAAGAGCAACATCCTCCTGATCGGCCCCACGGGCTGCGGCAAAACCCTGCTGGCGCAGACCCTGGCCGAGTTACTGGATGTGCCCTTCGCCGTGGCCGATGCCACGACCTTGACCGAAGCCGGCTACGTCGGGGAGGACGTCGAGAACATCCTGCTGCGGTTGCTGCAGAAAGCTGACCTGGACGTTGACCAGGCCCAGCGCGGAATCATCTACATCGACGAGATCGACAAGATCGCCCGCAAGAGCGAGAACCCTTCGATCACCCGCGATGTCTCCGGGGAGGGCGTTCAGCAGGCGTTGCTGAAACTGCTGGAGGGCACCGTGGCCAACGTCCCCCCCCAAGGGGGCCGCAAGCATCCCTACCAAGACTGCATTCAGATCGACACCAGCCAGATCCTGTTCATCTGCGGTGGTGCCTTCGTCGGCCTCGATGACGTGGTCCAGCGCCGGATGGGCCGGAACGCCATCGGCTTCATCCCCGAAGGCGGCCGCCGCGGCCGCCAGAGCAAGGACCAACAGGCCGCCCAGGTCCTGCGCCACCTCCAGCCCGACGACCTGGTCAAGTACGGCCTGATCCCCGAGTTCATCGGCCGCATGCCGGTGAACGCCGTGCTCGAGCCCCTCGACAACCACGCCCTCGAGGCGATTCTCACCGAGCCCCGCGACGCCCTGGTGAAGCAGTTCCAGACGCTGCTGAGCATGGACGACGTGCGGCTGGAGTTTGAGCCCGGGGCCGTTGAAGCCATCGCCGCCGAGGCCCACCGCCGCAAGACCGGCGCCCGGGCGTTGCGCGGGATCGTCGAGGAACTGATGCTCGACCTGATGTACGAACTGCCGTCCGACAAGAGCACCAAGGCCTTCACGGTCACCCGGGCCCTGGTGGAGGAACGCACCCAAGCCAAGATCCTCCCTCTTCCGGGCAGCGAGTCCGCGCAACAGGAATCGGCCTAGGGCTCCGTGGCTGCCGCTGATCACCTTGAGGTGCCGCGGCAGCACGGCCTCTTCAATCACCACGGCATCGACCTCGGGGACGGCAGCGTCGCCCACTACCTCGAGGGGCGTGAGATTCTGCGCAGCCCCCTCGACGCATTCAGCCGCGGCCAGCCCTTAACGGTGGTGTCCTACCCCGAGGGGGCCTGTTTGCCGGCAGGGCAAACCCTGCGCCGAGCCATGGGGCGACTGGGGGAGCAGAACTACAACCTGCTCTTCAACAACTGCGAACACTTCGCCCACTGGTGCAAAACCGGACGCCATCGCAGCGCCCAGGTGGAGGAGGTCCTCCAGGCCGGCAGCTGGGGGGCCCTCGCCCTGGGCCAGTTCATGCCTGCTGCGGTCCTGAGCGGCGCCAAGCTGCTCCTGCGTCAGGGGCGACGCCTGGAGGCGAGCCAGCTGGAGAAGGGACGCGAACTCGTCAGACGCAGCCTGGAGCAACTCGATGCCCTGCGGCTGAAGCTGCAAACCAAACTGGAGTCCGAGCTGTCCCGCGCCGAAGAGCGCTGGGGGGCCGGAGCTGAGCAACCCCAATTCCAGCGACTGCGCCTGGCTGCTCAGACCCTGGCGGATCAGCTCAGCGAGGTGGAGGAGATGGAAGCCAAGCTCGAGCGCCTCCTGACAGATCAGCAGCAGGATTCAAACCCGAACAGAGGCGTCGAGGGCCAGTAGCCTCCAGCGATGCCGGCCGCCTACCAACCGCTCCACCACAAGTACCGCCCGCAGCGGTTTGACCAGCTTGTGGGGCAAGAGGCGATCGCCGCGACCTTGGGCAATGCCCTGCGCTCCGGTCGCATTGCGCCGGCCTACCTCTTTAGTGGTCCCCGAGGAACGGGGAAAACCTCCAGCGCCCGCATCCTGGCGCGCTCCCTCAACTGCCTCAGCTCGGATCACCCGACCCCAGAGCCCTGCGGCAGCTGTGAGCTCTGCACCTCCATTGCCAACGGCAATGCCCTCGATGTCATCGAGATCGACGCCGCCTCCAACACCGGGGTCGACAACATCCGCGAGCTGATTGAACGCTCTCGATTCGCCCCGGTTCAGGCCCGCTGGAAGGTCTACGTCGTCGACGAGTGCCACATGCTCTCGACCGCGGCCTTTAACGCCCTGCTGAAGACCCTGGAGGAGCCGCCCCCGCGGGTGGTCTTCGTCCTGGCGACCACCGACCCGCAGCGGGTGCTGCCCACGATCCTCAGCCGCTGTCAACGCTTCGACTACCGGCGTATTCCCCTCGATGCCCTCGAGCAGCACCTGGGCTGGATTGCCAAGGAAGAGAGCATCCAGATCACGCCAGAAGCCCTGCATGTGGTGGCCCAGCGGGCCCAGGGGGGCCTGCGGGATGCCGAAAGCCTGCTGGATCAGCTGAGCTTGCTACCCGGGCCGGTCGAACCGACGGCGGTCTGGGAGTTGCTGGGGGCCGTGCCCGAGCAGGAACTGCTGCAACTGGCCCAGGCCCTCGCCGGGGCCGAGCCGCTAGGGGTGATCGAAGCGATCCGCAACCTGCTCGAGCGCGGCCGCGAACCCGGTGCCGTGCTCCAGGGAATGGCCGGCCTGCTGCGGGATCTGGTGCTCGCGGGGGTTGCCCCCAATCGCCTGGAGCTCACGAGCTTCTCGCCCCAAATCCGAGGGGAGCTGCCGGACCTCGCCCGCAGCATCGGCAAAGCGACCCTGCTGCGCTGGCAGGCGCAACTCAAAGGCAGCGAACAGCAACTGCGCCAAAGCGTGCAGCCCCGGCTCTGGCTTGAGGTGCTTCTCCTGGGTCTCTTGGCTGAACCCGCCGTCGCCGCCGCCACCAGTGTCCCCACGACCAGTCCCCGCCCGACCCCGCAGGCGGCAGCCCCCACACCAGCAGCCCCGGCTCCCGCACCGCCTGCCCCAGACGTCGTCGTTGCGCCCATAGCTCCGCCGGCTGCCGCTCCTGCCCCTGAACCGGTCACGGCAACCAGCACGGAGACCCCAGATCTGGCCGCCCTCTGGCAGCAGATCCTGGCGGGGCTGGAGCTGCCCTCGACCCGCATGCTCCTCTCCCAGCAGGCCTCCCTGGCCCGCCTCGACAGCCAGCGCGCCGTGGTCCAGGTCGCCGGCAACTGGACCGCCATGGTCCAGAGCCGCCTACCCCTGCTGGAGAAAGCCGTCGCCTCCGCCCTGGGCAGCCCAAGGCAGGTGGTTCTCGAGGCCGGCGCCGCACCCACAGCACCCGTAGCGCCGGCCCCACCCGTTCCCGCGCCTCAAGCGCAGACACCGCCGCCACCACCGGAGCCTCCGCAGGCACCTCCAGCTGCTGCTACCCCTCCCCAACCCCAGACTCCAGCTCCAGCTCCAGCTGAGGCTCCGA
>Ga0213866_10003614_pt1 | contig 10438 bp, 6 predicted proteins | sample PICome_11_FD_160079 | JGI IMG/M metagenome (GOLD analysis project Ga0213866, IMG submission 160079) | Coastal seawater microbial communities near Pivers Island, North Carolina, United States - PICO284 | ecosystem: Environmental > Aquatic > Marine > Coastal | place: USA: North Carolina... | reverse complement strand
TCCTGTAAAGAAACATCAAGTGTGTAAGGAAAGTTGCTTATCAATACAGGTTTTTTAAGGGTTTTATATCCTAAAAATTGAAAAACAATGGTGTATTCACCTGCTTTTTTTAGATTCAATTCATAGTCGCCGCTGTCGTTTGAGGTGGTCCCTGTAATCGTTTTATCGAGATAGACACTTACAAAAGAAAGTGGGTTCCCTTTGCTGTCAGTAACCTTTCCTTTTACCTGAGCTATTGCTGATATTGATGATAGTAATAAAAAAAGAATAGTAATTTTTTTCATGGATTGATTTGTTAGTTGAACAACGCAAACATAGTCTTAGTTCAAAGACGACCTTCTTTAAATTTTGTTAAACAAGTTACAACGAAGTCTTAAAATTAGATCGATATTAGTTACTAGGAGAAGGTTGTTTTTTCTGTATTTTTGAAATCTTAACAATTATGCTTGAAAACTCCAAAACAATATACGAGATTCATCAAAGACGAAGCCAAACGCTTGGGTTTTTTGGATTGCGGTATTGCCAAAGCAGTATTTTTAGAAAAAGAAGCGCCTCGATTGGAAGCATGGCTAGGCAATAATTTTCATGGTGAAATGCGATACATGGAAAATCATTTCGACAAGCGGCTCGATCCAAGATTGTTGGTTGAAGGAGCTAAATCTGTGATTTCGTTGAGTTATAATTACTTCCCTGAGATGACTCAAAGAGAAGATAGCTATCACATTTCAAAATATGCTTATGGACAAGATTACCATCAGGTAATTAAAGAAAAACTGAAAGAGTTGTTGTTCTCAATCCAAGAGAGTATTGGAGAGGTAAACGGAAGAGCTTTTGTAGATTCGGCACCTGTTTTAGAGCGTGCATGGGCAGAGAAAGCAGGATTGGGTTGGAACGGAAAACACTCGCTCCTTATTCAAAAACAACAAGGTTCTTTTTTCTTTTTAGCCGAATTGATCATTGATTTGGAGCTTGAATACGATCCGCCTTTTACAACAGATCATTGCGGCGATTGTACCAGGTGTATTGATGCCTGCCCGACTGAGGCTATTTTACCCAACTCAACAGTAGATGCAAGCAAGTGCATTTCCTATTTCACTATTGAACTGAAAGATCATATTCCTAATGAATTTAAAAACACGTTCGATGACTGGATGTTTGGCTGTGATATTTGTCAGGATGTATGTCCGTGGAATCGATTTTCAAAACCGCATTCCGAAGCCAAGTTTCAACCACAAAAAGAACTGTTAGAAATGACAAAGAAAGAATGGGAAGAAATTACCGAAGATACCTTTCAAAAAGTTTTTAAAAAATCAGCAGTAAAAAGAACAAAATTTTCAGGTTTGACAAGAAATATTGAGTTCTTAAAATCATAGTTTTTTTGTAGAGTTTCGTTGAATCAGGTTTGTAGGAAGTTCAATAACTTTAGGAATTATAGGTAACCCCTTCTTTTTCATTTTTAACTCTTTGAATAACTGTTTAAACGCAGCTTTTCCTATATCATAACCAGGTTGATCTATTGTGGTTAGCGAAGGTGTAATGGCTGATGACATAAACCAATTACTAAAACCAACTACAGAAATTTGCTCAGGAATTTTAATTCCCATTTCATTAAAAACTGAGATTGCTCCAATGGCAACCAAGTCTGGATTGGTAAAAAGACCGTCGACATCTTTGTGTTCTGCCATTAGCTGTTTGGCAAAATCTTGTCCCTCTTGATAACTTAGATTTTCACAAATATATACTAATGAAGGGTCATAGGGAATTCCATGATCTTCCAAGGCTTTCTTATACCCCAGAAAACGATCAATAGAATTTTGAGGAAGCAAAGGTCCTCTAAAATGAGCAATTCGTTGACATCCAGTATCTATTAAGTGTTTTGTAGCTGTATAAGCAGCTTTTCTGTCATCGATGATGATCTTTGAACAATTCACAACTTTGGCAATTTTATCAAACATTACTAAAGGAATTCCTCTATCCATTGCAAGGTTGATGTGAGAAAAATCTACAGTTGAGTTGGCTAATGAAATTAAGATGCCATCTACTCTCTTGTCAAGTAAAAGATTGATTTGTTTTTTCTCCATCTTTTGGGATTCATTAGATTGAAGAATGATGACTAAATATCCTTTTTTTTCAGCTTGACCAATAATACCTTTGATTACACTTGAAAAAAAATGATGTACTATTTCGGGGATAATAATTCCAATCGTTTTGGATTCTTTGGTTCTTAAGTTTACTGCAAACGTATTTGGTCTGTAGTTTAATGTTTCAGCTAAATTAAGGACAAGTGCTTTTGTTTTATTACTTACGTCAGGATAACCTTTTAAAGCTTTTGAAACCGTGGTGACAGATATTCCTAAAGTTTCAGCAATATGCTTTAAAGTAACAGGTTTCATTAGAAAGAGATCTTTTTTAAGCTTTAAAAAATTGATATCAAGACGGGTAAATATAATAAAAAAAAGAAATCGAAAACGTTTTCGATTTAATCGAAAACGTTTTCGATTAAATTATTTATTAAAAAAAAAGCTTGAATAATACATTTGATAAAATAAAATCATTAAAATCACAAATTCAAGATGAAAAAATTTACACGATTAATTAAGCTATTTGCTATTGTGTTCATCACATTAGGGCCTACAACTGTTATGGGACAGTCGACCATCTCGGGTTCTGTAAAAGATCAAGCTGGAGAGATACTTCCTGGAGTAAGTATCTTATTGAAAGGAACAACTCAGGGTACTGTTTCTGACTTTGATGGAAACTACCAAATATTAAATGTAGCGGATGGAACTTATAAATTAGTTGCTTCTTACATTGGTTTTGACTCATTTTCAAAAGAAATTATAGTTGATGGGAATAATATTGCGTTAAACATAGTTCTAGTTGAAAATGCAGAATCTTTAGATGAAATTATTATTACGGGAGTTACCAATCCAAAGTCTAAAATTGAATCTAGTGTTTCCGTCACTACAATGAGACCAGAGACAATTAAGCAATCTGCACCAAGAACAACGGCAGAAATTTTCAGAACTATTCCAGGAATTCGTTCAGAGTCATCAGGAGGTGAAGGAAATTCAAACATAGCAGTAAGAGGTGTTCCAATTTCTTCAGGAGGATCTAAATATGTTCAATTACAAGAAGATGGATTGCCAGTTCTTTTATTTGGAGATATGTCATTTGCTACGGCTGATATCTTTACAAGATTTGATTCAAATATTGCTAAAATTGAAGCAATAAGAGGAGGTTCAGCATCTACATTATCTACAAATTCACCAGGTGCAATTATCAACTTAATTAGCAAAACAGGAAAAACTGAAGGGGGGTCTTTAGGATCTACTTTTGGATTGGATTTCAATTCTTTTAGAACAGATTTCGAATATGGGTCACCTATAGGAGAAAATCTTTATTTCCATATTGGAGGTTTTTATAGAGCAGGAGAAGGAATAAGAGATGTTGGTTTTACAGCTAATAACGGTGGTCAATTGAAATTTAATCTAACCAAAGAATTTGACAAAGGTTATGTAAGAGTTTATGGAAAATACTTAAATGATAGAGCAATTGCTTATTTGCCAATGCCAATTCAAGTGACAGGAACAAATGAGAACCCAACATGGTCAAGTATACCTGGGTTTGATGCAACAGATGGTTCAAATCACACTCCTTTTTTATCACAAAATGTAGGTTTGGGTCCTGATGGGCAGTTAAGAAGGTCAAGCGTTGCTGACGGTATGCGTCCTGAATCTGTATCTCTAGGCTTAGAAGCTTCTTTTGAATTAACAGACGGCTGGAAAATAAAGAACAACGGACGTTTTTCTAGTAATAAAGGGAGGTTTGTATCACCATTCCCATCTCAAGTTGCTTCAGCATCAGATCTCTTATCAAGTGATGCTAATTGGGGATCATTGACTTATGCTAATGATGGAACTGCAGTTCCAGGAAATACATTGGTTACAAGAATTCATATGTTTGATACAGAACTTAATAATTTTAATAACTTTATGAATGACTTTAAATTGACCAAGTCATTTGATAACGTAAACTTGACTCTAGGTTACTTTAAATCTTTACAAAATGTATCTATGTCTTGGTTGTGGAATTCTTACTTACAAGAATCAGTAGGAAAAAATGCTAGATTAATTAACGTTCAAGATAATACAGGAGGGTCATTAAGTGAAAATGGACTGTATGCTTATGGAGTGCCTTTCTGGGGGAACTGCTGTACAAGAAATTACGATACTCAATATAATATTTCAGCACCATATGCAAATTTATCAATTGAAGCTTCTGAAAACTTTAATATTGATGCAAGCATTCGTTATGATAAAGGTAAAGTAGATGGTTCTTTTGCAGGAACTGTTCAAACAATTTTTGATATTAATAACGATGGAATGATTTCTGCACCTGAAGAAAGTGTGTCAGCTGTAGACAATGCAAATGTTACTACCGTAGATTATGATTACGACTATGTATCCTATTCATTAGGTTTTAATTACAAGATAGAAGAAAGGCAAGCTGTCTTTGCTAGATTTAGCAGAGGTGCTGCTGCAAAAGCTGATAGAATACTATTTTCTGGCTTAGATTATTTAGATGGAGATAGAATTAATGCGTTAGACTTTATCAGCCAAGGTGAATTGGGGTATAAAAGAGGTTTTGATAAAGGAGCTCTTTACGCAACATTATTTTATGCTAAAACTTCTGAAGAAGGTGGGTTTGAAGCAACATCAAATAGCATTATAGAAAATGACTACAAATCTGTTGGTATAGAATTAGAAGGGACGTACAGTCTTAAAAACTTTAATCTACGAGGAGGAATAACTTACACAAATGCAAATATAGATTCAGGCACTAATGACGGAAAAACACCCAGAAGACAGCCAGATTTTATGTATAACATCATACCTTCATATACCTTTGGAAGCAATTCTCAAAATGTTATTGGGTTAAGTTTCATCGGTCAAACAAAAGCCTATGCGCAAGACTCAAATGAATTAATTATGCCAGGGTTTGTGATTGTAAACAGTAATATAGGAATTGGAATTACGAAGAACTTTGCTGCAAATTTAGGGGTAAACAACCTATTTGATACGTTGGGAATTACCGAATCTGAAGAAGGAAGCATTACAGCAGGTCAAGTAAACTTTGTGAGAGCAAGACCAGTCCCAGGAAGATCTATTTCATTAGGACTAAACTATCGCTTCTAAACAAACAGAAGTTTGTCATATTGTTTGATTATTAAATGCAAAAAGGGCTCTTGCTTCTATAAACGACAAGAGCTCTTTTAACGATTAAACTGTATATTTAAAAAAGTTTTCAAACCCAAATAATTAGAAGGTAATGTTGAACAAACCGAGATTAAGTTTCTGGCAAATCTTTAATATGAATGTAGGGTTCTTAGGGATTCAGTTTAGCTTTGGATTGCAACAAACTGCCGTAAACCCAATCTTTTCATTCTTAGGAGCAAATCACGAAGATTTACCATTGCTCAATCTAGCTGGGCCAATAACAGGGCTCATTATTCAGCCTATTATAGGAGCAATTTCAGACAAAACTTGGTCTCCACGGTGGGGAAGACGTAAGCCATTTTTCTTAATAGGTGCTATCATAGGTAGTTTGTGTTTGTTTGCATTTCCATTTAGTCCTACACTCTGGTTTGCTGTTGGGTTATTATGGATTCTTGATGTTGGTAATAATATGGCAATGGAGCCATATCGAGCTTTTGTTGGCGATAAATTACCAGACAAACAATTGAGTTTTGGGTATCAAATGCAAAGTTTGTTTGTAGGAGCTGGTATTGTGTTAGCAAACGCTTCTATTTTTCTTTTTCAAGATTGGTTTGGTGGAGCAGATACTGTTACAGAAGCTACACACACAATCCCTAAATGGCTCTATTATTCATTTTTTATTGGAGCTATTTTATCGGTAGGAACAATTTTATGGTCAGTTTTAAAAACTCCAGAAATACCACCATCTGAACAAGAGTTGATGAATATAGAAAAACACAATTCTTTGCCAATAATTGATCGTATCAAGACTCCTTTTACAGAGATTATTCATGCAATTAAAGATATGCCAAAATTCATGTGGAAGCTAGCAAGTGTTTATCTTTTTCAATGGTATGCCTTGTTTATTTATTGGCAGTTTATTTCACCTATGTTTGAAGAAAGTATGCTTTTTGATAAAGCACAAGCCTTGAGTCAGGCAGCTAAGATGAACACTACCTACAATATTTCTACTATTATTTTTGCGCTGGCATTAGTACCAGTAGCATTAAAATACGGAGGAAAAAAAGTATATGTTTTTAGCTTGTTCTTAACTGGAATAGCCATGTTAAGTATTCCGTATATCCAAGACCCATTTTGGGTGCTTTTACCAATGATTCTGTTCGGTATAGGTTGGGCAGCAATGATGGGAATTCCATATTCTATGGTTTCTAAAATTGTCCCTCAAGAAAGAAGAGGTGTATACATGGGAATCTTAAATATGATGATAGTTATTCCTATGGGAGTCCAAACACTAACATTCGGACCTTTGGTAAAAAATATATTAAATAGTAGTGCTGTAAATGCTATTTTGTTTGGGGGAATTTTTTTCCTAGTAGCAGGTTTTCTAGCATTACGCCTTAAACAACCCAAGTAGCTGTGGTTATTGGAATATAAAATTAATGTTACAACCATCAATTTTGTATCGTATTATGAGTAACAGAAAAATTTTAAGTCTTGAAAAATAAGATAGACATTCTTTGCATTGGTGAAGTACTCATCGATTTTATTGGACATCAAACAGGTGTTTTAATTAACAACACCTCAGATTATCATCGTTATTTAGGAGGTTCGCCCACTAATGTTGCAATGAATTCAGCAAGGTTGGGGTTAAAGTCATCTATGGTTGCTACAGTCGGTGATGATGGGTTTGGAGAATATATTTTTGAACGATTTTCTAAGGTTGGTGTTAATACAGACAACATTAGAAGACTTAAAAATAAAAATACAAGTATCATTTTTGTATCTAGATCAGAAAGTACGCCCGATTTTATTCCCTATAGAGAAGCTGATTATTGTATAGACGAACAACAAATTCCAACAGCAATACTTGCTAAAACAAAGATATTCCACACAACCTGCTTTGCACTAAGTAAAAAACCAGCGCAATCAACAATTTTAGCAAAAGCAGAAGAAGCTTTTCAGCTAGGATGTAAATTAAGTATAGATCTCAATTATGCTAAAAATTTATGGGAAAGCAAGGAAGGAGCATTCAATGTAATCAAAACCTATTGCTCTTTTAATCCGTTAATTAAAATAAGTGAAGACGACATGTTACGCCTTTTTGAAAAAGAGTTACCACATGAAGAAATTTTTAATTTCTTTCATCAAGAAGGAGTGGAAATAGTTTGTCTAACCATGGGAAGTAATGGTGTTAAACTTTCTGAAAAAGGAAAGCAAGTGATAGAATTACCAGCAATCAAAATTGAAAAAGTAATAGATACAACAGGAGCTGGAGATGCTTTTTGGTCAGGTTTCTTATTTGCTTATATCAAAGAAAAACCTTTGGAAGAATGTTTGCAAGTAGCATTACAATTAGCTGCATTAAAGTTACAAAATGTTGGTAGGTTGCCAGACAATATTAATGTCTTATCTAAATTTTTATCTTAAAAAAATGAAAGGATACCACAAAATTTCTAATGGAGTTATGCTGAATGTATATCCAGATAGCATAGGTCAAAAGCTAGGAGACTTAATTCAAATGCTTCAGTTACCAGAATTCAAAGATGTCTTTTCGTTACTTTATGTTTTACCAACTTTTTTTAATAGTGATTTAGATAGAGGTTTTTCTATTATAGATTATAATATTAATAAAGAATTGGTTTCTGAAGAAGACTTAAAGGCTTTGGAAGTCTTAAAAATACAATTAAAGTTTGATATTGTGTTAAACCACTTATCAGTATCTTCACCACAATTCAAAGACCTTTTAAAAAACGGAGATCAATCTAAATTTAAAGACTTTTTTATTAATTGGAATACCTTTTGGCAAGGAAGCGGAGTTGAAAATGATGAAGGAATCATCATTCCAAAAAAAGAATTTCTTGATAAATTATTCATGAGAAAATCGGGATTACCGATTTTAAAAGTACTATTTCCTGATGGAACCGAAAAACCTTATTGGAATACCTTTTATCAGGAAATTAACTATGAAAAAATTACACCAGATGATCTGAGCTTCTTAGAATTGGAAATGAAAACAAAGAAGGTACTTTGTAAGAAGGTCAATACAGCGATTGAAGAAAAGCAGGATATACAAACAATCAATTTTGCGGAATATGAAGATTTTAAAAGTGAAATACTTCAAGTTGTATCAAGAAAAAAAATATATTTAGGTCAAATGGATGTGAATGCTTCCTCAGAATTAGTATGGAATTTTTACGAGGAAACTTTAGCTAAATTGAAAGAATATGGCTGTAAAATTTTACGCTTAGACGCATTTGCTTATTTGCACAAAGAAGTAGGTCGAGTGAACTTTTTTAATAAGCCTGAAACTTGGAATTATCTCAAAAGAATTGGACAAATAGCAGCTAAAAATGATTTAATTGTATTACCAGAAATTCACGCTGAATATGGTTTAGGATTGCATGGAGAAGTAGCAAAAGAAGGGTATCAAATTTACGATTTTTTTCTTCCTGGGCTGCTAATTCACACGCTGGAAAAAGCAACAAACAATGCTCTTGTGAAATGGATGAATGAAATTATTGGTAAAGGATATAAGACTGTAAATATGTTGGGTTGTCACGATGGAATACCTATTCTGGATTTGAAAGGAAAAGAAGTAGATGGTTTGTACCGCAAAGGATTGTTAGAAGATCATGAAATTGAAGAAATTATGAACATAATCATAGAGCGTGGCGGAAGAATAAAAAATTTATATGACTCATCTGGTGAGAAAATCTCATATTATCAGGTAAATGCAACTTTTTTTAGTGCTTTAGGAGAAGACGAAAAGAAGCTGCTGTTAGCAAGGGCGATTCAATTATTTACACCAGGAATTCCTCAAGTATGGTATTTAGATATTTTTGCAGGAAAGAATAACTATGATGCAGTAAATAAAGGAGAAAGTGGAAGTCATAAAGAAATTAATAGAACAACTCTATCAAAAGAGGATATCTTGAGAGGTTTAAAAACACAAATTGTCCAGAATCAATTAAAAATAATGCGATTTAGAAATACTTCTAAGGTATTTTTAGGGAAAACGAAGATTAATAAAACAACAAAAAATCAACTTGATATTATTTGGTCAAATGGTAATGAGTTTGCCCAACTTAAAGCAAATCTTACTACTTGTCAGTTTTCAATAAACTATTCAGAAAATGGGATCTTAAAAAAAATGAGCTTCTAATTCTTGAGAAGCTATAATCAAATATTGCAAACTTTACGTATCACATTTTCACGGTCTTTACACTTATATCAAGCTATTTAAAAGATTGATTTTAACCACTTCTCTTTTGCTGAAAAGTCTATATTTGTAAGTCATAAACAAATGACTACTACATGAGTGAAAATCGAAGAAGACACGAAGCATTACTATACCACGCAAAACCTAAACCTGGTAAGATTGCTGTTGTTCCGACGAAGAAATATGCTACACAACACGATTTATCTTTAGCCTATTCGCCAGGAGTTGCTGAGCCATGTTTGGAAATTGAAAAAGACAAAAACAACTCTTACAAGTACACAGCCAAAGGAAATTTAGTAGCAGTAATCACCAATGGAACGGCTGTTTTGGGTCTTGGAGATATTGGTCCAGACGCATCCAAACCCGTAATGGAAGGAAAAGGGCTGCTGTTTAAAATCTTTGCAGATATTGACGTGTTCGACATTGAAATAGACGCTACGGATGTAGATAAATTTGTAGAAACAGTTAAGGCAATTTCTCCAACTTTTGGAGGAATTAATTTAGAAGACATTAAAGCGCCAGAAGCTTTCGAAATAGAAAGAAGGTTAAAAGAAGAACTGGACATTCCTGTGATGCATGATGATCAGCATGGAACTGCTATCATTTCTGCAGCAGCTTTAAAGAATGCCATCGAAATTACTGAAAAGGATATTTCCAAAGTTCAAATTGTGGTGAATGGTGCTGGAGCAGCTGCCATTTCTTGTACAAAATTGTATTTGAGGTTGGGAGCAAAGCTTGAAAATATTGTGATGTGCGACAGTAAGGGAGTCATTAGAAAAGACCGCGAGAATCTGACTTCACAAAAAGAAGAATTTGCTACCGATAAAGACATTCATACCTTAGAAGAGGCCATGCAAAATTCGGATGTTTTCATTGGCCTGTCTAAAGGAGGAGTTGTATCACCAGAGATGCTGCTCTCCATGGCAAAAGAGCCTATTGTCTTTGCCATGGCAAATCCTGAACCAGAGATATCGTATGATCTTGCACTTGAAACCAGAGA
>Ga0213866_10003610_pt1 | contig 10447 bp, 5 predicted proteins | sample PICome_11_FD_160079 | JGI IMG/M metagenome (GOLD analysis project Ga0213866, IMG submission 160079) | Coastal seawater microbial communities near Pivers Island, North Carolina, United States - PICO284 | ecosystem: Environmental > Aquatic > Marine > Coastal | place: USA: North Carolina... | reverse complement strand
ATGGAATAAAAATGAAATCTGCCATTGGACTTACTGTATCTGTTTTACCACCTTCATCCAAATATCCAGGCAAATCCACAAATAACACATCACTTTCCTCCATTGCTTTATTGAATATTTTCAAGAATTTATGAATCTTTCCACCAGTGATAGATTCCGGATAAGAAATCAATTCCCATATAGGTTCCGTTCCTCTCTCTAATTCTCCTTCATAAAGTACTCCTATCGTTTGTTGCTCATCCAAGTCAATGACTTTTACTTTTAGATTAAATGGCTCGGATGCAAACGCATTGGCCGCCAAAAGCGTACAAGTCGACTTTCCTACTCCTCCTTTCTGGTTTCCAAAAATAATAACTTTTCCCATAAAAAAATGATTAAACTATTTAAAATGAAAAATCTAATTAAAGCAATTAATAATTAAAATAATAGCAAATATATTAATCTGATTTTAAATATTTATCGGATTAATGATTTTTTTAATAAAAATCATTTTAGTAATATTAAAATGATTTAAATAAACTAAATTATATAAAGGCGAATAAAGGGAGATTATATAAAAAGAAGAGGTGTAGGCAGGATTAATGTATTGTTTCAAATAACAATATTTACATTGACTTAGCGAGACTATTGAACTGTCATTTTATAAAAAAAGGAATCGTGACATCTTTCTTACCTTTTTAGGATACCGCACAATTAATATCCAATGCCTTGATTTTTGCTTCTTTGTATCAAGGCAAAGAATGGTTTTTATGGTAATTGCTGCGCCAGATTAGGGCTTTTAAATCAAGAAATATATCTTCTTCGTGAAAAAGCACTAATAAACTAAAATTTCATCTACAAAAATCCAACTGCCATCACTACCAGCACCGACATGCCAATCAGGGAGTTTCGGCAATTTATGCGCAACCACTTTAATAAACTTTGCTTTCTTTTTAAAGGAAAAGTCTACATCTAAAATTTTGGAAGGTTCTAAATGTGTCGGAATTGCGAATTCTTTTGATTTGACCTTTTTGAATTTCCTTCCATTTTTAGAAATATAAATATCCACTTGCCTTGGCAAAAATATCCATGCGCCTTGATTAGAAAGTAGTCCTACTTTAACATCTTTAACTACTCTTTTTTCTCCTAAATCAATGATGACTTCCATATTTTCAGCGTTCCATCCTTGCCAAAGCTGGCTACTGTATGCATTCGAACCACGTAAACCATCGGTCAAAGCTTCTCCAAAACCATGATATTTTGGACTATACTCGGTCAAATATTTGATGGGTTTGCCGACTGCTAAATGTTTGACTTCTTTGATTTCTTTCGCTTCATTTAATATCAATTCATTAGAAATAGGAAGGAAAGAAAATTCTACAGCCTCATTATTTTCGATGATAAACTGTATTTCATTCCAACGTTTTTCTAAAGGAATTTTTATAATTTTTTCTTCAATTGACGCTTTTGAATTATCGGTAATATGGCTGATAGTTTTGCCATTGTTTTTGATCGTCACAGAGGGAGCATTGGTTCTCAGGTAAGCTGTTAATTCATTTTCTTTAATAGAGAAAAATGATCTTTTTAGTATCATTTGTTGACCTTTTGATTGGTCAAAATTTATAGTGCCAGCTTTTGATAAATAAACTGGTTTCCATTCTATTAATTCCTCTTTCCAAAGCAATAAATCACGTTTTACTGCTCCTGAGTGGACATATAAAAATTCTCGTTCGAGAAAAGATAATTGCTCATCTAAAATCTCCTTTTGCTTTTCTTTGAAGTTATCCAAACGACTATTGGACAACGGAAAATTTAAAAACCATTCGAGCGATACTTCTTCCAATGGAGTTAAGTATTTTTTTTGTTGACTCTTCAAAACAGCGGTTGCGCCAGAATCTCCTTTTTTGGATAACTCTCTATAAATCATTAATTTTTGTTCAGTTGTCGTTTCCGGTTTTGAAAGCATGTTTTCAGAGAGAAATCCTACAAATTCATTTTTAGTTTCGAATAGATGCTGGATAATGTAAGGGATCGTTTCTGGATATTTTGACATAATACTAAAGGCGGCATCGGGCGCTGATTTTATACTAAAATCATAAATGGATTCAATCTTCCCATTACTATCCGCATCTACCCAAATTGGATTTGTAAAGCCTTTTGGAATAATTGGTTTCTTTTTAATTTGCAAAATCGGTGGGGTAGGGGAGTCTCCGTAAGCAATAGCCATAAACCAGGAGTCATGCTCGACTAAAGTAGAAAAAATAGTATCCAATCGAACCGAATTTTTCGTTTTTGGAATGTCATAAGTTTGAATGACCTGCCCATTTCTTAAAAACTCAACCCGGTCACAAGAAATCCAAGAAGCTGCTTGGACATTCAAATGAAAATCAACGGCTTTGCCTTTTGCGTCGATTTGCTCGCCAATACCAAAGTCTTTATTAGCAGTCATATTTACAAAAATGCCCGAAGAGACACTAACCTTTTGATTTTTGATACTTTGAATAATTTCCGATTCATCGATTTTTGAAGGGTCATCTGTTGAGGATGCGATATAATTTCGTGGTACACCAGCGATCATTTCTGTCACTGAATGGTTATCAGAATTACCTAAAGCAGTGATCCTTTTATTTCGATTTTGAAAATTTATCCAGTCATTTTTGACAGAAAATTTATTGTCAGGTGCAGGAACCCAACCCAATTGTGTTGTCTCATTTAATACTTCAATAGCATCAAAATTCCAACTCCATTCAGGGTGCTTTGATGACCCAAAATGAGGATCCAACCCCTTTGTATTAAAGTAGTCCGAATCAACCCAACGTGGATGATTGACCTGAATTATAACATCTTTAGGGGTCTTTTCACGGATATGATTAAATAAGGCTTTACCGTCTTTAATTTTATAATTGGCCTTCTCTTTTTTTGGGTCTAAAGGGTAGGTGTTAAAATGTCCAATACTAGTACTTACTTCATTTCCAATGGAAGTTGACATGTACTTTTGTAGATTCAAAGTTTTCATATATGGCGCGTAATCGAGCACATAATTATGATCAGTAGACACTGCCCACTCCAATCCTTCCGCTGCACATGAAATCAATCTTTCTTCGACGGTCGCGTCTCCATGACCAGAAAAAGTAAAGGTGTGTAGGTGCATATCACCACAGACAAAACCATCGGTGTTGATTTCTTTCCGTAAGGTGGTTTGAATTTCATAAGTTTTGCTCTCCTCAAAGCTGTGTTGTTGCGTTTCAATTGAATATTCCATGCCTTTTCCAAACCAAATTTCATATTTGCCTGCAGGAATTTGAAAACGACCTTCACCAGTGGCGGAATAAATTGTATTGTCTCTGCAGGCTAGGGTAGTGCTACTTTCAACATTATGGTGAAATGACTCGCCGTTTTTTAGGATGACGATCTTGGCAGGCATTGGTTGTTGAGTGCTTTGATTGAGAATTTTGAAGTTTATAGTGGCGTTTTGCGCAAAGATTTGAAAACTTAGGATAAGGAAAAAAGGTAGGAAATATTTGGACATTTTTGACTGGTTTTGACGATTTGAGTATAAGGTTATTATTTGCTCGTTAAGTGCTTGGACAGAAATAAGTTCCATATTTGACGAAAACTATTTATTTGCCAGAAGAGGCAAAAAGCACAGGCATATCCTTAGATATGGCGAGCATTTTTAACGAAATATGGTGAAAAAATAGTCCGTCATAATGTGTGTAAGTTATTTCTGTCCAAGCACTTACTTAGGACTTTTTAATTGCTTTGTCATATCAAGCATATCTCTTACAAAACGGTTAGCCTCGGTAGAGTGACTTTCAGCTTTATCAAGAAGAAATTCAAAGGTTTTAAGCCACCGTTCATTTTCTTTTTCTGCCTCAACAGATTTTAATCTTTGAAATTCTTTTACGAGGTACAAATAGAAGGTTGGTTTTAGCCATGCTGCAAAATGTACAGCGATATCTTTATGAGCGAAAGTACCTCCATACCTTCCAGGTTTTGATTGGATACCAATAGCATTGGTTTGTTTAATCCACTCCATAATGGTTGGTGTAAAGTCATTGGCACTTACCTCATTTCTAAAGTGGACCATTTGCTCCACTTTAAAATCTGGGTTATGCATCTCTTCCCAAACACCTAAAAACTCAATATTCGATCTGTTTTTTATATAACTCTTGATAATATCCGCAGGTCGCCCACGACCGTTTTTAGCAATGTCTGTAATGCTAATGAAGTCGGTTTCCAAATTAACCCATACGTCTATATCGTGTATTTTCAGCTTTTGCTTGGTCATTCCTCCTGTATTATTGAATAATGTTTTGAAAGACTAAATCTAAGAGTAATCCTTTTCTCCGAGTTACGAAGCGAAGTTAATTTTTTCTTTTCAAATTCTCTCCACCTCTAAATAAAATGGAAACTCTACTCGCCAAGTTCGGGCGTTTCGATAACCTGCATCAATGCGACAATCCCCTTTTTTTAAAAAGATTTTTTCAATCAAAACTTCCTGCGTCCGTTCTTTATTTTCGACGGCTCTTTGAACGGTTCCAAACCGTACATTCATGCGCCCATCATCTGAAAGAGGCTCTTCAAAAAAGCATTTGACAGTGTAAAAACCATCCTGTTCTATATGTGCATCCCAATATCCATAAATCTCCTTTTGTGCCCAAACGCCATAGGAACCTTTGGCATCATTTCGACTCAGCAAAATAGGGTTTTCAGCATTCGAACCAATGACGATTTTTACATTATCGATATTAGGACTTTGCATGATTTCTTCATACCAATTATCAAATTCGGCTTTTAATTCTTCTGTTTTTTCAATATTTTCAATGGAAATATTATGCATTTCCGAAGGATCCTTGGACAAATCATATAGTTCCAAATCACTTGCTTTCGCCAAATGTCCAGCGTGACCGACCATTTTAAAATTACCTTTTCGGACCGCTACATTTCGGTAAGGTTCTGGGAATCCCCGTTGCCATTGAAAAAATAAGGATCGATCCGCCCAATCAACTTTTTGACCTTCAGTTAAAGGCTTCATACTTTTACCATCTAAATTATCAGGTTGTGTAATTCCGCAAAAATCCAATAGGGTAGGGAGCATATCGTAATGTGCAACAGGTGTAGAAATCTCCTTATCGGCCGTCAGTTTTTTTGGAAATTGTATAAATAAAGGGACATGAATACCGCCTTCATAAACACTACTTTTTTGACCTCGAAAGCCACCCGTATATCGAACTTGTTGGGGTCCATTATCGGTCATGAAAATAATTAAAGTATTCTCTCGAATTTGAAGTTCTTCCAACTTGGAAAGTACCCGACCCACATTATCATCAATATTCGAAACCATTCCATATATTTTTTGGGCGTCACTTATATTTCGATTATTCATCTTTGGGAAGGTCCGTTCAAATTTTGGATAATTGGTGGAGTCAATTTCTAAATCAGCATACATTGCCTCATATTTTTCTGGCAATTGTAAAGGCGTATGAGGCGCATTAAAGGAGAGATAACAAAAAAAAGGTTGGTCTTTATTTTCTGAAATAAAATCAATCGCAGCATCTGTGAAGATATCAGAACAATAGCCTTCTATTTTGACTTTTTCACCATTTTCGGTGAGAATTGGATCAAAATAAGCCGAATCTTTTTCAAACCATGTGTCAGGGTCGCCGACCTGGGCCATCCCTCCCGCTTTGTGAATTAAAGAATAATCAAACCCTTGGTCATTCGGCCGAGAAGGATAGGTATCGCCTAGGTGCCATTTGCCACTCATGCCGGTTTTATATCCATTTTCTTTGAGAATTTCAGCGATCGTTCTTTCATCTGGCGACATCATTGCCCAACCATTATAAGTATCGCAAACACCTGTCCGAAGGGAATATCTTCCAGTCATTAAACTAGAGCGAGTAGGCGCGCAGACGGGTGAAACGTAGAAATTAGTAAATCGCGTACTTCCTTTTGCAAAAGCATCCAAAATAGGTGTTTTGATGTCGGGGTTTCCGTGAAAACCAAGATCACCGTAGCCTTGGTCATCTGTTATAATTAGTAGGATGTTGGGTTTTTCGGTTGGTTTTTTTGGTTCTTTTTTTTCTAAGGAACAACTCCCGAATAAGCTAAGAATTAAAAAAGAAAGGATGAATTTTGGCATTTCGTTTTGATTTTAGTTGGCAAAGGAATCAATTTGTAAATTTAATGGTTTCGACAAACAGTTTATTTTTTGCTCAAAAATTAGATTTAATAGACTTTATTCTAAAAAGTAGACTCGAAAATAATAGGTTACCTATTTAAAAATTACACCCATTTTATGAATATTCATGAAAAACTAGCCTGGCGTAATTTTATGATTGACTCTAAATTAAAGATTTACGAGCCAATATCAGAAACATACATACAAAGATTAAATGCTTTGAAGATGAGTACTCCTGAGTCAAAGGAATTAATGAAAGACGGATGGGAGAAATTTCAAAAAGTTTGTAATCAAAGAATTTTAAATGAAAGGAAGGATGATATCTTTTTCAATAGATGTCCTAAATGTAATGAGCTTGCATTAACACCAAAGGCTAAACAATGTCGGTACTGTTATCATCAATGGCATGATAAAAAAAGCAAAGTATAGATATTTTGAAGAAAGCAATCCAAGAAAAAGGAATAATCGCTAGCGATTATTCTTACCGACTCCCTTATAGTAAGTGTTTTATTTCCTCCTCCCTTAACTAACGCCAAAAGAATAATTTTGTCCAGATGATCAAGTTAATTTTGGCGTTACTAGGGAGGTGTTCCAGGTTTTAAAACCTGGAACACCTCCTATTTTAGTCGGGTTATTATTTTTACTTTATGACAATCTCCTTAATCAAAATAGACCCCGGCATTTCAACTCTCAAAAAATAAATACCACTTAACACTTCATCGAGATTAAATTGATAATCCAAATCCTTTGTTTTTGTGTATTTTATGGTTTTGCCTTGAATATCAAAAATGCTCAATTGTTTTTCAATATTCTCTAATCCTTCATCAAAATTGACGGTTAAAAAACCATCTGTAGGGTTAGGAAAAACCGTCACTTTATATTTGTCTTGAACCTTAAATTCATCCGTTGAAGTCACCGCATCCAAAATAATATCATCAAAATAAAAAGTGTCTTTTTCGACATTTCCGAAATTGAAAAAGAAGGCGATTCGGTCAAAAGCATCATCGGTTGCGTCGCTGAAATCAATTTGATATTCGACCCATTGATTCGTTTGCGTCATGTCGGTTGGAATTTCGATAAAGGGTTCGATTCCGGGATTTTGATCTTCCAATTTAAATAAAAACACCCCTTCGACAGGCGACCAAATTTTAATCGTAAAAATAGAGTTGACTGAAAAATCTAAATCATAACCTAAATCGGCGAAGATACCCGCCCATGAAATTTCGCCTTTTTCGGTGAGGGCGCAATGTGCGCTTTCATTTACATTATCAGGAAATGGATTATCAATGACTTCGAAACTACTGCCGCCAAAAGCTCCAAAAATTAACTGGCCTGCTTCATAAGTGGTGATAATTTTGATATTGCCCACCAAAACAGGTAAAACAGATTCAAGTATTCCGCAATTATTTTCGATAATTACTTTTAGGTCTGCGTTATTTATTCCAAAATCCAAAACAACTTCATTGGTGCCTTGACCGCTCACAATGGTCACATCAGCAGGCACTTCCCAAGTATAAATACTATTGGGAATTGGCTCAATAAAATAAGTCACCCCTGCCGTATTTTCGAGAACAGATTCTTGACCTTTGATGGATGGAATTTTTGCTTCCAATGTTTTTTCGGCACTTAAATTTGCGCATGGCGCATCAACTTCAACCGAAACCGTACTTGTTTGGCAACCCCAATCGACGACAATCGAATTTGTTCCTTGACCTGAAATAATGGTCGCGTCACCATCAATATTCCAAACATAAGTACTATTCGAAAATTCAGGAATTGAGAAGATCACGCCTGCTGTATTGATATTCAATTCTTCGGGACTTTCGATTTCCAAATCTCTTAAAGCAACAGGTTTCTCTAAATTCGTTGTGCCACAAACGCTGTTAATTTCGACTTGTACCGCACCTACAAAACAACCCCAATTTACGGTAATAGAATTCGTTCCTTGCCCGGAAATAATCTGCGTATTTCCGGGGAAACTCCAATCATAAGTCGCGCCTTCTAAATTGGCAACCGAATAAGTTTTTTGTGCTTCATTAAAAATCATCTCCGAATCTCCGTCAATAATTAAATCGGAAGGTTCCCCATAAATTCGAACATAATCGACCTCCATATTTTGTGGAAAAACCGAAGTTGGGTCAGGGTTTCCGGGCAAACTTCCACCGACAGCTACATTTAAAATAACATGGAATCTTTCATTAAATGGATTCCATGGTCCGATGCTATCTGAATTTAGTGTGTGATAATTAACATCATCCAAAAACCATTTTATCGTATCTTCTGACCATTCGATGGCAAATTCATGAAAATCATCGGCGAATGTTCCGCTTGACAAACCTATTTTTTTAGAATTGAAAACCCACGGCAAACCAGTGTGCAATGTGCCCAAAATCGTATCAGGTTCATGCCCCAATAATTCCATAATATCAATCTCACCACTTTTCGGCCATTCGCCATAAACATTATCGGTTGGCAATAACCAAAAGGCTGGCCAAAGTCCCTGACTATATGGCAATTTGATACTCGCTTCAAATCTTCCATATCTGAAATCGCCTTTATTTTTAGTAGTTAGTCTAGCAGAAGTATAATTATGTTGCATGAAATCTTCCTCCAAAGCGGTGATAATCAATTTACCATTTTCGACACGAGCATTCTCGGGTCGGTCAGTATAACATTGCAATTCATTGTTGCCGCCGCCGTCACAGTCAACTTCGTAATTCCATTTGGTGAGGTCGATTTGTGCATCTTCAAATTCGTCTGCCCAAAGGAGTTCAGTGCATTGTGCGGAAAGGAAATTTGGTAAGATTAGAATAGAAAGAATTAAGACTAAGTAATTAAGTTTTGCCATAATAGTGGTATTTTGTTTTGACAAAATTAAAATCAATTAAATGATAGCCAATATTTTAAGGTATAATAAAATTACTACGCATACTACGTCATCAGTACGCTAACTTGAGAGTTCAATTTTTTCAGTGATTATGCAGAAGATTGACGGGGAGTGGTTGATGGTTAATGACCATTCGAGTTAATGCGTATTTTCCTAAACAATATCTCTAACAACCTTACCATGCACATCAGTCAATCGAAAATCGCGCCCTTGAAAACGATAAGTCAAGTTTTCATGATTCAGCCCTAGTTGATGTAATATAGTGGCTTGTAAATCATGAACATGAACCTTATCTCGGATACCGGCATAACCCAATTCGCCAGTTTCTCCATAGGTAATGCCCGGTTGAATACCACCGCCAGCCATCCACATTGTAAAAGCGTCGCCATGGTGATCTCTACCTACAAAAGGGTTAGTTGTTCCTGAACGGTTTTCTTGCATGGGCGTTCTACCAAATTCACCTCCCCAAACAACTAGCGTTTCATCCAGCAAACCGCGTTGTTTTAAATCCAGAATCAAAGCAGTCATAGCTTGATCGACCTCTTTACATCTTTCCAAAAAACCGCCCTCCAAAGATTCGAATTGATTACTACCATGAGAGTCCCAACCGCGATGATACAGTTGAATAAACCGCACATCGCGTTCCGCTAATCGTCGCGCCAAAAGGCAATTATTGGCAAAAGAATTTTTACCGATTTCGGTTCCATATAAAGCATGAATAGCATCGGGCTCGCTTTTAATATCGGTTGCTTCGGGAACCGTCATTTGCATTCTGAAAGCCAATTCATATTGGGCTGTCCGAGAGAGAATATTTGGATCTCCAATTTCTTCAAATTCTTTTTGATTAATGGCAGAAATTGCTTCAATTGCTTCTCGTCGAATATCACGTGTAACACCTTTAGGGTTGTTGACATACAAGACAGGGTCCCCCTTTGATCTAAATTGAACGCCTTGGTATTCGGCCGGTAAAAAGCCGCTTCCCCAAACACTTTTACCCGCGCTTGGTGCAGATTGTCCCGAAACCAAAACGACAAAACCAGGCAAATTTTGGTTTTCAGAGCCCAATCCATAAGTTACCCATGCTCCCATACTTGGACGACCACTTTGAGGATTTCCTGTATGCATAAATAGTTGAGCAGGCGCATGGTTAAATTCGTCCGTATGGACTGCTTTTAAAAAACAAACTTCATCTACCACCTCTTTAAAATGAGGCAATAATTCTGACACCCATGCCCCTGATTGTCCATGTTGATTAAAAGAAACGGTAGGTCCTAACATTTTAGGTACGCCTTGAATAAAGGCGAATCGCTTTCCATTTAATAAGGAATCCGGACAAGATTGACCGTCCAAATCATATAGCTTTGGTTTATAATCAAACAACTCTAATTGAGAAGGAG
>Ga0213866_10003609_pt1 | contig 10448 bp, 9 predicted proteins | sample PICome_11_FD_160079 | JGI IMG/M metagenome (GOLD analysis project Ga0213866, IMG submission 160079) | Coastal seawater microbial communities near Pivers Island, North Carolina, United States - PICO284 | ecosystem: Environmental > Aquatic > Marine > Coastal | place: USA: North Carolina... | reverse complement strand
CATTTTATGGAGACTGCCTTCTCTTGGAATAAATCTCCCTTTAAATAGACATCTGAAGCCTTTGCTGGATTATCAAACAAAAATATTTGCTCGACCTAGTTTTCAAGATAGCCTTTCTTTAATAGAGAGAGATCTTCGGGACTAAGACGAAAATAAATCTGCACTAATTTTCTGCAAAGGAATAATTCTTTTAGTGCAAGAGTTGGATCTAAAAACAAGACTGCCTGTAACACCATTTATTTTTGCAGATTGCACCCTAGCTTGATCTAAAATTTGAATTAACAACCATTCATTTAAAGCGCCCAACGCCAGGAATCTTTCAAGAGTTGCTCCACTATCGTTTTTAACTTTTGATGATAAATTCCTTGAAAAAGGAACCCAAGAATCCTCGTAGTCTAATAATTGTTTGGGGTCAGTAATATCTTCCATAGAAGAGATAAAATTTATATATTTAAAATTACTGCCTCCATGATATCTGAGCGCGGGAATCATTGATTTGTATTCTTGAGGCTTTAAAAAAATAATTACTTGGTTTAAATCGGTTCTAGGTCGTGGGTTAAATTTTATGTTTTGATTAGGGTTAAGATCAGAAATTTTTTTAAACCTCTTTTCACTATAATCAACTCCTAAAACCTTTGCAGAAAATTCTTGGAAGTTAGTTGAATCGTATTCTATCGCTATTAAGTTTGAATCATTTAATTTTAAAGCGTTAATAAAAGAAGCATATTCTTTAGAGTAAATTACTAATATTGAATCAGAGTCTCGGGTTATCTCCTTATTTATTGAAGCAATAGCATCATCGTACAAACTTGAGCAGAAACCATCAATTTTCTTTGTAAGTAAATTCTCTGAAATTGAGTTTTTATTTTTTTCATTCCACGAAATTTGAATTGGAAGACCAAATTTATAAATTAATTCAATTAGCTCTTTAGAATATTGCTGGTCAGGTTTTAGCTCAAGAGTGTACTTTTTCTTGGAAAGTATTTTCTTATAATTATTTATTAATAATTTTGTATCCCTTAATTGTTCTTGATTTAAAACCTCGCTATCAATGATTCTTTGAAAGCTTTCCAGATCATCTAGAGCGTAACTCTCATAGTCAAAAATCCCTTGGAAATTTCTAAGGCTACGTTCTTCAGATGTACTTGAATTAACTAGCATATTTTCCGATGTTGTAGAGCATGATGCTAAGATAATTAATGCTATAAAATGCTTTATATATTTATTTTTTTTTAAAATCATTTAGTTAATTTCATGCTTTATATAATTTGCACTCCAATTGGTAATTTAAATGATTTCTCATTGAGGTCAATTAATACTTTAAAGGAAGTAGATTGCATTTTTGCAGAAGATACTAGAGTAGCATCAAAACTTTTACAAAATTTTGATATTCAAAAGAAAGCTAAACCATTTCATGAGCATAATGAAAATAAAGCTAGCGATGATATTATTAAATTAATAAATGATGGAAAAACAATTGCACTTATATCTGACGCAGGTGCACCGTTAATATCTGATCCAGGTTACCCATTAATTCAAAGGTGTATCAAGGAAGATATTTGTTTCACCGTCCTTCCAGGACCATCAGCTGTGATCAATGCTGTTATTCTCTCAGGCTTACCATCAGATAAATTCTTATTTAATGGGTTTTTACCCAAACAATCTGAAGCAAAAAGAAAAATTGCTTTGAAGTTACAAAACTCTGATACAACACATATCTACTTTGAATCCGCTAAGAGGATTAGCAAAACTATTTCAATTTTTGCTGAAGTCCTTAGACCAAATACGCAGCTAGCAATTTGCCGCGAGATGACTAAGGAGTATGAGTCTGTTTACAGAGGCACCATTAAAGAAGTTTTAAATCTTATAAAAAATAATGACATTACACTTTTAGGAGAGTTCGTAATTCTAGTCTACCCTGGATCATATTCTGGCTCACCTCTTAATTTAGATGAAACTTTTTGTCGTCCTTTTCTAGACTATTTATCCCCAACGGATGCATCAAAACTCATAGCTAAAATTACTTCTTTTTCTAAACAAGAAGTTTATAAATTTTTATTAGGGATTTCTAAATAATAGTAATTAGTATTAGAATGTATCCGAGTTGATCGGATGGCTGCTAATAATTTGTTAGAGGAAAGTCCGGACTTCACAGAGTAGAGTGCCAGGTAATTCCTGGGGAGCGTGAGCTCACGGCAAGTGCAACAGAAATTATACCGCCAAGTAATTGGTAAGGGTGAAATGGCAGGGTAAGAGCCTACCGCGTATTTGGTAACAAATATGGCAATGTAAACCCCACTTTGAAGCAAAACCAAATAGGAATCCGCTTAGGCTACTCGTCTAGGATTCGGGTAGGTTGCTTGAGCAATATGGTGACATATTGCCTAGATAGATGGCCATTTAATACAGAATCCGGCTTATAGATCAACTCAACTCATTTTTTTTAAAAAAAGTGTGTAAAAGTGTGCCAAATGTAGTATAAAGTGTGTAGTTATTAATTTTTACTATATTTTATGTTTGGATTTACAACAATTTCGATAGATGCAAAGGGAAGGCTAGCTGTCCCAGCGAAATATCGAAAGCAACTTTGCATTCAAAATGAAGAAAGTATTGTTGTTACAAGAGACCCTCAATACCCAGCTTTAAAAATATATCCAGGCTCAATCTGGAAAAATATCTCCACTGAGCTTCAATCATTACAAGGCCTTGATCCAATTGTAAGAAACTTACAATGGACAATTTTAGGAAATGCTAGCGAGAGTTCATTTGATCCCAAGGGAAGAATGTTAATACTGTTGCCCTCAGAGCTCAGAGAATATGCAGAAATTCAAAAAGAAGAAAAAGCATCCCTTATTGGCATGGGTAATAAGTTTGAAGTTTGGAATGACAAAAATTGGGAAATGAGGCAAACAGGCGGTGCTTTATCAACTGAAATTCTAGAGGTTGTATTACCAGAGAGTTTAAAAACAATATCTTTTTAAAGGGGTAGAAAATGAATTGGGAAATAATTGAAGAAAATGCTGGACTAGCCAAGATCAAAGTTATCGGAGTGGGTGGTGCAGGAGGAAATGCAGTTATACATATGATAAATCATGAGATCCAGGGAGCAGATTTTATTTGTGCAAATACTGATTCTCAAGCATTAGACAGAGCAAAAGGATCAACTATTTTAAAACTTGGTGATAATGTTACTAGGGGCTTGGGAGCTGGTGCAGATCCGCAGGTAGGAAGGGCGGCAGCAGAAAGAGATAGAGCTGCAATTGAAGAATTATTATCTGGAGCAGATATGATCTTTATCACTGCAGGAATGGGGGGAGGAACCGGAACCGGTGCCGCTCCAGTTATTGCAGAAATTGCCAAGGAGCTTGGAGCTTTAACAGTAGCAGTTGTCACTAAGCCATTTAACTTTGAAGGCCATAAAAGAAAAGCTGCTGCAGAACAAGGCATAGCTGAACTGGTTGAAGAAGTTGATAGTCTTATCACTATACCTAATCAAAAATTGATGGATATTTTAGGAAGAAAAACTTCTATGGAAGAAGCTTTTGCAAAAGCAGATGATATTTTGAAAGGAGCTGTCCAAGGCATTTCTGACATCATCATGAAACCTGGCTACATAAATGTTGATTTTGCTGATGTAAAAACGGTTATGTCAGAAAAAGGTATAGCGATGATGGGCACAGGCCAATCAAGTGCTGATGAAAGAGGAATTGATGCTGCCAGCCAAGCTGTTAGCTCAGAGTTGCTTGAAGATATTGAGCTAAAAGATGCGAGAGGCATCTTAGTTAACATCACTGCAAAATCTCCAACCATGGCTGATTTTGATGAAGTTGATTCAGTGATAAGGGATTTTACAGCTGATGATGCAACCATTATTTATGGAACTGTTATGGAAGATTCAATGGATGAAGAGGAGCTTCTTGTAACGGTTGTAGCAACCGGCGTTAATCAAAAAACAGCAACTTTAGCGGTTGATAATTCACGAAAAGCAACAGTGCAATTAAATCCAGTTGGATTAGACGCACCAAAACTAGATAAATTAGTCGAGTCAGGTGGCACATCGTCTGCAGAGGATATAGATTTCCTTGATGTGCCGACCTTCATGAGAAAGCAAGTAGATTAAATCTATGCTTCATGTTCCAGTTCTGCTGGAAGAATCATTAGATTTCTTGATTACTGATTTATCTGGAACTTACCTAGATCTCACCTTTGGACGAGGCAGTCATTCTCAACAACTTCTAAATAGAATATCTTCTCAGGGAAGACTGCATGCTGTTGATAGAGATTTAGAAGCAGTATCATTTGGTAAAGAAAATATTACTGATCCACGTTTTAGTATTTATCATTCAAATTATTCTGAAATTGATGCATTGTTTCCTAAGCAGAAATTTGATGGAATATTATTTGATCTCGGAACTTGCTCAACTCAATTAGATGATTCATACAGAGGTTTTAGCTTTCAAAGCGATGGCCCTTTAGATATGCGTATGGATAAGTCTTCTGGTTTTAGCGCAGCTGAATGGCTAAATAGTGCACCTGAAAATGAGATAAGTGACATCTTATATCATTATGGTGATGAAAGATCCTCTAGAAAAATTGCTAGAGCAATAATGGAGTTTAGAGCTAAGAAACCTTTGCAGACTACAATTGAGCTTTCAAAAGTAATTGAAACCGTGCTTAAAAGAACTGGTAAAACTCACCCAGCTACAAAGTCATTTCAAGCAATAAGAATCCATGTAAATCAGGAGCTTCATCATTTACGAATGGGGCTTTCAAAGCTACATAATATTCTTAAAGTGAATGGGGTTGTTGTAATTATTTCATTTCATTCGCTAGAAGATAGAATTGTAAAAAATTTTTTCAAACCTGAAATTGAGCAAATGCCTAAAGATATCCCAATTAATACCTCAGTAAGTGAAACATATAGGTGCATCAAAAAGAAAATAAAACCATCCACTCTTGAGATCAAAATGAACCCCAGATCAAGAAGCGCAGTAATGAGGGTATTTGAAAAGCTATGAGAAAAGATATTTTTGTATATTTTTTATTTATAAATATTTTTGTTTTATTTTGTATATGTCTTGAGACGATAAAAATTAGATGGCAATTTAGCCAGGAGTTCGAGAATAATGCATATCTTCAAGTAGCAAATAATAAATTGACCGAAATAAATATTAATTTAAAAACTGAATACTATCACCTTAGTTCTCCAGCCAAAGTTGAACGCCATGCAAAAGAAATTTTACAGATGGTAGAAGTTACGAAAGCAATCAATGTTACTTATGAAAAATAATTTTGGATATAGTTGGCGGGCGTATCTAATATATATATTTTTATTTATTAGTTTATTAATCTTAGTTTTCAGAATAGTTAGTCTTCAGTATATTGACGGAGATTTTTTAAAATCTATGGGTGAGAGCATGCTCGAGACTTCTAGGTCAATACCGGCTAATCGAGGGAGCATATTGGATAGAAATGACTTTCCTCTTGCTGTTTCAATTAATCAATATGATTTATATGCTCTAAAAAATTTTTCAGAGGAAGATTTTAAAAAATTACAAGACTTTCTTATTTTAAAAAAAGATTTTTCAGCTATTCAGCAAACTAATAAAAAAACTTTAATTTTTTCTAAGTTAAATTTTGCTCAATATGAAAACATAAAAAACCTAAAACTCTCTGGTATTGAGATCGAATCATTTCAAAAGCGATATTACCCACTGGGTGAACAAATAGCTACCTTGATTGGATTTGCTGGGAAAGACGGATTTGGCCTGGAGGGTCTTGAAAATATTTTAGATTCTGAATTGTCCGGTGTATCTGGCCAAGAAACTATTTATAAAAATGCAAGTAGGAGACCTATAGTAACCCAAGAAGTAATCCAGGGTTTTGATAAAAAGTTAACTATTGATAGCAGAATTCAATTTTATGCATATAAACACCTTTTAAGCTTTGTTGAGGCAAATAATGCAAAGGGGGGTAGCGCTATAGTATTAGATAATATTTCTGGAGAAATACTTGCTATAGCAAGCTATCCCTCCTATAACCCTAATAGCACTCAAAGACAGATTCAGAGAAATAGAGCTCTGGTTGATGCATTTGAGCCGGGCTCAATAATTAAACCACTAGCTTTAGCTAAGGGTATTGATATGGGTATACTTTCTACCAATCAGCTAATAGACACCAGTCCAGGATTTATAAACTTGAGTGGTAGAACTGTTTCAGATCCAAAAAATTATAAAATACTGACCGTTAGCGAGGTTATTGCAAAATCAAGTCAGGTTGGAGCTTCCAAGCTGGCTTTGCAAGTTGGGATAGATGGACTGATTTCAGGATACAAAGGATTTGGTCTTTCAAAACCTCCAAATATATTCTTTCCTGGGGTTGCTTATGGAGTTATTAACTCAAGAGAGAATATCTCTGATCATGAGATTGCTAGTATTGGATTTGGATACAGTATGACTGCTTCTTCTTTGCAATTAGCTCAAGCATATTCAGTTTTCGCTAATGACGGCTACCTCAAAGATTTTAAAATTTTCAAAGATGATGCTGAGGTTTACAAGCAACGAGTAATAGGCAAAGATACTGCCAAAGACGTATTGGAGTCTTTGAAATTAGTTGTTGCAGATGGAACAGGGATTTTAGCAAAGATATCAGATTATAAAGTTGCAGGAAAAACAGGCACATCTCATAAAGCAAGTTCTAAGGGTGGTTATGATCAAAGCAGATATATAGCGTCATTTGCAGGAATAGCACCATTAAAATCTAAAAGACTGACAATTTTTGTGACCATCGATGAGCCAGGATTAAATAATTATTCTGGTGGTAGCGTTGCAGCCCCTCTGTTTGCCGCTATTTCGAATGATGTCTTGAATTATTTAGATGAATAAATTGCCTCTTATTAAGCCTCTCATTAAAACAAATGAGTTTGATGATTGTTTCATCACATCAATAACAGATAACTCAAAAGATGTCCTTGAAAATTCTTTATTTGTGGCTAGACAGGGCGAAGGATCTCATGGAAAAGAATTTATAAAAGAAGCAATAAAAAATGGAGCATCTTGCGTAATTAGCGACCAAGAACTCGAAGAAGAAACAGATATACCAATTCATTACATCAATAATTTAGAGGACAGAGTGACTGAAATCCTATTTCAATTTCATGAGTTGGCTGCGGATGATTTTATTTTTCATGGTGTGACTGGTACTAATGGAAAAACAACAACTGCGTTTATGGCACACAATATTATGAGGGAGCTCCAAAAACCATCAATATATATTGGCACTCTAGGGGCAATTATTAATGATGATTATATGCAAACTAAAGGTAACACAACCCCTGGAATATTTGAGTTATTTGAAATTTTAAAAGCATGCAAAAATAAACAAAAAACTTATGTTTTTATTGAAATTTCATCTCACGCATTGGCGCAAAAAAGATTATGTAATTTAACCTTTTTTCAAACGATCATACTTAATATTCAATCTGATCATCTCGATTACCATAAAACAGAAACAAACTATATTGATGCAAAATTATCTATAACAAATCTTAATAATTTGAATCCTACAATTATTTCAATAGATCAAATACAAGATTTGCTTCCACGTTTATCTGTGGCTCAGGGAGAGCAGCTTTTAAAATCAAACTTTATAAGTGCTATGGATCCTTCAGCTCCGTTTAAATATTCTTTTGTTTATAATCCTGAGGGATCTTCAAATATTAGTATAAATTTCCCAAGCCTTACTTATGAAGCAAGCATCTCCTTATTTCTTAAATTTAATATTGAAAATTACATTTCAGCTCTTGCATTAATTTCGAAGCATATCAATTCAAATGATTTGAAGGGTACTAGCAATACCTCAATTAAACTTCCTATGGGAAGAGGAGAGATATTGAGGTTAAAAAAAGGAAAGATATTAATTGACTATGCGCATGACTATCAATCTATGCTAAATATTTTGTCCGAATTACATAATTATTATAGTGACATTGTTCTGATTTTTGGTTGTGGTGGTGATAGAGATAAATCCAAAAGATCAAAAATGATGAAAGTAGCTCAAGATTTTTCCAATAAAGTATTTTTTACCTCTGACAATAATCGCTTTGAATCCTTTTCAAAAATTGCCTCAGATGCAATGAATGGAAATGCTCAAGCAGATGTGGAAATTATAGAGGATAGACAGGAAGCCATAACTTCAGCCCTTCAGCACTTAACTAAAGAAAATATATTGGTAATATTAGGAAAGGGCCATGAAAATTTCATGGAAATATCAGGCAAAAAAGTCCCATTCAACGATAGAGATTGCGTCTATAAAATTTTAGATAATGAAATTAATTAAAAACACTCAAGATTTATTAGCTTCACTAAACCTTGATGCTAAATCAGGCTTGCCAATCAGAAATTTTCAAATAGATTCTAGAAAGGTAACAAAGAATTCAGTCTTTTTTGGTCTAACTGGATCAAACGAGGATGGCAGCCTTTATGCCGAGCACGCCATAGCAAAAGGAGCATCTCTGGCAATTATAAAGGAAAGTAACGTTTTAAATTCCTCAATACAGTCATCAAGAGTAATTGCAGTCAAAAGTCCTGAAAAGTGTCTTATTGAGTCTGCGAAGATTGCAATGGAAAGATACAAGGGAAACATTATTGGAGTTACTGGCAGCAATGGTAAAACAACCACAAAAAATATTTTAAATAGTTGCATAAAAAATAGTTATGCAACTTTTCAGAACTATAATAATGAAATAGGTTTACCGCTTTGTGCCTTGGAGTTGGATTCAAGAAATAGCACAGCAATTTTTGAAATGGGCGCAGCGAAATTGGGTGATATAGATCTTCTGTCTAAAATAATTAAACCAAATATCGGCATTATTACTCACATAGGCCATTCACACTTAGACGGACTGAACTCAGTTAAAGGAGTGTTAGAGGTAAAGTCAGAGCTTATTAGCAATATAAAAAAAGATGGTGCAGCAATTATTCCAGATAGCAAATATCTTAATTATTGGAAAAAGATGAGGGACGATATTTCTTTTTATACCTTTGGTGAGTCACCCTCAGCATCCTACTTTCCAAGTCAAATTAAGATGACAAAACAAGGCTTGTCTTTTTTTATTGAATCTACTCATTTAAAAAAAAGAATACCAATTAAAACAAAGCTTGTTGGAATGCATAATGTGTTAAATATTCTTGCTTCATTTGCAGCAATTCATGCTGCTAAGTTGCATATAGAAGAATTCGCAGCTGGTTTGAAGGATCTTGTAAACCCTCCACAGCGTTTAGAGCTTAAAACATGGGCAAAGCAGTCGCAGGTTATCGATGACACTTACAATGCTAATCCAGATTCCATGAGAGCAGCAATAGACGTTTTATCTCAATGCAAAGGAAGAAAGATTGCAATTCTTGGAGATATGGCAGAGCTTGGCAGATATAGAAAAAAACTACACATTGATTTGGGAGACTATGCCAAAATACATGGAGTAGACATTTTGCTTGGATATGGAGATTTGATGCGACATACAGCATATGCATTTGGTAAAAATGGGTTTTTCTTTAAGAGTAAAATAGAATTAATTGATTTCTTAAAAAACAATCTAGCAGGGAAAGAGAATATTTTATTAAAAGGTTCAAGATCTATGCGAATGGAAGAAATTCTAGATTTATGGAAATAATATGATCGAATTATTGGGCACTTGGTTAATGACATACGATTCCGGTTTCGATGTATTTCGTTATTTGACTGTTAGAACCATCGGAGGAACTCTTACGGCTCTTATGCTTTCAATCCTTCTTGGTCCAGCTTTAATTCGATTCTTAACCCATATTCAGTTCTCACAATCAATCAGAGGAGATGGACCTAAATCACACCTTTCAAAATCTGGTACACCTACCATGGGAGGGTTAATAATTATCTCCTCATTAATTATTTCAACATTGCTGTGGTCTGATTTTCAGAATCCATATATTTGGATTCTTATTTTTATCACTATCTCTTTTAGCACAATAGGCTTTCTTGATGACTGGTTAAAAATTAAGGAGAAAAATTCAAAAGGGCTAAATGGAAAATATAAACTCATATTGCAGTTTATTTTTTCACTAATTGCAATGTTGTTTATGTTGCAGGTTTCTCCAAGTGGGAATGAACAAATTTTTATTTTGCCATTTAATAAAGAATATATATTTATAATTTCACCACTTATTTTCCTGCTAATAAGTATTTTTGTAATCATGGGCTCATCTAATGCTGTCAATCTAACTGATGGCCTTGACGGGTTAGCAATTCTGCCATGCGTTTTAATAGCAGGAGGCCTTGGTCTGATTGCGTACGCATCTGGAAATTTAATTATTTCAGATTATTTATTTATTCCGTTTAACCCTCTTAGCGGAGAGTTGATTGTTTTTTGCGGAGCATTGATTGGAGCTGGCATAGGGTTTCTTTGGTACAACACC
>Ga0213866_10003608_pt1 | contig 10448 bp, 5 predicted proteins | sample PICome_11_FD_160079 | JGI IMG/M metagenome (GOLD analysis project Ga0213866, IMG submission 160079) | Coastal seawater microbial communities near Pivers Island, North Carolina, United States - PICO284 | ecosystem: Environmental > Aquatic > Marine > Coastal | place: USA: North Carolina... | reverse complement strand
TCAAGCGAATTTTTGAATGACCGCCCCAAAATACCTACATGTCGCGACCTTCATGGCGGCTTTAGCCATAAAGGAAAAGGGTCGGAAGGGCTCTGTTGCGACTCTCGTCATCTAAACAGCGTGAGGTTCTGGACGACCACCTAGACCGGCACGCGTTGCTGGCGGTGGCGTAGGCTGTGGGTGAAGTACGAGCAATGAAAAGCCGCCCGTCACACGACGAGCGGCAGGAAGAGAATGCGGTGTTGCTGGTTAACGTCGCCTGCGGGCAATGAGCAGGCCGCCGAGGCTGAGTAGTGCGAGGCTGGAGGGCTCGGGGACGAGGTAGGTGTTGTAGTAGGCGGCGACTGCGGTGGCAAGGTCGGCGCCGGACTGTTCCCAGGCGTTTGCGTTGGGGTCGAAGCGGAGTTCGCTGCCGTATTCGATCTGGATCGAGTCGATGCCACCGGGGTTGTCGCTGCCGTAGGTCTTGACGGTGTATCCGCCGATGTAGGTGACCTCGGGGTCGATGTTGAGGGCGACGTTGTCGGGGTCGACGCTGTAGCCGAGGGTTTCGAGCTGGCCGAAGACGCTGTTGGGGCCGACGAGCGCGGCGTCACCGAAGTTGTTGAGCATGTCGGTGACGGTGTCGCCGTTGCGTGTGCCGCGGAAGACGGTGTCGGGGACGGCGCCCTGGCCGTGGACATCGATGAGCAGCCCGCCGCCGTGGTTGGCGAGGATGTCGGCGATGTAGGCTGCGGCGGTGTTGTGGTAGTAGTCGTAGTAGGCCTCGGCATCGGGGTCTTCGAAGGCGGCGTTGCCGACGGTGCCGGGGTCGGTCTTGTCGCGGTTCAGGTCGATGTAGCGTCGGCTAATGTCGTTGACGACGTAGTAGACGTCGGCGCCGAGCAGGTTCTGCAGGTCGGTGACGGCCTTGTTGGTGAGCAGGTCGGTGCGGAAGTCGTTGAGGATGATGTCGCCGGGGTCGTCGACGGCGCGGATGTTGGCGATGTCGTCGGGCTGTTCGCTGCCGCCGTGCCCCGAGAGGAGGATGATCGGCAGGGTGCCCTGCTGGGAGAAGATGAGGTTGGAGGGGGGCTCGGCGATCGCGGCGGCGGGGGCGAGCGCAGCGGCAGCGAGGGCGAGGGTGTGGGTCGGTGTCTTCATGGGTGAGTCAGGCCTTTCTCATCCGCGGGCGTGGGGGAGCGGGACGGCGCCCGGTGGCGGTGGGTCGATGATAAACGCGTCGCTGGCCTTATAAAACAAGAAAAAACGATCGGCCCGCAAAATACGGATCGATCGTTAGTGCTTTGGGATGGGTTTTGAGACGCTTTAGTCGTCCGCGGAGATGCGGAGCTCGACATTACCGCTGGAGCTGCCGCCGGAGCCGGTTCCGCAGGCGGTGGCCATCTCTTCGGTGGGGGGCTTGAACTTGGTGAGCTCGATGCCTTGGACGGCCTGTTCGTATTCTTCGATGGTGGGGATGCGACCGAGGATGGCGGAGAGGACGACGACGGGGGTCGAGCCGAGGAGGGACTCGCCTTTTTTGCGGTCGGAGTCGGCGACGACGCGGCCCTGGAAGAGGCGGGTGGAGGTGGCCATGACGGTGTCGCCTTTTTCTGCTTTTTCCTGGTTGCCCATGCAGAGGTTACAGCCGGGGCGTTCGAGGTAGAGGATGTTGTCGTAGTGGGTGCGGGCGGTGTCCTTGGGTGCGTCGTCGTCGAACTCGAAGCCGGCGTATTTCTGGAGGATGGCCCAGTCGCCTTCTTCTTTGAGCTCGTCGATGATGTTGTAGGTGGGTACGGCGACGACGAGCGGGGCGTTGAAGGAGACGTTGCCTTGGGCTTCTTCGAGGTTGCGTAGCATCCTGGCGAGGATTTTGAGGTCGCCCTTGTGGACCATGCACGAGCCAACGAAGCCGAGGTCGACGTGTTTTTTGCCGCCGTAGTAGGTGAGGTTGCGGATGACGTCGTGGGTGTAGCGTTTGGAGACGTCGTCGTTGTGGACGTCGGGGTCGGCGATCATGGGCTCGTTGATGAGGCCCAGGTCGACTTCGAACTCGGCGAAGTACTTGGCGTTTTCGTCGGGCGTGAGCGGGGGGTTCTTGCCGGTCTGGATCTCCGCGATGCGTGCGTTTGCGCGGTCGAGCAGGCCCTGGAGGACTTGCTTCGCGTTGTCCATGCCCTTGTCGATCATGACCTGGATGCGGCTCTTCGCGATCTCTAGAGACTGAATCAAAGTTTCAGGCTGCGAAATACAAATCGATGCTTTCGCTTTCATCTCGGCCGTCCAGTCTGTGAACGTAAACGCCTGGTCGGCGAGGAGGGTGCCGATGTGCACTTCGATGATTCGGCCCTGGAAGACGTTGTCGCCGCCGAACTTCTCGAGCATCTGGAGTTGAGTTGCGTGGACGACGTCGCGGAAGTCCATGTAGGGCTTCATCTCGCCCTTGAAGGTGACCTTGACGGACTCGGGGATGGGCATGCTCGCTTCGCCTGTTGCCAGTGCGAGTGCGACCGTGCCGGAGTCGGCGCCGAAGGCGACGCCCTTAGACATGCGCGTGTGCGAGTCGCCGCCGATGATGATGGCCCAGTCGTCGACGGTCAGGTCGTTGAGGACCTTGTGGATGACATCGGTCATCGCGTGGTAATCGCCCTCGGGGTCGCGGGCGGTGATGAGCCCGAAGTCATTCATGAACTTCATGAGCTTGGGAATGTTGGCCTGTGCCTTGGTGTCCCAGACGGAGGCGGTGTGGCAGCCGGATTGGTACGCGCCGTCGACGATGGGGGAGATGAGGGTGGCGGCCATCATCTCGAGTTCCTGGGACGTCATCAGGCCGGTCGTGTCCTGCGAACCGACGATGTTGACTTCAACGCGGACATCCGAGCCGGCGTGCAGGGTCTTGCCTGGCGTGGTGCCGACAGCGTTCTTGTTGAAGATCTTTTCGACGGCGGTGAGCCCCTGGCCCTCGTGGCTGATCTCCTTGGAGGGCGCGAAGACGGGCGGGATATCGATGCCCAGCGTCTTGCACGCGAAGGTCTGCAGTTTCTTGCCGAAGACGATGGCATAGGAGCCGCCGGCCCGCATGAACTCCATCTTCTGAGGCGTGAAAGCTTTGGAAACGTCTTTGACGACTTCGCCGTCTTTATAGAGTTTCTTCTCTTTGGTGTTGATGGTGAGGACGGTGCCGGTGTCGACGGAGTAAGTCTGTTCGAGGACGGGCTCGCCGTCTTCGTCGAGGACGGTGTTGCCGTCGGCGTCTTTCTTCTTCACCCAGTTCTGCAGGTCCAGCCCGATACCGCCTGTGACATCGACGGTGGTCAGGAAGATCGGTGAGATGCCGTTGGTCCCTGCGACGACGGGGGCGATGTTGATGAAGGGGACGTAGGGCGACGCCTGTCGGCCGATCCAGAGCGCGACGTTGTTGACGCCGGACATGCGCGAGGAGCCGACGCCCATGGTTCCTTTCTCGGAGATGAGCATGACGCGTTTGTCTGGGTGTTGCTCTTTGAGTGCGACCAGTTCGTCTTGCGCTTCTGGGCTGATCAGGCACTTGCCGTGCAACTCGCGGTCCGAGCGTGAGTGTGCTTCGCCGCCGGGGGAGAGCAGGTCGGTCGAAATGTCACCGACGCCCGCGACGTAGGTGACCAGGTCGATTGTTTCAGGCAATTCAGGGAGCTTGGTGAAGAACTCGGCTTGTGCGTAGCTCTCGATAATGCTTTTAGCGATCGCGTTGCCGGCCTTGAGCGCGTCGGCGAGACGTGCGGTGTCGGCCTCGTAGAGGAAGACCTGGGTCTTGAGGATGTCGGCGGCTTGTTGTGCGATCGAGGCGTCGTCGCCCAAGGCGAGGTCGAGCAGGACGTCGATGGATGGGCCGCCCTTCATGTGCCCGAGTTGTTCGAAGGCGGAGTCAGGTGTGATCTCGCCGACGACGGCGCTGCCGAGGATGATGTCTTTGAGGAAGGCGGCCTTGACGCCTGCGGCGCTGGTGGTGCCGGGCAGCGCGTTGTAGATGAAGAACTGCAGGCAGTCTACGCGGTGGGGGCTGTTGGGGGTCTTGATGTGTTCGATGATCTCGCTGAGCAGCTCGGCCCCGTCGATGGGTTTGGGGTGCAGGCCTGCTTTTTTGCGTGCTTCGATCTCTTCGATGTAGGTGGCGTACGCGCTCATATCAAGTCTCGGTTCGTTGTAAACAGCGTTTTTACGGGGATCGCGGGGGGACCATCCTAGCAGACGCCCAAGGGTCGTTGGATCGTTCGGGGCCTTACAATCGCGATATGGCGGAATCCAAGCCCATTCTGATCTTAGGCCCGACGGCGGGGGGCAAGAGCGACCTGGCGGTCTCGTTGGCCGAGCGGCTGGGCGATGCCGGTGGCGAGGTGGTCGGCGCGGACGCGTTTCAGGTTTACCGCCAACTCGATGCGGGTACGGCCAAGCCGGACATGGCGCTGCGGCAGCGTGCGGCGCATCACCTGATCGATATCGCTGAGCCGACCGAGCGGTTCACGGTGCACGACTGGCTGGGCCGGGCGCACGTCGCGATTGCGTCGATCCAATCGCGGGGGAAGACGCCGATCGTGGTGGGCGGGACGAACCTGTATATGAGGGCGCTGCTGGAAGGCATGTTTGATGGGCCGGGGCAGGACGCGGACTACCGTCAATCGTTGGACGGGATCGACACGCCGCTCTTGCATGCGCGGTTGATGGCGGTCGATGCCCAGACGGCTGAGCGAGTCAAGCCCATGGACCGCCAGCGGATCGTGCGCGCGTTGGAGGTCTACGAGCTGACGGGGCAACCGATCAGCGCGTTGCAGACGCAGTGGAAAGAAGGTGGCAGGGGTCCAGGGGCCAAGGGGTTAAGTGAAAGTCAACAAGGCCAACGGTCTGAGCACTCGACCCCTCCGCCCCTTGGCCCCTTGGCCCCTACCCTGATTGGTTTGCGTTGGGAGGCCGAGGCGATCAACCCGCGGATCAACCTGCGCGTGAAGGCGATGTTCTATCCGGACAAGGTCGATCCCGAACTGGCGGGGGAGGTGGGCATCAACGGCGAGTCGCTGATCTATGAGGTCGCTCGGCTGCGGGCGGCAGGGTGTTTTGAGCCCGTGCGGGTTGATGGCGAAGCGACCGCGCCGAATCAGGCACGCGAGGCGTTGGGCTACAAGCAGTTGCTCGCGTGGATGGAGGGCACGGACGAGAAGATCAACTCGCTGGACGAGGCGTTCGAAAAGACGAAGGTGCTGACACGCCGGTTCGCCAAGCAGCAGCGGACCTGGCTCAAGCGCTTTGTTGGGACGCATTGGATCGACGGTGAGCGGTACAAGGCCGAGCCTGATGAGGCGGTTGACGCATTGGTCGCAATGCTTCTCGCGTCGTCGCGCTCAAGCTAAGCCCATGGGTCTTATTGCTTGATCGTGTGCTTGCCGACCGGCCTGCCGTACCAGAGGACTTCGAAGGACTTGATGTCTTCGGGTGCGCTGAAGAAGAAGGTCTCGTCTGTTCCGCCTTTTTGGCTGACATCGGTGGTCTTGTGGACGTTGGTGCTGAGTTCTCCGGAGAAGAATGCCCCGTGTGTGCGGATCACCGTGCCCTTGCCGTCGCGGATACTGATGGCGCGGGATTGCCAGTTGAGGTCTTCGCCGTTCTCGTTGTTGTAGCCCTTGGCGATCACACTGAGCGAGACGGCCAAAAGCTTGCGGCCAGGGTCGGTAAAGGTCGTTGGGATCCGCGTGTCGCCGATTCTGAATTCGTCGCCCGGCACCGATTCGCCCCAGGCGACAGATTTGACCTTGATCTCGACCAGCTCTGCGGGGTGGGGTTGTTCGCTGGCTTTCTTGGGCCTCTGAACAGACACGGAAGCCAGCTCTGCGATCTCCATCGTGAACGGGCCCTTGACGTTGGTCGGGATCGCAAAGACGCGGTCGATGAGTTGGTTCTCCCTGCGGTTTCTGGGATACATTGAGAGGCTGCCGCCGTAGTCGTTGAAGATCCGGTCCAACCCGATCGACCCGACCGTGGCGTATTTCTTTCCGTCGGCGGTGACGAGCTTGACATCATCGCTGTCGACGCGGACGCGCTCGGCCCCTTCGGGCAGCAGGTAGTTGGCCATGACCTGGACGTGCAGGAAGCGCATGTTCTTGTGTTCGACGGTGCGGCCGGCGGTGGGGTGTCCGTCTTCGTCGAAGATGAACAGCTTGTCGTAGAGCGCGACCTTGGGCAGCGAGAACTTGATGTCCAGTTCGGCTGGTTTGGCTTGCGGCTCCGCCTCGGCGGGCTGGGCTCGGCCAAGCGGGGCAACAGCAATCAGGGCGATCACGGTCAGTAGAAGAAGTCGCATGGGGGCTCCCGGGGACAAGGGCGTCGGGCGGTCCGTTTGAGTTAGACGATCTTACGCCAGCGGGGGCCGATTTTCAGGCGTGCGATAGATCCCCCGATGTTTTGGACCGGGAGTCGTGCAGGCGATGTTACTTGATCGGCCGAGGGGCTACGGATTGATGCGGGGGCCGCTGGGGGTCTTGCCCTGCCGCCGTTCTTCTTCGAGGGCGATGAGGATCTGCTCGATCCGCAGCTTGACCTCGGCGTCATCCGTCGTGGTCAGGGATCGTCGGAGGATCGCTTCGGCGAAGTGGTCGAGTTGGCGGAGTTCTTTCTCGGCCGCTTCTCGCTCGGGCCATTCTGTTGAGCCAAGCTTGTCTACCAGGTCCTTGACTCGTTTTTCGGCATCCGGGGTGGAGAGCTCGACCCAGCCGATCAGCGTCCGCACGGTCTGCTTCGGCGCCGGCTGGATCTCCAGAGGCAGCAGCCGTTCGACTTCGTTGTCGGGCATCAGGTACAGCATCCGCTCGCCGGGCTTGGTGAACATGTCATCGCCCCAGATCTTGACCAGGCCCTCGGCCTCTTTGGGGAACAGGCCTGCCGCCTCCAGGGATTCGATGAGCTGTGCCTTGGCCGTCTTCGCCGCGACTTCAACTGGCAAGACGTCACCGGGTCCGGCGAGCTTCAACGTGCTGTCGGCTTTCAAGACCGGTGCGTGGGTGATCGTCGCGCCGCTGTCGTTGACGCGTACGAGGAATACGCCACGCAGATCGATCTGCGTGAAAGGCACGCGCACGGACAGGGCCTCTTTTTCTTTGTCTTGCGTGGGCAACACCATCGGCGTGTAGGTACCGGCCCCGCGATAGAACAGAAAACGCTCAACAGCTTCACGTCCTTGGCGACCTCTTTGAGGGATCACGCGCACCGGCGTTGCGTCAGTGTCTCGCGCGATGTGCCACCACGGGTGGTTCTTGTCGACATTGGCGAATTTTTTCGTGTCCGTGTTGGGGTTCAATTCGAGCTGCTGCCAGGCCAGCGCTCCGTTGCGTTGCTGCTGGCCTTCTGGTCTGACTCGGCCGTCACGCATCGGGGAGTAAAAGCTCACATCCGGGTACCACTGCGTCAGCAAGCCCTCGGGGAACCTTACCGTCACGTTTATCTTCTGCGGCTTCTGGGTATAGAAGTACAGGATGGGTTTGCGGATCACCTGCGGCCTGAGCACAGGCTGGTCGGCCCAGACCTTTACGAACGAGGGCAGGTCGGACTGGTCCTCGCCGATCATGTCGAACTCGCTGGTGGTGGTGCCCATGTGGTGCTGCATTGACCCCCATTCGTGCACGACGAGGCCGGACGCGAGTACCGCGGCATCGCGCTTGGCCCGGAGCATCTTCCTCAGCTCCTCCCCGACCGCTGCGTCCTTATGGCTGTAGAGCTCGTCGTGCCATTGCTGCGACCAGCCGTCGGTCTCGACCCGCTGCTTGAGCTCATCGGGGACGACGACGTTGTCCGCAGGGGCGGGCGTCGTCACGGTCAAGTGGAAGGCCGACACGAGCAGCAGGGCGATCAGGGGCATTCTCATTGGGAACCTTCCGATGGGAGACAGCAATCGCTCGGTCCGGACGAACCGATATCCAAGACTCCTTTATAGACGCGCCGTCGATGATTGGGTTCACGAAAAGGGAAATTTGACGACTTTGAGAGGCCCAGGCCGCGCCGCATCGCCCACGCGTTATCGGATGGCTCGTTCCGTGGCGGGTGCCCAAAGAACGGCTTATTTCCGGCCAGTTGCTAAGCCATTGTCTTCGTGTGGATTAAAAGCCTGACTTGACAGCACCCCTCGCTGCGGTTCAAGTGTCGCCCCCCTGAGAGGCGATAGACGCCAAGGATGGTCCTTTAAATAGACGCCGCAAACCCCGGCCCCCAGCGGCCCGCAGACCCCAGACATGGCCAAGAAGTCCACCAAGAAGAAGTCCACGAAGAAGACCACCAAGCGGTCGACCTCTCGCCGTGGAATCGACCCTAAGCAGGCTGAGGGTAAGCACTTAGTGATCGTCGAATCGCCGACCAAGGCCAAGACGATCAACAAATACCTCGGCAAGGACTACTGCGTGATGGCCAGCGTCGGGCACATCCGTGACCTGCCGCCCCGCAACCCCAAGGGCGTCAAGGCCCCAGTCCCGGGCGTCGACCTCGAAAACGACTTCGAGCCCACCTACCAGGTGATGGACGACTCGAAAAAGACGGTCGGCGACCTGAAAAAAGCGGCCAAGCTGGCGGAAGACGTCTGGTTCGCGACCGACCTCGACCGCGAGGGGGAGGCGATCGCCTGGCACGTCGCCCACGCCCTGGACTACCCGATCAAGGACGCCAAGCGCGTCGTCTTCAACGCGATCACCAAGAAAGAGATCGAGAACGCTTTTAGCCATCCGCGCCCGATCGAGACCAACCGCGTCGATGCCCAGCAGGCCCGGCGGATCCTCGACCGCATCGTCGGCTACCAGGTCTCGCCGCTGCTCTGGAAGAAGGTGGCTGGCGGACTGAGCGCGGGACGTGTGCAGTCGGTCGCGACGCGGCTGGTGGTCGAGCGTGAGCGCGAGATCGAGGCATTCGTGCCGGATGAATATTGGCGCTTAAGCGCGGTCTTCGCGACCGACGCATCACAGGCGGACGAGCTGGGCAAGGCCTGGCACGAGTTCTTCTACGTCGGCGAGGAAGAGAACCCACGCACCGTTAAAGAACAGAACGCCTGGCTCAGCGAGCGGCAGTGCCTGCGTGCGGAACTCGTCGAAGTCGGAGGCAAGCCGTTCAAGCCCGACAACCGAAAAGAGGCGCTCAAGGCCGCGACGTCGCTGGGCTTTGACCTGACCGATACGGCCGAGACGGAAGACGAAGACGCCAAGGGCCCGCAGCAGAACCAGGTGAAGTACCTCGGTGGCATCGGCAGCGCGCCGGACTTCGCGATCAAGTCGATCGAGACGAAGCGTACGACCTCGCGCCCCAGCCCGCCGTTCATCACCTCAACGCTGCAGCAGCAGGCCTCGACGCGGCTGGGTTTCCAGCTCAAGCGCACTATGCGTGTTGCGCAGCAGCTCTACGAAGGCATCGACCTCAAGGGCGCCCGCGGGCAGACCGGCCTGATCACGTACATGCGTACCGACTCGACGCACCTCTCTGGCGAAGCGCTCTCTGCGGTCCGCTCGCACATCGAGTCAAGCTGCGGTCAGAAGTACCTGCCCGAGAAGCCGAACTTCTACAAGTCGTCCAACAAGGATGCGCAGGAAGCTCACGAAGCGATCCGCCCGACCGACGTGACGATCACGCCCGGCTCGATCCGCGACAAACTCAACGACGAGCAGTTCAAGCTGTACGACCTGATCTGTAAGCGCTTTGTCTCCTGCCAAATGGTCCCCGCGCAGTGGGACTCGACCGCGATCACGATCGGCGCCAACAACGCGACCTTCCGCGCTACCGGCCGAACGCTGGTGTTCGATGGCTTCCTCAAGGTGATGGGCCTGCCCACCGCCGACGACGTCATCCTCCCACCGCTCGAAGAGAACCAGCCGGTTGGCCCGCTTGATCTGACGCCGACCCAGCACTTCACCAGCCCGCCGGCGCGGTTCAACGAAGCGTCGTTGCAGAAGAAGCTCGAAGAAGAAGGCATCGGTCGGCCGTCCACCTACGCCGCGATCATCGGCACGATCCAGGACCGCAAGTACGTCGAGACCGTCACCCCGCGTGACCGCCGACTCCAGGCCACCGACATGGGCAAGGTCGTCACCGACATGCTCGTCGCGGCCTTCCCCAAGATCCTTGACGTCGGCTACACCCGAGAGATGGAAGCGCACCTCGACGAGATCGAGTCGGAGAACCAGGACTGGCGCAAGACCCTGCACGAGTTCTACGACCCGTTCAAGGAAGCGCTGGACCACGCGCACGAGAACCTCAAGCACGCCAAGGCCGAGACCCAGCCCGCGCCCGACGACCTGAAGTGCCCGACCTGCGGCAGCCCGACCGAGTACAAGTTTGGTCGCAACGGCCGGTTCCTCTCCTGCACCGCGTTTAACGTCCCGCCAATCAAGGTCGACGTCGAAGGTCACCCCGGCGAGTGGTGGCTGCACAAGGCCAAGGGCAAGGCCCGGCCGAAGGTGATGAAGGAAGAC
>Ga0213866_10003607_pt1 | contig 10449 bp, 19 predicted proteins | sample PICome_11_FD_160079 | JGI IMG/M metagenome (GOLD analysis project Ga0213866, IMG submission 160079) | Coastal seawater microbial communities near Pivers Island, North Carolina, United States - PICO284 | ecosystem: Environmental > Aquatic > Marine > Coastal | place: USA: North Carolina... | reverse complement strand
CTGTCCGACGACTCTAAGGCGAAGGTGAAGGAACTGTCTGCTGAGTACGGCAAGAAGATCACGGTCAAAGACATGACTGACGACGAAGCCTGGTTGCTCACCATCGAAAGTGTCATCAAGGCCGACGTTAAAGAACCAGAACAGCTTGCTGTCTGATTGACGGCTCGGAAAGACGAGCAATTCACCTCGCAACAATTCGGTTGCGAGCATGACAGAAGATTAAGGAGGCCAGTGATGGCGTCAGAAAATATGTGTACTGTTGTGGGAGGGCTCGGGCGAGATCCCGAACTTCGCTACACGCAAGGTGGGCGACCAGTCGCCAGTTTCGGTGTTGCCGTTGATCGTCGATACCAGAAGGATGGTGAGTGGGTGTCAGAGACGTCGTGGCTGAATGTCACGGTTTGGGGTGATTTGGCGGAGAACTGTGCCGCTTCGCTCACTAAGGGCACGCGAGTGATTGTCGCTGGCCGGTTCCAGCAACGCGAGTACGAGACGAAAGAAGGCGAGAAGCGCAACGTTATCGAACTTGTGGCTGACGCTGTTGGCCCCGATTTGCGGTGGGCGACAGCGGAGGTTGAGCGCATCCAGCGTGATTCGTCTTCGTCTGGTGGCCGAGGCGGTGGCGGTGGGAACGCTGATCGTGTAAGGACTCACCTTCCAGATGAAGAGCCGTTCGTTAAGGACGCTTCGATCAGTGATTTGTGATGGAGCCTTTCACCGCTAGGAAGATCAGGATGCTGCTGCGGGAGGACCGTCGCCTTCACCGGGTGTACCTCTCACAGCCACAGGTGCGAGAGGTGTTCGATCGGGCGCTCGCAGCTCCTTCTGAGGCTGAGGCTATTCGCGTGTTAGCGACTGCGCTCGTTGACGCTCACGAACCAGCTCAGCAATGGATCGGCTGATTCTTTTCGTGCGGTGTCCCGGTAGTCACGGACCGGGGCACCGCACACCATGCGGCACGTTGCAGTGCAGCGAGTGCGGTGGAGAGTTCATCGAGGCGTCGGGTTGGCTTCCAGAGCATGAGATGGACTTGGCTGGCTGAAACGGTTGAGAACGACACCAGCGAGCGCCGAGTCGTCGTGAGCAAGCAGGTGGCCATAAACGTCGACAGTCGTTGAGGTGCGGGCGTGTCCGAGGCGGGCGGCAACGGCGTTGATCGGTATGCCTGCGGTGATTAGTGCTGATGCCGTCCAGTGACGTAGGTCGTGGAGTCGCATTTCGACGTTTGTGTGGCGGCAGGCTGCGGCGAATCGTTTTGACCACGCCGACGGGGATATGGGTTTCTCTCCGCCGAAGATGAACCCGTCGTCGTTGTCGTTGTCGTTGTCGGCGCGATGTGCGGCGAGCTGAGCGATTGTGTCGGAGTCGATTCCGATCGTACGGGCAGAGCTGGCTGTTTTCGGCTGCTTCACGATGACCTGACCGCGGGTCTCCGATAGCGACGCCCGAACCGTGATCGTGGGCGCAGTCCAGTCGACGTCTCTCCATCTGAAAGCCGCTAATTCGCCTCTCCTTGCCCCTGTGACGATCGCTAGGCGCACAAATAGCCCGAGAGGGCCGCGACGGCAACATTCTGCCAGGAGGCGCTGTACGGCGTCGTCTGCGGGAAGATTTACGGGCATCCGGTCGAGTGGGCCGAGGTCGACGAGTTCGGCGGGGTTGTCGGGTCGCCATCCCCAGCGGACGGCGAGCCGGATTGCAGGGCGGAGAACGTAGTGGATGTGGCGGACGGTGCCGTCGGAAAAGTCGATGCGTAGACGGTTGTAAAGCTGCTCGATCGTTTCGACGTCGAGGTCTTTCACCATGATCCGGTGCAGCGGCTTTAAGTGGACGTCGATGTGATGGCGCACTTCGACGTCTGAGCGGGCTGAGCGCCGGTTGGTTGTGGCGGCGTGGTATTCATCGAGAAGTCTGCCGACGGATCGGGCGTGATGTTCGTTGCGACTTGCGAGAAGGTCGGCTAGGACACGCTCGGCCTCACGCTCTGTGCGGCATGTGACTTGCTGCTGGATGCGCTTTCCGTATCGGTCGACGCCGATGGATGCCCGTACTTTCCAGACGCCGTTGACGTGTCGGATCGAGCCGGTAGCTGGGCGAGACATGGGCGCATCGTAACGATGCAAGGAAGCGCGTTGCTAATCGCTTCGTAGCTTTGAAGAGCCGAGATGCCCGTCGAGTATGTAAATGCGCTGGGCCGGAACAGACAAGCGCCCCTCACCGAAGCAAGGGGCGCTCTGGAGACCGTCATCGGTTACCACACCTCGGGTCTTAACCAACCAACCAACCCAAGCAGTTTCACTGCCGGGGAAAGGTTCCCACGGGTTACCATCCCGCGGTCCGATCATGATAGCAGTTGTTCGCAGTGACTGAAGAGCAGCTTCGGTGATTGAGCGGGTACGGGTAATCGAAACCCGATCTCCTGGTTGGGAGCCAGGTGCTACTGCCGTTGAGCTATACCCGCGAGGCGGCAAAAGAGGGTAGCAACTGTTGCGCCGATGTCGCACCATGACGCAGATGGTTCGCACACCGAATGTGCATCAAGCGACATTGTCCCAGCTTAGAGGCAGCGCTCCCCGTCTTGGGAAGCTGATGCGGTGCGTTGAGCGCATGGATACCAGCGCATCTCTGAGCAGGAGAAATGCGCCGCAAGCTGGTCGAATGAGGGGGAGACACGAACGCATACCGTATGCGTAAGATGCGTTGACCAGGGGCGATGTCAAATACCGCGCACGCTGAGTTTGAGCACGCAAGCCAGGCTTACTTGGAGCTTGCTTGACTGACAGTCCTTCTCGCCCCACACCCCTTCCCCGATAGAAATCAGATGGCAGTGTTCTTCGCTGCAAGCTGTTCGCGCAGGTCGGTCATGTCTCGCTGGAGGGCGGCGATTTCGCTTTTCAAAGCGTCGAGGGTCACCGGACGTGGATCAGCGCCGTTGACAAGCTGCCAAACTTCTTCGACATCTAGCCCGAGATATCGTGCGATATCCGCGAAGTGTTTGTCGTCGGGCCACATTTGGCCGTTCTCCCACCGGCTGTACGACGGCTGCGTCACGTTGAAGCGAGTTGCAGCTTGCGACTGGTATTCGCCTCTTCGTAGGCGCTCTCTCCGCAACAGCTCACCGAGCTTGGTGGTACTCATACCCTAAGCCTATTACAACTCGCGACGTCTGTATGCTCCTCACGCCATATCTGCGTGGTCGCGTCTATCAGTGTTATTCTCGATACGCATGTCTAATACCGCCAAAATTCTCACCATTCACGAAGTTGCTCACCGGCTCGGCATATCTGTCCGTACAGCTCAACGCATCGCTGCCGGAGAAGGACTACCCGGCCAACTTCCTCGTCTCGGAAACGCCGCCTACCGTTTCTCGGCTGCTGGCGTCGATGAATACCTGCACTCTTACAAGCGTTTCGAACGGTGAGTTTCGATGGCCTGGAAGCCCAATTTCAGGACGCTGTCGCTGACCTGTTGCGGATGTCTGGCTGGAAGGTGAATCATCAACGCCCAGGACGAACAGCAGACGGCTGGAACACTGCGACGTCGTATGACGGAGTTGGTTTCCCTGACCTGCTGTGCCTTCACCCGAATCTCGGGTGGGTGTGGGCCATCGAGTGCAAAGCCGAAGGCGGGCGTCTTTCTGAGGCTCAAGAACAGTGGGCGGACTGGTTCGAAGACGCTGAGCGCAATTCGGGCGAGACCATTCGCTACTTCGTGCTGAAGCCGTCGTCCTGGGATCGTTTCGTGGCGTTCCTCGAAAATCATATGCGTCGACCGTTTGCACATGCGCCCGAAACGTGACACACTGACTGGCCAGCCCGACATATGGACAGACTGGTCCCCCGTGCTGTGGGCGGGGAACAGGACCAGAGTCCTGCCACCCGGAGACTGCTGGCACAGTCTGCGACGGGGTGAACCAATCACCTCAAATCGTAGCCCGAAAGCGTCTCCTCTAGCAACACAGGAGACCCTTTTGGATACGACTAGCACCCCTTTCGATACGACTAGCACCCCTTTCGATACGACTAGCACCCCTTTCGATATCAAAGAGGCTGAGCTTCGGTGGTGCCGGGTGTGCGGCCGATATGTGCAGAAGCCGATGTACGAGCATGAAGTCGATCCGCGCTATGCGAAATATCATGCTGGACCCGTCGAATGGGGTATGCGTCCAGCGCTGAGGAATGCGTCATGAAGCGCGAACCCCGGAACGGGAGCGCAGCATGAGTGGCGAGCGCAACTTCAAGCCGCTGTTCAGTTGGCGTTCCGCCATCTGCGAATCCGACCTGGCACCGACGACCCGGCACGTCGCGCTCACTCTGTCGCTGCACATGAACGAGCGCGGTGGATCGTGCTTCCCGTCGCAGGGGACGCTGGCCTCCGAGACGGGGTTGGCGGTCAAGACCGTGGCCGAACACTTGAAGATTCTGAACGGGTCCGGTTGGCTTGCCAAGAAGGTGATCCGGCGTGGCGAAGGTCGGGGAACCAGGGTCGAATACTCTGCGACCAACCCCCCTCAGACCACCGGTGGTCAGACGACAGGTGGTCTAACCACCGGTGGTTACGATGACGACCAACCCCCCTTTGACGGCACGACCACCCCCCGTCAGACGGTATGTCTAGAGGACGACAGTGAGGGCGACAAGAGGACGACAGTTCTCCCCGACGTCGCAAGCGACGACGAGGGGCCGACCGCAGGTCAGTTGTCGAACGTCGTTGCTTCTGCGCTTTACGACAAAATCAAAGCTGATACTGGGAAGCCACCCGTCGGCTGGACAATGAAGTCGATGGTTCCGTTGCTCAAACCATTTTTCGAAGCTGGCTGGGAGCAAGCCGAAGTGAAGCGAGCCCTTTGGGCTTGTCATACCGCTGGTACTCCGATTAGCAGGCAATCCGTCGAACGGCACTTAGACGGCAGGGCGAACAACAAGTCGCGCACCAATCGTCCGAAGTCAGCCACCGAAATCCTGATGGAGCAAATGTCATGAACAGAAACGAAGCAACAGCGTTGATAGCGATGATCGACCAGCTATGGGGCGAGCGGCCTGGTCAGCCAGAAGCAAAGATTGCTGTCTGGGCTGACGCTTTGCAGGGCGTACCGTTCCCCGCCGCTCAGAAGGCCGTCAGATCATTGGCGCTTTCGGGGAGCACGTTCCCTCCTTCAGTTGCAGACATCGTCACAGAGATGCGTTCAGCGCATTCAATTCCGTCGTGGGCTGAATGCAAAGCTCTCATAGAAGCGTCGCACTACGGCGGTTACCCCGAAGGTACTCATCCGATCGTTCGTGAAATTGGGCGACAGGTCGGAGGTGCCACCACCCTTGCAGCGAACTCGCCTGTGGTCGCTGAGCGAATGGTTCGCTCTGCTCACGGTCCCGCCGTAGAGCGCTGGGAGCGGGCTAACGCACAGGCGCTCGCCCTGGATGACGGAAACCAGGATTCGGACTGGTCCGCCGGAACTGTCCGACGCGGCGGCGAACCACGGCAAATCGGAATGTGACGATGAGCAACGAGAATCGGGTTGTCACCATCGAAAGCGGCATCGAAATCGCGGCGAAGGCGTACGAGCAAGAGCGCAAGCGACGAGGGGGCGATGTGAACTGGAAAACATTCCATTCGTTCCTTGCCGCTGCCGGAAATGCTCGCGATGTATCGTGATACGCTCTAACGGTATGGAACGAGACGGCGACGAACAGCCCGGCCTGTTCGCCATCCCCGGCCTCGATCAAACTGACTTAGCACCGGCCCCGAAAATCGAATCGCCACTCGTTCGCGACCTGCGGCTCATGGTCGAGGCGTACGGCTACAACCGTGTCGCTGAACATCTCTCCGATCTTGCACCGGCACCCGATATGCGTCTGGCGCAAGTAGATGCGCCGCCAACCGCTCGCCGCGCCGCAGAGAAACAGGACTCAGACCCGACGCGTTTCGGTAAAGGCTCGATCAAAGCGAAAATCTTGTCTCGCTGCCTCGTCGTAGGAGAAACCGACCGCAACGAAATCATCGAATGGTGGATCACCGAGGTCGAACACGACGCCCAGCACGGCCGGATAGAGTCCGTGCGCCGCCGCTTCGACGAACTTGTCCAAATCGGTTACCTGACCGAAACCGACCTGACAGGCGACGTCCGACGGGTCCAGGTCACTCTCCCAGGCACCCGAGCATTCAACAATCTGCGCTCTTACGGAAAGACGAAACCCGTTTGAATGACGTTGCCGCCACCGGCAGCGTCGCTTTCATCGCGACAGGAACCGACGATGAAAACAAGCTCTCAATGCTCCGAATGCGGCAAATGGGTTCGCGACGCAATCGACGCAGATGGCAACCCAATTCTTATCGACCCGCAACCCGAGAAGATGCGTAAAGGCTGCTGGTACACCATCGGGTATCAGCAGGGTGTGCCGGTGATGGAAGCTGACCCGCCTGAACGCGAGCCGTTTACTTATCGGACGCATCTCTGCGACGCCGTTTGAACGTATGGGAGCATCTTGTCTTTGATAGGCGCAACGAATCATGATGCGCTACACTGAACAACCGTTATGGCTCATGTGAACGCAGCGGCTGCGAAAATGATTACGATCGTCGCCCGTCTCGACCCTGAAGACGCGACCGCCCTCAAAGCGTGGGCGATCTCTGAAGACCGGTCTATTTCCGCTCAGATCCGCATCGCCCTACGCGGCGTCATCCCAGAGAAATTCTATGACGACGCTCAAATCGACGTCAGCCCGTATGACCAGGAGTAGCGTGCGCCGCCGCTTTCGATGACCGCGGCGATACCCGGACCACACCCGCAACGCTCGATCAGGCCAAAGGAGTAATCAACCATGACAGACATCCCAAGCATCGACGAGATCCGCCGCCAAGCAGAGAAAGCTCTTGCCGAGCTAGAGGAAAACCTCGCTGATCTACGCAGCGAGAAAGAACGAATTTCAGCCCAGATCCGTGCCGCCGTAGCTGAGCGAGACGAAGCGAGGTCACTCGTAGCTCGGCTCACGCCCCGCAAGCCACGGCAGAAAAAATTGGCTGCGGAGTCTTCGAACCCTGCCGCTGCCTGAAGCCGGAACGCCCGGCAGCGTTCCGGGTGGCGAGGAGGGACGTCAACCATGACATATTACGAGTGGATAGAGATGGGTGTTGAAGCCGGATACATGCAGATGCCGGTGTGTGGAATGTGTGAAGGCACACCGATGACCGAGGAAGAATATGAGGAGGGGCACTGTGTTCCAGTCGCCCGGCTACTACCGCCAGATTGAGCGGGCGAGCGGGAACGCTGATGGCAGCGGGCGAACTAAGACTGTTTGAGTGTCAGACGTCCAAACTCACTCATTGCGGACGAGGGAGCCGTCGATTTCGATGAGTGGCCCATCGACATGCGGAAAGCTGATATCAGCTACCTTTAAGCCGCCTTCGACGGCAAAGTCCTGAGCGAGCACGTCGCCGTAACCGCCGCCGTACAACACCTCCGTCAGCCACACATACCAAGCACGCCAGTGCGCTCCGTGAGAAGCGCCTTGACGGCCAGTTCTGCCATGAAGCACATGGGCGAGTTCATGAACGATTACATAACGGGATGCGCCCGCAACGTTCACGGAAATAACGTTGCCTTTCGCGTAGGCTTCGGCACTGGTCGCGTCGCAGCGCATGACCCGGCCGGTGACCCCGTTCAGCATGAACGACAAGGCATGATGGTTGATGACCTCGTCGAGTTCAGCAAGGAAACTGTCGCGAGGCAGATGATCACCGAGGATCGTTCCTGCGAACGCCGCGTTTTCCACCTCGTAGACGAGATCGGCTTCAACGCTCATGAGCAGAGTTCCTTCCGAGGTCCAGAAAGAGTATTGCGAGAGGTGCCAAGGTCAGCCCGTGTAGCGGCATCGCTCCCTTTGGCTACCCCTCGATCCGAGTACCCGCCTTTGAGCGCTCCGGCGCTACGGAGACGGAGCTTCGAAAACGCTTCGTTCACCTGTTTCTTGCGATCGACCAGCACAATCTCCATCGTGTGACGAGATTCGTCAGGCAGTTCGTCGATCGCTTCGCCAAACACTTCTTCACAGCGAGCACGGAGCGTCTGGCGATAGCCGTACAGAAAGCCACGCCGATCTGATCGGGTTTCCGCAGCATCGGAACCCTTGACCATCGCAAGCTCAAAGGCAACGTGTTCAACGATGCGAGACGCCAAGACGTTGATCAAATCGAAGTCAGACTTCCAGCCGATTACATGCAGCCGGTGCTCTCTGCCGCCTTTGATCCAGCCGCCACCTCGCGCGATTGACGTGTCTCTCCAGTAGAGCTTGGAATCGAAAGCTGCGACGATCACGTCGATGATGTTGATGATCATGCGAGCGTTCCCGCCAACGCGGAGGGTGACGTCCAGTTCGTAATCATCGAGCTTGTCGTCGGCAGCGAGGTGACCACCGATCTCGGCCATTTCTAGGCGGTGCTTCGCCATGAGAGCGAGCGCCTTACGTTCGAACGATTCCCGTTCATGGATGGTCGCACCAGAGTCTTTTGCCTGAGCGAACAACTTTTCTATTTTCACGATCACACTGAGATCAACAGGGGTGCCGGTGCAAACAGACATTCGGCTTCCTTTCTGGTTGGTTGGTTGGTTGGTCAGCCCGACGCCAGGGCGGCGTCGAGCGCTTCAAGGGCGGCAGCCAGCTTCGCTTCGGCCCGAGCGAGTTCGCGTTCAGTCTTCGCGATCAGTTTCGGAGCCTCAGATGCTTCCTCGACAACGTAAGCTGGGGGGGAGCCAAGAGCCCATTCGGCCAGGCGAGTCAGTCGTTCGTTCAGGTGCTCCAGCCTGTACGTCTTGCGGGAAACAAGTTTCCGAGCCGACTCGACCTTTTTGCCCTCAGCCGACCGGCTGATCTCTTTCAGGGCTGCGGCCAGAGCCTTCGCTTCGGCTTCCTTTCGGTTGACGCCGTTCGTCCACTCAACTGGAGCAGATGGGAAGCAAACTGAGCAAAGAATTTCTCCGTACTCGCTTACAGCGTCTTTCTCGGTCAGGCCAGAAAGTTCTGGGAGCCAGGAAAACGCCGTCGTGACGTAGCAGGTGGAGCAGCTAGTCGAAGAGTGGATGTGGCCCATAGGAACAAGGAAGAAGCGGGACCAGCCGCCGTACTCGTTGTCGGCTTCCTTGTATTCCGCATAGGCAGTGCGCTCGTTGAATTTGGCTACGGCAAGTGACGCTTCTGCCTTCTCGTACGTGCTCGACGGTACGGAAACTTTGCGTTTCTCGATGAGGCGAAGCGTCTTCGTAGCCCTTGCGACTCCGGCGCAGGTGATACGCCAGCGGCTGTAAGTCTCAGCGATCTTCGTGTCAATTTCCACTTCACGTCGGTTGGCAACGGTTTTCATCTCGATCCTTTCTGATCCGTCAAACCTCATAAACAAATTGTAACACATATTTATGCGTGAGGCGTAATAACTGAGTGGCGGCGAACGTGGCTGTCGGCGGAGCGAAGCCGCTGTACGCAAACATTTCGCGATTCAACGACTCGGTTTGCCGGGGCAAGTCGCGTTGTGAACTTCCGCCAGCTTCTCCTTCGATGCGCGCTTGCCGTCAACGTTCTTCACGATTCCGCGACAACCGTCGCAGCGGGAGGTGTTTTTGTTGATGCTCATCTGTTATTGCTTTCCGATCGTTTGTGAGTGATTGGGCAGGGAGCTGGACGATGGTGCGGTTCGTGACCACATCCACAGGCGATGTCGCCGTCGTGGCCCCAACGTCGATAACGATGATTGCCGTCCCATCCAGCGGGCGGAGCCGATCGAATATCGAACCGGTCAATGTCGACCTTGATGCGTTCGGCATCAGCCCGGATTGCTCCGACGACAGCACGGGCTTCGGCGTCGTACCTCATCGGGCCAGCTCATTGCGGACCCGGAAGTACAGCGTCGAACAGGTCCGGTCGCCGTTCGTGTCGTGTCCGTACTCGGCGTCGTACAGTTCCCACGCCCGACCTCTCGGAAGGCGGGCTTTTGCTTCACGCATCGCCCGTGGATCAACGGCACGGCTGTATGACTGGCTGACGTGATGCTCCACGGTGACGGTGGCGATCGTTGTGCCGCTCTTGTGCGACAGCGTTGCGTTCATCGCTGGGAACCTCATGACTCTCCCTTCGGTTGGTTGGTTTTTGCTTGTCTTTTATTCTAGCACATATTTATGCGTTGCGAGCAACAATGGGCCACTGCGAGCCTAGACGGGGCGGCTGAGAGAGCTGAAAAAGCGAAAGCCCGGCCTGCCCCCACATGGTCGGGCGAGGCGGCCGATACCTAGCGGCTTCATCGCCAACCCCTTCAATTACTCAGCACGTATATTTATGTGCTAGGATTGCTTACGAGAAGAAACCAACCAGCCAAGGAGGGCACCATGAACACAGCAGCTACAAACAAGGCAAACGCATGATCGCCACCAACACGGCCGAGATGGTCTGCGAGAAGTGCGGCGGA
>Ga0213866_10003605_pt1 | contig 10451 bp, 13 predicted proteins | sample PICome_11_FD_160079 | JGI IMG/M metagenome (GOLD analysis project Ga0213866, IMG submission 160079) | Coastal seawater microbial communities near Pivers Island, North Carolina, United States - PICO284 | ecosystem: Environmental > Aquatic > Marine > Coastal | place: USA: North Carolina... | reverse complement strand
ATATCAATAATTCTTGTCACAAATCGGTCACATCGAGAAGCAAAATATTGATTCAGGTTGTATAAAAAGTGTTGTATAACAATTGTAAGTGAAGGGTAGAGGTTGCCAGTCAGGACTCATAAGCCTGGAGTCGGCGGTTCGAATCCGCTCCTCGCTACCAAATATTTTAAGTTAAAATAATTTTGATCACACTAAAGTTGATTTAATTTAAAAATAATTTAAATTAAAAACTTAGAGATATGCTTAATGATTCATTAATAAATACAATTGAAGAAAAGATTTCTATATCTTCAAATCCCTTTCCTAATACAATTATTAAAAATACTTTGCCCCAAGAAATAATTAAAAAAGCTGAAAATGAATTTGTTAATTTTAGTGAATTCAATTCTGAAGAAACATACAGGTATGGAAGAGCGAAATATTATTGTGCTAATTATGAAATAATGCCGGAAACTATTAAAAATATCATATCATTTTTTTACTCAAAAAAATTTTTAAATTTATTAGAAAAAAAGTTTAATTTAAAAAACTTGTTACCTGATTGGAGTCTTCATGGAGCTGGCTTGCATGGTTCTTCGAGAGGAAGACATCTTACTGTGCATAGTGATTTTATTTATCGAAGAAATACTAAAACTAGAAGAGTTTTAAATTTATTACTGTATTTAAATTCTGAATGGAAAGATGAATGGAATGGACATATTGAGCTTTGGGATAAAAAAATGGAAAATAAAGTTGTTAGTTTACCACCTCTAAGCAATAATATGCTTATCTTTAGAACTGATAAAGACTCAAATCATGGTTTCCCAGATAAACTTCTCTGTCCAGAAAATATTTTAAGAAAATCTATCGCATTATATTATTATGTTGATGAAAAAAGAGTTTCACCAATACAATTTAAAAAAAGAAAGCATTACACTACAGTTTGGAAAAAAAGACCTAACACAAGTGATCCAGAATTTATGGATGATGATAATTTGTGGAGAAAAATAAAATATAAATATTTACCAAGATTTTTTTTTAATAAAAGAAAGTAGAACTTACAAAAAATTATCTCTTAAATTTGATGAATAATCTTTCAATGTTTTGTTTAACTCTTGATCCCAGTCATGGTGAGCATATTCAAAAATTGTCTTATATTCCTGTAGGGCTTGGAGATGAAAAATTTCCAAAATTCTTTTTAACAGATCAAAAGGGTGAAACTATTTCAAAAAAAAATTTATATTATGGTGAGTATACTTTTCATTATTGGATTTGGAAAAACTATTTAAAAAATATTAAAACTGAGTGGGTTGGATTTTGTCAATATAGAAAATTTTTTACAAAAGAAAAAGTAAGTAATAAAAATTTGACTTTCGATAGATTGAAAGAGATATCAATAAATGATATTGATCAAAGCTATTTGAATTATCAGTGTATCTTGGGGAATAAATTTTCTGTTGAAAATTATAAATTATCAAAAATTATAAAAAACCATTTGAAAGAATTTTTACTGAGTCCAAGATTAATTTTTAATAAAAAAATTCGAACTTTAAAATTTCATTTTGATTTATTTCATGGAAAAGGAAACTTAGATTTAGCAATTGATCAACTTGATGAAAAAAATAAAATTAATTTTAGAAAATATATGAATGAAAATACTGCTTTTAATCCCCATAATATGTTTATTTGCAGAAAAAAAATATTAGAGAGATATTATGAAGTTATTTTCCCTTGGTTAGAAAAATGTGAAAAAATATTTGGTTTTGATAACCTTGATAGTTATGGCATGAAAAGAATTTATGGATTTTTAGCAGAAAGATTTCTATCTTTTTGGTTTTCACAAAACTATAAAGTAAAAGAAATGCCAATCATTGGCAAAGATTTGTCAGATTATAAAAATTTATAAGTTTTACAAAATTTATCAAAACTTCCAAGATTTTTATCTTTTTGTGAAATACTAAATTTTTTTTTTGGCCATTTTATATTTAGACTGGTATCCATTAAATTTATCCCATCTTCATATCTTGGTTTATAATAGTTTGATAATTTGTAATAAATTACATTAAGCTTTTCATAACTATAATAAGCATGAGCGAAACCCTCTGGAATGTATAAACTTAGACAATTTTTTTCTGAAAGAATGATTTTAAAAGTTTTTCCAAAAGTTTTTGAGTTTTTTCTTAAATCAACGACACAATCAAGAATTTTTCCTTTTAGAACAGTAACATACTTAGCTTGTTGAAATTTATATTGAAAATGAAATCCTCTAAGCGCATTAGCTTTTGAAGTGGTGCAATATTCAAATATAAAATTGTTATTTAAAAATTTTTTGCTATAGGTTTCTCTTAAACTCCCTCTTCGATCGATATTATTTTTTTGTTTAAATACTATTAAGTCTTTAAAGCCAGTTTGAATAATTTTCATTTTTTTACAATTTTATTTAATTTTTTTAAATTCATATCCATTTTAAAAGGAAGTTCACCTTTGGATTTTTTTTTCTTTACATCTTTTTTACTTTTTTTAACAAATTGGTAAATAGATTGGCTTTTGCCTCCAATATTGATTATTCCTTTGTGGGGAATTACTTTAATTAAAAGTTTTGTAAATTTGTCATGAAAAATAAAGTTTGATTTTACATTACTAAAGGCAAATTTATGAATAAAAGGTTTTTCAGTCATACAAGCTCTAATAATTAATGAATTTTTATACATTTGCACTGAACTTTCTGCGCCTAATTTTGACCACCCATAATTATTCCAGGGCTTTAAAGCATCTTTTTCATTATAATTTCCTTTAGTACCAGGGTACACATAACTAGTTGAGAAAAAAATAATCTTTATTTTTTTTTCCCAGCAAATCTTTACTAAATTTGCTGTGCCTATTATATTTAAGTCGATACTTTTACTAATAGAGTCGTCATGTATTTTCATTGGCCTAGAAAGCCCTGCAAGATGCAATAAGATATTCGGCTTGTATTTCCTAAAGTTTTTTTGAATTGAATTTAATGACAAAATATTTAGTTGCTTTTTATTTCTAAATATAAATTTGTATTTACTTTTAACTTTTTTTAATTCTTGCGCAAATCTACCATCGCCACCAGTAACAAGGATTTTTTTTGACATAAAATTAAATCAATTTTTTTAGATAATTCGAATATAAACAATTACCATAAAAACTTATTGCTTGTTTAATATCTTTTTTCTTAATCCAATTATAATTTAAGCCTATTTCCTCAAGACAAGCAATTTTTAAACCTTGACGATTTTCCAAAGCAGAAACAAAAGAAGAAGTATTATAAAAGTCATCAATTGAGCCTGTATCAAGCCATGCACCTCCTCTTCCCAAATATTCAGCACTTAATTTATTTTTTTTTCTGTATCGGTTCAAAAGATCCACTATTTCAAGTTCTTTTCTTTTAGAAGGTTTTAATGTCTTACTATATTTTACCACATTGTTATCAAAAAAATAAAGACCGGTAACAGCTAAATTTTAATTTTATTTTTTTGTTTTTTCAACAATTGAGGAAATTTTATTGTTTTTTTTTATCTCAGCGATACCGTAAAGCTCAGGCCGATTTACTGGATGGACTAAAATTTTGCATCCTGAATTTAATTTTACACAATTCTTTAATTTTGAAGTTAAGCTTTGACCATAAAAAAAATTGTCTCCTAGGATTAATGCAACATTATCTTTGCCAATAAATTCATCACCAAGAATAAATGCGTCCGGTAATCCTCGTGGTTTAGATTGTTCAACATAAGAAATATTTACACCAAATCTTTTGCCGTTTGAAAGAAGCTTTTTGAATTGATTTACTTGACCTTTATTTACGACAATTAAAATATTTTTTATTCCTGCCAACATTAAAACTGACAACGGATAATAAATTAAAGGTTTGTCGTAAATGGGTAATAATTGTTTGTTGATCGCCTTTGTGAGTGGACTCATTCTAGTTCCTAAACCACCCGCAAGTATTATTCCTTTTTTTATCATGTTTTTAAACCAATTCTTCTAAAAAATTTTTTTTTTGAAAAAGTATTAAAAAATTTATAATTATTTAAATACCAATCAAAAGTTTCTGCTAATCCTGATTTAAAATTTTTATTTGGTTTCCAATTTAATTCTTTTCTTATTTTTTTACTATTTAGAGCATACCTAAAATCATGCCCAGGACGATCTTTAACAAATTTAATTTTCACATTATTTCCAATTTTAATTTTTTTTTCTCTTATAATTTTTAACAGAAGTTTGGTTAAATTAAGATTGTTTACATTATAATTTGTTCCAATATTGTAACTTTCGCCAATTTTTCCCTTTTTAAAAATAGTTAATAGACCTTTGCAGTGGTCTTTTACATAAATCCACTCTCTTGAATTTTTTCCTTTACCGTATATTGGTAAGGGACGATTATTTAAAATATTAAAAATCAAAGTAGGAATTAATTTTTCTGGAAATTGACCTGGCCCAAAATTATTGCAACAGTTTGAAATTACGGCATCAATTTTATAGGTTCTTATATAAGATTTGATTAAATGATCGGAACTAGCTTTACTTGCCGAATAAGGTGAACTTGGTTTATACGGGTGATTTTCACTAGATCTTTCATTTTTCTTAAGATCACCATAAACTTCATCAGTAGAGATATGGACCATTCTTAGATTTTTATTATATTTTTTTTTAAATTTTCTAAGCTGCTCTAAAATATTAAAAGTACCAAGGATATTAGAATGAATAAAATCCTTTGGACTTTCGATAGATCTGTCTACATGAGTTTCAGCTGCTAAATTAAAAATAGCAATAGGTTTATATTTTTCAAAAATTTTAAAAATTTTACTACTATTTATATCTAACTTATAAAATTTTAAATTTTTACTCTGACTTTTTAATAAATAAGAGCCGTTAGAATACTTATTTTTGTCAATATTAATGACGAAGAATTTTTTCTCTAAAAGAAAGTTAATTAAGTTACTACCAATAAAACCATTTCCACCAGTGACAATTATTTTTTTCATTAAAATTTAATTTTGAGAGACATTATTATATAATGTAATAAGATAGATATTTATTTAAATCAATAATTTATAATACTTATGAGTTACGATAAAATTACAGTAGTTATTAATACTTTTAACAGTGAAGATAAAATCTATCAATGCTTGGACTCAATTGCATCAGAAATAAAGGTTATTATTATTGAAAATTCCAACAATTTAAATTTTAAAAAAAAACTAGAAAATAAATATTCAAATGTTGATTGTTATCTCACTGGAACTAATCTTGGCTATGCAAAAGGAAATAATTTAGGTTTATCAAAAGTAAAAAGCAAATATGCCTTTGTTCTAAATCCTGATGCCACACTTGAGGAAAATACAATAAGTAGATTAATCGTTTCCGCAGAAAATATATCTGATTTTGCAATAATTGGGCCAGCTAAACAGGATGAATATAGCACTGTTGATGCAAACACAGATAAAGAACAGATATTTCAAGTAGATACCCTAAAGGGTTTTGCGATGTTAATGAATTTAAGGGAATTCAAAGAAATTGGTTTTTTTGATGAAAATTTTTTTATTTATCTTGAAGAAATTGATCTATGCAAAAGAGTAAAACAAAAAAATAAAAAAATATATTTAGATAAAAAAGTTATTGTAAATCATATTGGTGGAAGCTCTCATAATGAATTAATTAATTTTGAAATGGAATTATCGAGAAACTGGCACTGGATGTGGTCTACTTTCTATTTCAATAAAAAACATTTTGGCTATACCTATGCTTTATTATCTGTAAGTAAAAAATTCTTTTCTTCAATTTTCAAATTTACATTCTATAGTTTATTTTTTAATAAAGAAAAAAAAGAAATTTATAAACAACGCTTTTTAGGATTATTTAATTCAATTATCGGAAAAAAGTCTTGGTACAGACCTAATGTAAAAAATATTTGATTAAAATTTACTTTATATATAAAAACTTCAGATGTCTTTTGTTAAAAAAAAAATATTTGTTACTGGTGTAGCTGGTTTTCTAGGTTCTCACCTTGCTGAAAATCTAGTTAAACTTGGCCATAAAGTTGTGGGTATAGACAATATGTTAGGTGGCTATGAAGATAATGTGCCTAAAAATATTGAATTTCATAAAGGCGATTGTTGTGACTTTGAAAAAATACAATCTATTATGAAAGGCGTGGATGTAGTTTATCATTGTGCAGCAACAGCACATGAAGGGCTTTCAGTTTTTTCACCATTTGAAATTACTAAAAATAATTACTTAGCTTCAGTTTCAATTTTTTCAGCTGCTGTAAATGAGAAGGTAAAACGAATAATTTTTTGCTCATCTATGGCAAGATATGGTGGGCAAAAAACACCTTTCACAGAAGATATGAAGCCTGCACCTGTTGATCCATATGCTATTTCTAAAGTTGCTTCAGAGGAAGTTTTAAAAAATTTATGTGATTTAAATAAAATTGAATGGGTGATTGCAGTTCCACATAATATTATTGGACCAAGACAAAAATACGATGATCCATTCAGGAACGTCGTCTCAATTATGATTAATAGAATGATACAAGGTAAAGCGCCGGTAATTTATGGAGACGGTAAACAAACAAGATGTTTTTCATATATTGATGATTGTTTAAGTTGTCTTATTCCTATGCTAGACCAAAAAAATTTAAATAAACAAACAATTAATATTGGTCCTGATGAAGAATTTGTTACAATAAATAAGATTGCGGAAATTTGCTCAAATCTAACAGGTGTTAATTTGCAGCCTATTTACAAAAAAGACAGACCTCAAGAAGTTAAACATGCAACTTGTTCAGCCGATAAAGCTAGATCACTTTTAAATTATAAAACTACAGTTTCATTGAAAGAAGGCATTAAGAAAACTTTTGAGTATATTAAGCAAAGGGGTACGCGCCCTTTTGACTACAATATAAAAATTGAAATAGATAATGACCTAACACCAACCACTTGGAAAAATAAAGAAATTTAATGTCCAGGAAATTCAATTAAACTTTTTGTAAAATAACCTTTTTTTTTTAAAAGATCGTTACCAGGTAGATCAAACAAATTAATTACAAATATAAATCCTGCAACTTTTCCACCAGAAATCTCAATTAGTTTTGCAGCTGCTTCTGCTGTACCCCCTGTAGCAATTAAATCATCAATAACAAGAATTTTTTCATTTTTATCTATCGAGTCTTTATGAACTTCAATTGTAGCTTTTCCATATTCAAGCTCAAAATCAATAGAGTGAACGTCTGAAGGTAATTTGTTCTTTTTTCTCAGGAGTATAAAAGGTTTTTCTAAAATATATGAGATAGTAGAGGCAAATATAAAACCTCTAGACTCAATAGCAGCAACTTTATCAAATTCAATTTTTTTAGCAATTTTTAAAATTAAATCATTAGTGTATTTAAATGCCTCGGCATTTTTAATAAGGGTAGTGATATCTCTAAATAAAATTCCCTTTTTAGGATAATCAGGAATTGATCTAATGTGTTCTTTTAAATTCATAATTAAGCTTCAAGTTCTAACAAAAAAGCTTTAATAATTAAACGATGAAAAAAAGAAAACTTGGGATAATTGGAGGAAGTGGTCTCTATAAAATGGAAGGGTTTGAAAAAACCAAATGGAAGAAAATTAGCACCCCATGGGGAAAACCATCAGATGAAGTTTTACTAGCAACTCTAGGTAATGAAGAATTTTGTTTTATACCAAGACATTCAAGAGGTCATAAAATAAATCCTACAAATATAAATTTTAGAGCAAATATCGATGCAATGAAGCAGTTAGGAGTTACAGATATAATTTCTGTATCAGCAGTTGGATCATTAAAAGAAAATTTAGAGCCAGGAAAATTTGTGATCGTTGATCAATTTATAGATCGTACATTTTCAAGAATTAAAACTTTTTTTGATGAGGAAATAGTAGCTCATGTTTCAATGGCTAAACCTACAAGCCCAGGACTCTCAGCTTGCTGTGAATCTGCATTAAAAAAGTTAAATATAAATTATCAAAATGGGGGGACATATATTGTTATGGAAGGTCCTCAATTTTCTACCTTAGCCGAGTCAAATTTATATAGGTCCTGGGGAGCTGATGTAATTGGCATGACTAATATGCCTGAGGCTAAACTAGCTAGAGAAGCAGAAATTAGATATAGCACTGTTGCAATGGTAACAGACTATGACTGTTGGCACCCTGATCATGGTGAAGTTGATGTAAGCATGGTAATTCAAACTTTATTGAAAAATGCAGCTAATGCGCAAAACATGATTAAAGAAATAATTAAAACTTTTAAAAACCATTCAATAGAAAAAGATCCAGCAAATGATTGCTTAGATGTAGCAATTATTACAGATCCAAAATTAAGAACCAAAAAGACAATAAAAAAATTAAAAAATATTGCTGGAAGAATTCTGAGTAAAAAATAATCTTAATGCCAACATACACTGTAAAATATTCAAATATTAATCTTTCGAAAAAACAAAAAAATTCTATTGCTAATGATATAACAAATGCTCATAGCAAATATACTGGTGCAAATACCTTTTTCGCTCAAGTAATATTTCAAAAAAATAAAAAAGATTCTCATTTCATAGGTGGCAAATTAGTAAAAAATAAAGAAATTTTTTTAAACGGACAGATAAGAGCTGGACGAACAAAAAAAGTTAAAAAACAATTAATTTTAGGCCTAAGAAAAATTTTGATTAAGAATACAAAGTTGAAGGGTGATTTTGTTTGGGTTTACATAGAAGATTTATTGCCGGATCAAATGATAGAATATGGGGAAATTTTACCTAAATCAGGACAGGAAAAAAAATGGCTTAATTCGCTATCACCAAGTTTAAGAAAAAAATTGAAAAATGAATAAAATTAAATGAAAATAGAAGGAAAATCTTACAAAACAATTTGGTTTGAGAATAGTTTAGTAAAAATTATAGATCAAACAAAACTTCCTCATCGGTTTATAATTAAAGATTTAAAAACTGTGAAAGATGCAATTAATGCAATTAAAACAATGGAGGTAAGAGGTGCGCCATTAATTGGTGCAACGGCTGCCTATGGTCTAGTTTTATCTATTATTGAAAAAAATGATTTATCTTTTCTAAAAAAGTCTAGCGAAGAGTTAATTGCATCAAGACCTACTGCAATTAATCTTAAGTGGGCAGTAGACAGAATGATGAAAAAATTATCTGGAACGAATGATAAAGAAATCTTGAAAATAGCTCTAGATGAGGCAAAGGCGATTACAGAAGAGGATGAAAATTTTTGTAAAAATATAGGTTTGAATGGCCTTAAAATCATTGAAGATATTGCGAACAAAAAAAAAGATACAGTAAACATTTTAACCCATTGTAATGCAGGATGGTTAGCAACTATAGACTGGGGGACAGCTACTTCACCAATCTATCATGCTCATCTAAAAGGTATTAAAGTACATGTTTGGGTTGATGAGACAAGACCACGAAATCAAGGAGCAAACCTCACTTCATATGAATTAAATGAAGAAGGAATATCGAACACTGTAATCACTGATAACGCTGGAGGTATATTAATGCAAAGAGGAGAAGTAGATATGTGCATTGTTGGAACTGACAGAACTTTGTCTAATGGCGATGTGTGTAATAAAATTGGCACTTATTTGAAAGCTTTATCTGCAAAGGATAACAATGTTCCTTTTTATGTTGCTTTGCCAAGTTCAACTATAGATTGGAGTACTAAAGATCATAAAAACATTCCGATTGAGGAACGAAATTCAGAAGAGCTATCGCATGTTGAAGGAATAGATGAAAATAATGAAATAAAAAAAGTAAGAATTTACCCACAAAAAAGCAATTCATTAAACCTAGCCTTTGATGTAACACCTGCTAAATTAGTTACAAGTTTAATCACAGAAAAAGGAATTTGTGAGGCTTCAGAAAAAGGTTTGAAAGGTTTATTTAAGTGAGCAAATTAAAAGCTGAAGTAATAAAATATTCCAAAAAATTAAATATAACTAATTTATCCGCCTTAAGATCTGGAAATATTTCTGTAAGAGTAAAAGAAAAAGGAGTTGATGGTTTTTATATCACTCCATCTGGAAGAGAGTATGGTTCTTTAAAACCCAAAGATATTATTTTTGTTTCTCTTAAGGGTGTTTATGATAAAAAAAAAGGTAAGCCATCTTCAGAGTGGAGGTTTCATCAGGATATATATGTGAATAAAAAAGAGGCCAAAGCAATTGTTCATGCACATTCAACTTGTGCCACCGCAGTTTCAACTCATCAAAAAAGCATTCCAGCTTTTCACTACATGGTTGCAGTAGCGGGAGGAGAAGACATTAAATGCAGCAAATATGCAACTTTTGGAACTAAAAATCTTTCTAACAGTATTATCAAAGCTCTAAAAAATAGATCAGCATGTTTAATTGCTAATCACGGACAAGTTGCGTTTGGAGAAAATTTAAAAAAAACTTTTGAGCTTGCTCAA
>Ga0213866_10003604_pt1 | contig 10452 bp, 8 predicted proteins | sample PICome_11_FD_160079 | JGI IMG/M metagenome (GOLD analysis project Ga0213866, IMG submission 160079) | Coastal seawater microbial communities near Pivers Island, North Carolina, United States - PICO284 | ecosystem: Environmental > Aquatic > Marine > Coastal | place: USA: North Carolina... | reverse complement strand
GGAAACACTGGCAGCCATAGCTATGGTAGTAACCGCTTTGTTTTTGCTGCCAAAATACCTTAAAGGAGGGTTGACAACTGTGCCAGGGTTTTTAGCCAAAAGATTTGATGTTGCTACCAAAACACTAACTTCTGGATTGTTCTTAACTGGGTATGTTGTTGTTTTGTTACCCATTATCTTATATTCCGGATCTTTAGCTATAAGTGGAATGTTTGATGTGCCAGAGCTACTGGGTGTTACACATACACAATCTATTTGGATTTGTGTTTGGGGTATTGGAATTATAGGCTCTATTTACGCTGTTTTTGGAGGCTTGAAAGCTGTAGCAGTGTCAGATTCTATTAATGCCATCGGGTTATTAATTGGAGGGATATTAATTCCTATTTTTGGATTGATGATGATTGGAGATGGGAGTATATTCGATGGACTCAATACCTTAACCTCTGAAAATCCTGAAAAGTTTAAATCGATGGGAGGTACAACTGATCCTGTTCCTTTTTATACAATTTTTACAGGAATGATGTTGGTACAACTATTTTATTGGGGTACCAATCAGCAAATTATTCAGAGAGCTTTGGGAGCTAAAAACTTAAAAGAAGGACAAAAAGGATTGTTATTAGCCTCCTTTATCAAGATATTAGGACCTATCATTGTTGTCTTACCTGGATTGATCGCATTTCATATTTTTCAGGGAAGTCTCGAAACAGCCGATAATGCTTATCCTATGCTGGTGAAGAAAGTTTTGCCAACTGCTTGGGTTGGTTTTTTTGCAGCCGTTTTATTTGGAGCCATCTTAAGTTCTTTCAACAGTGTTTTGAATAGTTCAGTAACGTTGTTTGGAATAGATATATACAAGCAACACATTAACAAAGATGCGGATGAGAAAACCGTTGTTAAATATGGCAAAACTTTTGGGGTGTTATTAGCCATTGCATCTATGTTTATTGCTCCATTGATAGCAAATGCAGGAAGTCTTTTTGATTATCTTCAAGAAATTAATGGAATCTACAGTATCCCAATATTAACCATTATTGTGGTGGGCTATACCACCAAACGAGTTCCAGCCATTGCAGCAAAAATAGGGTTGGTTTCAGGGTGTGGGTTGTATATTATTAGTCAGTTTTTTATGCAGCCTTATTTTGTGGGCAGGGCTTTGTCTGCAGCCAAAACCTCTGGAATAACAGATGAGGCTTCTCTTGCACTGATTAAGGTAGAGGCCTATCCACATTTTTTAGATATCATGGCTATTTTATTTCTATTGAATATAGTTATTATGTTGGTGATTGGAAAAATTAAGCCTAGAGAAGAAGACTATGTTCAGAAGTATACCAAACAAGTTGATATCACACCATGGAAGTATGCTGTACAAGTAGGTGTTGCAATCTGTATAGTGGTTATTGGTGTCTACTATTACTTTGCATAGTTATGGATACATCCCTATTCAGTAAAATTAAAAAAGCGTTTTCTACAGAATTTCAAGATGAACCCCTGATGATTTTTTCTCCTGGAAGAATAAATCTTATTGGAGAGCATGTGGACTATAACGACGGATTTGTTTTTCCAGCTGCTGTGAATAAAGGAATAACACTAGCCATTCAAAAATCTGACAAAGAATTGTGTACGGCTATAGCCTATGACTTTGAAGAATTGTACCACTTTGAGATACGGGATCTAGATGCCATAGATGGAGGCGGTTGGAGAAACTATGTAATTGGAATCATCAAAGAAATACAAAAACTAGGAAAAGAGATAGGGCCTGTGAATCTCCTTTTTGGAGGAGATGTTCCCTCAGGTGCAGGAATGTCTTCTTCTGCAGCCTTAGAGAATGCCATTGTTTTTGGTCTGAACGAACTATTTGCACTCAACTTGAGTAAAAAAGATATGATAAGAATCTCTCAAAAAGCAGAACATAACTACGTGGGAGTGAAGTGTGGTATCATGGATCAGTTTGCTAGCATGTTTGGTGAAGAGAACAAGTTTTTACTTTTAGATTGTAGAAGTTTGAATTACGAACCTTACCATATTGAGCTTGAAAACTATGAGCTAGTACTCATCAACTCAAATGTACAACACAACTTGTCAGAAAGCACCTACAACAAAAGAAGAGCACTCTGTGAAAGAGCGGCAGTTGAATTTGGCAAACCATCACTGCGAGATGTGACGAAGTTAGAAATTTACAAGAAACAAGAAGTCTTTACTCCAGAGGAATTAGGGATGTTGTTGTATGTTGTAGAAGAAATAGAACGAGCACAAAGAGCTGCTGAAGCTATTAACAACAAAGATATTCGAACCCTAGGAGAATTATTGTATGATACGCATCAAGGATTATCTGAGCAATACAAAGTTAGCTGCGAAGAACTAGACTACTTGGTGAATTTTGCAAAAACATCGAATGCTGTTATTGGGTCTAGAATGATGGGTGGAGGCTTTGGAGGCTGCACTTTAAACCTGATAGAAAAAGAATCTGTCGCATCATTTTTAACAGACATCAATAAGTCATACGAAGAAAAGTTTGGATACCAATGTACTCCTATCAATGTTAAACTATCAAAAGGAACTCATCTTATTTAATAAACACATGAATCTTCAAGAATTTTCACATAAACGATTTAATATACTAACAAAAGAATGGGTGTTGGTTTCACCCCATCGATCAAAAAGACCTTGGCAGGGTCAGCAAGAAACAGTACTAAGAGAGGTTCGTCCTAGTCACGATCCTAACTGTTATTTATGCGCAGGGAACTCTCGTGCCAATGGTGAAGTGAACCCCAATTATGAGCAAGTTTTCATTTTTGATAATGATTTCGCTGCTCTTCAAAAAGAGTCACCTTTAGATGAAGTAACAAATGGGTTGTTAAAGGCACAATTTGAAAAAGGAATTTGCAGAGTTATCTGCTTCAGTCCTGATCATTCAAAAAGTTTGGCTGAGATGAGTGCCAATGAAATTGTTCCTGTTGTTAAAGTTTGGAAAGAGGAATATGAAAATTTAGGGGGGCACGACTTTATCAACTACGTACAAATTTTTGAGAATAAGGGTTCTGTTATGGGATGTAGCAATCCACATCCACATGGCCAGATCTGGAGTCAGTCTACCTTGCCGAACGAAGTTGAAAAGAAAGACACTTCACAAAAGGAGTACTATATAACCAATAAGAGTTCATTGTTAAGCGATTATTTACAGCAAGAGCTTTTTTTAGGTGAAAGAATCATCTTTGAAAACAAATCTTTTGCTATTTTAGTTCCTTATTGGGCGATATGGCCATATGAAACGATGATCATTCCCAAAAAGCATAAAGAAAGTATTGGAAAACTGAATGAAGAAGAAGAATATCACTTTGCAGAAGCTATTTCAAAAATTACCGCAGCTTATGACAAAGTGTTTGATTGTTCTTTTCCCTATTCAGCTGGAATTCATCAAGCGCCAACAAATGGAAAGGATAACTCACATTGGCATTTTCACATGAGTTTTTTCCCTCCTTTACTGAGGAGTGCAACGGTGAAGAAATTTATGGTTGGATATGAAATGTTTGGTTCACCCCAACGGGATAACACGGCTGAACAAGCAGCTAAAAGATTAAAAGATTTGATTTAGATGAAGAATAAGGTTATAGTAACAGGAGGTTGTGGTTACATCGGATCACATACAGTAGTTGAGTTAATAGAAAATCAATTTGAAGTAGTCATTTTTGACAACTTATCAAATTCTAAGGAGTTTGTCATCGATCGGATTCAACAAATAACTGGTGTAAGACCTCAGTTTGAGAAAGTCGACCTAGCGAATGAGGTTGAAGCAGATCTTGCCTTTCAGAAGCATGCAGATGCAGACTCAATTATTAATTTTGCTGCGTATAAAGCTGTTGGGGAATCTGTTCAGAAGCCTATTATGTACTACAAGAACAATTTGTATGCATTAATCAATTCAATAGAGGCACAAAAAAAATATGAAATTCGAAATTTTATTTTCTCATCATCTGCTACTGTTTATGGAAATCCAGAGGTATTGCCTATAACGGAAGATCAAGACACCAAAAGAGCCTTTTCTGCCTATGGAAATTCTAAGAAAATTGCAGAAGAAATCTTGGAAGATTTTAGTAGGCCCAACGCAGAATATAAAACAATTTCTTTACGCTACTTCAATCCTATTGGAGCACACGCTAGTGGCTTAATAGGTGAATTACCGTCAGGTGTTCCTAATAACTTATTACCTTACATAACTCAGTGTGCTGTGGGGATTTTACAGGAGCTACAGGTTTTTGGCGACGATTATGATACAAAGGATGGTACTGCCATTCGAGATTATATTCATGTAGTTGATTTAGCGAAAGCTCATGTGAAAGCATTGCAGAGACTTATGCAAAACCAACAAGATAAAAACTACGAGGTTTTTAACCTAGGTACCGGAAATGGCTTTACAGTCTTAGACATTATAAAGACTTTTGAGACAGTAGCTGAAATGAAACTTAACTATAAGATCGTAGACAGAAGAGCAGGAGACGTTGAATCCTTGTATGCTTCTACACAAAGAGCTGCTGATAAGCTAAATTGGAAGGCAGAATTAAGTCTGGAAGATATGATAAAGTCTTCTTGGAATTGGGAACAATCCTACAGGGCATCGGTAACAAATTAAATGAGAAAGTAATGAAGGTTCTACAATTTACAAAAGAATATCCACCCAATGTTTATGGAGGAGCGGGAGTTCATATTGAGTATTTATCGAGAGAGCTTTCTAAGCTTATGGAAGTGGAAGTACGGTGTTTCGATGAGTTAAATATTGATCTTGAACACCTAAAAGTTACAGGGTTTACTGCAACAACAAAAAATGAAATTACTGTCGATAAAAAAATAGCTTCACTTCTTAAAACATTGTCTACAAACATAAACATGAACTTAGATGATGTAGAAGCAGATATTATCCATTGTCATACTTGGTACAGTCATTTTTCAGGAATCTTAGCCAAGATTTTATACAGAAAACCGTTAATTATTACAGCACATTCACTAGAACCTCTAAGACCCTGGAAACGGGAGCAGTTAGGGAACGGTTATGATCTGTCTTCTTGGATTGAAAGAACAGCCATTGAGATGGCAGATGCTATTGTAGCCGTATCTGAAGAAACTAAAGAAGATTTACTAAAGTACTTTAACTTAGATGAGAATAAAGTGAAAGTAATTTACAATGGCATAGATTTAGAAGAATATGCTTTTACCGAGAAAAAGGAAGTCTTAGAAAAATACGGAATTGATTCGTCACTCCCTTATGTTTTATTTGTGGGTCGTATTACTCGTCAGAAAGGAATCATTCATTTAGTGAATGCTGTGAAGTACCTTGAAAAGGATATTCAAGTGGTCCTGTGTGCAGGAATGCCAGATACAGATGAGATTGCCAAAGAGATGAAAGACAAGGTAGATGAGATGAATCAAGCAAAACAACGAATTATTTGGATTCCAGAAATGTTGCCTAAGGCAGAGGTTATTCAGTTGTACTCCCATGCAACCGTATTTTGTTGCCCTTCGATATACGAACCCTTCGGAATTATCAACTTAGAAGCGATGGCATGCAACACAGCAGTTGTGGCTAGTGCTGTTGGTGGAATTAAAGAGATTATTGTTCAACATGAAACAGGGATCTTAGTTCCCTTAGAACAAGAGACAACTGCTCCTTTTGAACCTGTTGATGGAGAAAGATTTGCCAATGATTTAGCAACAGCTATTAATAGAGTGGTAAGTGATAATGAAATGAGAAAGCATATGGAACTCAAAAGTCGAGAAAGAGTAGAGGAACTATTCAGTTGGTCTTCCATTGCATTACAAACTAAAAAATTATACGAATCTTTATTGTAAAAAAATATGTTTAACAAAGATGTACTAGCCATTGTATTAGGAGGAGGAAGAGGATCTAGACTTTATCCACTCACAGCAAACAGATCCAAACCTGCCGTTTCAATTGCAGGAAAATTCAGGTTGGTAGATATTCCAATCTCAAATTGTATCAATTCAGAAATCAAAAGAATGTTTGTGTTGACTCAATTTAACTCAGCTTCCTTAAACAGGCATATCAAGAATACGTATCATTTTAGTTTTTTTAGTGCGGCATTTGTAGATGTGTTAGCAGCTGAGCAAACCAATGCCAGTTCAAATTGGTTTCAGGGTACAGCAGACGCAGTAAGACAAAGTATGCATCACTTTTTAAAACATGATTTTAAATATGCATTAATTTTATCTGGAGATCAACTATATCAAATGGATTTTAACGAAATGCTAGAAAGGCATATAAAATCTGAAGCTGATATCACACTGGCCACAATTCCGGTTAACGAGAAAGATGCTCCGTCTTTTGGAATTTTGAAGTCAAATGAATTCAATGAGATTACTTCTTTCATAGAAAAACCTTCTTCAGATCTTTTATCAGAATGGACCTCCAATGTTAGTGCAGAAAAACAACGGGAAGGAAAGCATTATTTGGCATCTATGGGAATTTATATTTTCAATAAAGACTTACTCATAGAGCTAATGAATGATACAACAACTGTTGATTTTGGTAAGGAAGTAATTCCACAATCCATTGGGAAATTAAAGACAGTTAGTTACCAGTACGAGGGGTATTGGACAGATATTGGAACTATTGAATCATTCTTTGAAGCCAACTTAGAACTCACCAATGACATTCCAGCTTTTGACATGTATAATTTAAAGAAACGAATTTATACTCGATCTCGAATGTTGCCTACAAGTAAAATATCTGGCACTACTCTGGAAAATGTTGTGATTGCTTCAGGGTGTATTATCAATGCAACAAAGATAAAGAGGTCAGTAATTGGAATTCGATCTAGAATTGGTCAAGGGTCAGAAATTACTAACACATATATCATGGGGAGTGACTACTATGAGTCGTTAGAAGATTTAGAGTCAGGTAAAGTAAAAACAGCTTTGGGTGTAGGAAAGGATTGTATTATAGATTATGCAATTATTGATAAAAACTGCAGAATAGGAGATAATGTAATAATCAAAGGAGGGAAACATCTTGAAGATCATGAAACAGAAATGTACATGGTTGTTGAGGGAATTGTTATCATAAAAAAAGAAGCAGAAATTCCAAATAATTTTACTATCGGGAATGATTGAAGAAAAGAATAGTAATAAAAGAGTTACCATTCGCGATATCGCAAGAAGGACAGGATATTCGGTATCTACCGTCTCCAAGGCCTTAAACGATAGTCATGAAATTAGCGAAGCTACTAGACAACAAATAATTAAGGTTTGTAATGAACATGGATATATTCCTAACAAGACAGCGTTATCATTACGCTCAGGAAAAAATTATGTCATCGCTTTCATCATTCCTAGCATTGAAGATACTTTTTACGCTAGAATATCTCATGGGATACAACATGAAGTTATCAATACAAACTACAGTATTACTACTTGTATAACGAGAGATTCTCTTGAAAAGGAAATGTATTTGATTAAAAAAGTTTTCAATCAAGTAGACGCCTTCATAGTATCGCTTTCAAAAGAAGCCGTCCAGAAAAAAGACTATGCTCATTTAGATAGTATTATAGAGGCTGGTAAACCGTTGGTGCTAATTAATAACAATATTGAAGAGTTGAATTGCTATAAAATACTGAGCAACAATAAATTATCGTTTAAAAACCTTATTAATCATATTCATCGAAAGAAGGTTAGAAACCTTGTCATAGTGTCCAGTCAAGAAGATGAAATGTCATTAAACAAGTTAAAAACGTTAAAAGGTGAATTAGATTTAGTATTGTCCAATAGCTTTAATAAGCACGTAATAGCTGCACCCATTGATGTATTAGATCAGAGTTTGGCTAACTTGATTAAAAAACAGGATATTGATTGTGTCTTATCTTTAGATGAGGAGGCCTCTTTTGCAGCAATCCGAATTGTAACACATCTCGGAATGAAGGTTCCAAATGATATTAGACTTGTTGGATACATGTCAGAAAAAGTGGCTGAAAATTTACCTATTCCATTTACAACCATCAATCAGCATCGGAAAACAATGGGAATTGAAGCAGTAAGATTAATCTTACACCAACTTGAAAAGAATTCAGACAATTTCAAAAACAGGATCATAGAAATCAATTCTAACGTTTCAGAAAGAGCATCGTTCTAGACAACTGACTTTTGATGGTTTGGGATATTTAAATCTTAATCTGACGATTAATTTGCTGGTCCAAGGAAATAAATGTTTCTGTTCTTGACACACCTTTAATTCTTTGAATATCACTGTTAAGTAAAAACATGAGATCTTCATTATTTTTACACAGAATTTTAATAAAAATCGACCAGTTTCCAGTAGTATAGTGGCACTCAACTACTTCGGGAATGTCTTTGAGTTTTTTAATGGCAGAAGAATACATACTAGCAGACTCAAGAAATATCCCAACAAAGGCAGTTGTAGTATACCCCAAAGCTTTGGGGTTCAAAATGAGCCTTGACCCAACCATCAGTTCAGAGTCTTCTAATTTTCGTAATCTTTGATGAATTGCAGCTCCTGAAATTCCAACTTCTCTAGCGATTCCTAATACAGGTGTTCTCGCATCCTCTACAAGTCGTTTGATAATGATTTTATCAATACCATCTATTTTAACCCCCCCAGACATAAATATATAGTTTGTTAGTTATTGTATGAAAGCATCAAATATAAAAAAAGAAAGGATATAAACAAATATCCTCTCTTTAATTATTTAATATAAGTAAAGTTCAAAATTATGCTTCCATTTCGAAATCTTCCATAAACTTAGTGGTGTAATTTCCAGCGATATAATCGGGATGGTCCATTAACTGTCTGTGGAAAGGAATGGTTGTTTTTACACCTTCAATGATAAACTCATCCAAAGCTCTTTTCATTTTATTAATGGCCTCTTCTCTTGTTTGTGCAGTGACAATTAATTTGGCAATCATGGAGTCGTAATTAGGAGGAATCATATATCCAGAATACACATGTGTATCTAATCGAATCCCATGACCTCCTGGAGCATGAAAGGTAGTTATTTTCCCTGGTGAAGGCCTAAAGTTATTGTAAGGATCTTCAGCATTAATTCTGCATTCAATAGAGTGGAGTTGTGGGAAGTAGTTTTTTCCAGAAATGGGGACGCCTGCAGCAACTAATATTTGTTCTCGAATCAGATCATAGTTAACTACTTCTTCAGTAATTGGGTGTTCTACCTGAATACGAGTGTTCATTTCCATAAAGTAGAAGTTTCTGTGTTTATCGACCAAGAATTCTACGGTACCCGCACCTTCATACTTAATATATTCAGCTGCTTTCACGGCAGCTGTACCCATAGCCTCTCTTAATTCATCTGTCATGAAAGGGGAAGGTGTCTCCTCGGTTAATTTTTGGTGACGTCTTTGGACAGAGCAGTCTCTTTCTGAAAGATGGCAAGCTTTTCCAAAAGAATCGCCTACTATCTGAATTTCAATATGCCTAGGCTCTTCAATTAGCTTTTCCAAATACATTCCATCATTTCCAAAGGCAGCTTTCGATTCCATTCTTGCAGAGTCCCAAGCATCTCGTAAGTTCTCTTTTTTCCATACAGCACGCATTCCTTTTCCACCACCACCAGCGGTAGCTTTTAACATAACAGGATATCCTGCTTCATCAGCAAGTTTTTCACATTCTTCAAAATTGACAATGATTCCTTCTGATCCAGGAATACAAGGCACTCCAGCAGCAATCATTGTAGCTTTAGCTGAAGCTTTGTCTCCCATTCGGTCAATCATTTCTCCTGTAGCACCAATAAATTTGATCTTGTGCTCTTCACAAAGTCTAGAGAATTTTGCATTCTCAGATAGGAAACCATATCCTGGATGGATTGCATCTGCATTTGTGATTTCAGCAGCAGCGATAATATTGGACATTTTTAAATAGGAATCGGTGCTGGCAGGTGGGCCAATACAAACTGCTTCGTCAGCAAACTTAACGTGAAGACTCTCTGCATCGGCAGTAGAATATACAGCAACTGTTTTTATTCCCATCTCTTTACAGGTTCTAATAACCCTTAAAGCAATTTCTCCTCTATTGGCAATCAATATCTTTTTAAACATAATTACAGCATTTTGTACGCACTTAAACAGTTCGTTCTGAAACTATTTAAATAGATGAATAAATTAGGATGGGTCTACTAAAAATAAAGGCTGATCAAATTCAACTGGGGAAGAATCGTCAGCTAAAACCTTAACAATTTTCCCAGAAACTTCAGACTCTATTTCGTTAAATAACTTCATCGCTTCTATAATACAAACAGTATCTCCTGCTTTTATTTCACTCCCCACTTCTACAAAATTAGCTTTGTCTGGAGAAGGTTTTCTATACAAGGTTCCAATGATAGGAGATTTGATGGTAACATACTTAGAAGTGTCATCAACAGTTGTTTCTGTAGATGGTGCTTCAGCTGAAGTTGCAGGTGAACTAGGAGGTGCAAC
>Ga0213866_10003603_pt1 | contig 10454 bp, 9 predicted proteins | sample PICome_11_FD_160079 | JGI IMG/M metagenome (GOLD analysis project Ga0213866, IMG submission 160079) | Coastal seawater microbial communities near Pivers Island, North Carolina, United States - PICO284 | ecosystem: Environmental > Aquatic > Marine > Coastal | place: USA: North Carolina... | reverse complement strand
GTCATCGATAATGGTTTTGGCGGTGGCGGCAATGGCCCCATTATCGCTCATATCCATCGCATAGGCGCGTGTCGTGGTGAACCCCGCCGCTTCAATCTCGCCGACGATTTTATCGCAGGCTGTCTGGTCCAAATCGGTCACCGCAACATGCGCGCCCTGGCGCGCCAATAAATGCGCCGTGGCGCGTCCCATGCCGCTGGCCGCGCCCGTTACAATGGCCTTTCGCCCGGCCACGGAACGGCTCATTTCGATATAATCTCGCATCACTGCCTCCCTTAATTTGCGCCGACGATAAGCTGCCTTTCCGTGGCTGTCCAGCATCGCCCTTGCGCGCAGGCCCCGCATCTGCTTTTCTTTTGCCTCACCTTGGGGGGAGAAAAAAATGACCATTTCACAAAACCAACAACCGATTGAAACCGGATTGGGCGAACGCCCTGAGCCGGATGAAATTTTGAACGGCATGGATATGCGCGGCAAAACCGTTTTGGTAACGGGCGGCTATTCCGGCATTGGCCTAGAGACGACACGCGCTTTGGTTAAGGCGGGGGCGCATGTGCATGTGCCGGCGCGTCGCCCGGAAACCGCGCAAGCCGCTTTGGACGGGATTATTGATGAGGCGCATATTGGCGCCATGGATTTGGGCAATTTGCGCTCGGTAGAAAAATTTGCCGATGATTTCCTCAGCGCCCATGACCGGCTCGACATTCTTATCGGCAATGCCGGCATTATGGCCTGCCCGTTTGATACAACGGCGCAAGGCTTTGAAAGCCAAATTGGCGTCAATCATTTTGGCCATTTCACGCTTGTCAACAAGCTCATGCCGGCGCTGGAAAAAGCCGGGCAAGCTGACGGCGCGCGCGTCGTCTTGCTGTCCTCTGTCGGTCACCGCATTGCCGGAATTGATTTTGACGATATGCATTTTGCCAGCCGCGATTACGATAAATGGAAATCATATGGCCAATCAAAAACCGCCAAAGCACTGCAAGCGGTTGAGCTCGATCGGCGCGGCAAAGAAAAGGGTATTCGCGCTTTCGCCGTTCATCCGGGCGGTATTTTCACACCGCTGCAACGCCATTTGAATAATGAAGAAATGGTCGCATTGGGCTGGACCAAGGAAGACGGCTCACCGTCAGATTTGGCCGCTGCCGGTTTTAAAACCCCGGCGCAAGGGGCCGGCACCAGCCTGTTTGCCGCCACCTCATCCAAGCTTGACGGGCTTGGTGGGGTTTATTGCGAAGATTGCAATATTGCCAGACCGGTCGCTGCCGACAGTACCGATTATGACGGCGTGCGGCCTTGGGCGGTCGATCAAGCGGCGGCGGCGCAGCTTTGGGAAGAGACCGAAAGGCAAATTGCGGCGCTTTAAGTTCTTTCGCATCGCCGCGGCGCGTGCGACAGTGACGCCATGAGCACGAATGAGAGCAACGCATCCTTTCATTGGCGCTGCTGGCCGAGCTGGCGCACCGCCGCCTATAATACTTTATGGTGCCTTATCGGCTGTTCAATCGGCGATATGGGCACCATATTGTTTTTCCAAATGATCGGCATTGACTGGCCGGTGCTGGCCATTATGAGCTTGGCCATAATCAATGGGCTCATCACCTCAATCATACTGGAAACCGTGATATTGAGCCGCCAAATGGCTTTAAAGGTGGCTTTTGAAACGGCTATTGGCATGTCGCTGATTTCCATGATTGCCATGGAAACAGCGATGAATCTTGTCGATTTTTGGGTCACTGGCGGGGCCAAGCTGACCCTCACCGTTTTGCCGCTTATGTGGCTCGCCGGATTTTTAACGCCTCTGCCCTATAATTATTGGCGTTTGAAAAAATACGGCAAAGCCTGCCATTAAGGTCAGGATAATTTGACCGCGGCAAGGCTAGCTTTCCATGCGGAAATAAAGCCCGGCATTATCAACCAAACGTTGTATCAGCTTGTCACCCATGGCCGGGGCCGGTGTGTAAATGCCGCCGGCCAGGCCGTCACTGTCTTTTAAAAGGCACATGGCGCTCTCAGCCAGCATTTTCGAAGTCGAGCCATAGCCCGGATCCATATCGCCGCCTACCGCCGCTTCGAGGCGCGCACCATTATCCGTGGTGCCGATAAACAGCACATCATAATTGCCGGCCTCACGGCTTTCTTTGGACGGGCCTTCGCCCGGTTGCGGCACGTCATCGCCGGCCAAAGGATTGCTGGCAGCGACAAATTCCGCCATGGCTTTGCCTTCATCGCCGGGTCCGCACAGCATCATTTCGTCATACAGAAAATCTTTGCCATAGGCATGACCCAAAAGCGCATTGGAGCGATGCACGTTTTTGGTGTTAATGGCGGCCATGATAAACGGCGCCACCCATTGACCGGTCGCTTCATCTTCATAAGGCGCATTATCGGCCGGCTGCGCGGGCCCTTGATGGCCATTGGCCAGCGCGAACGGATTGATCAGCACACCCAAAAGTTCAGGGTTTTTGCTCACCGCCGCCATGGTGGCGCCCAAAGAGGCCGCCGTGCCGCCTGAAAACTCGCCATTCATAGCGCGCACACGGGTGCGGATTTGGCTGCAGGGCTGGCCCAATTTTTGCTGCGCCGCTTGTTGCAGATAATAAACCCCCAAATCAAACGGAATGCTGTCAAAGCCGCAACTATGCACAATGCGCGCACCCGAGGCTTGGGCTGCCGCATGATGGGCATTGATCATTTCATACATCCAGCCCGGCTCACCCGATAAATCGACATAATCCGTGCCTGCCGCGGCACAGGCAGCAACCAGCGGCGAACCGTAAAGTTGATAGGGTCCGACCGTGGTAATCATCACTTTGGTGTGCGCCGCCATGGCGGCCAGCTCGGCCTCATTATCGGCATTGGCGGCAATTAGCGGGGTCGCCGCATCAATGCCCATTTCATCACGCACTTGCGCCAGTTTTTCGGTGCTGCGTCCGGCCATTGCCCAATTGACGCTACGGCCATATTGCTGCTGCATATATTCAGCCACCAAACGCCCGGTAAAGCCGCTGGCCCCATAGATGATAATGTCAAATTCTGTATCGCTCATGCAATCAAACTCCCTTTTCGGCCTCCGAGTTTATGGTTGTGCCGGTTCAGTGCAAGCACAAAGACGATAATTTCCGCTTTATATTTGCCCCGCTTTTGCTAGTCTCACCCTTCACTCTGGGAGGGTTTTCATGTCATCAATAAGCCAAAGCGACAAGATTTATAAGGCGCGCCATTATGCGCTGGGCATTCTGGTTGTTGTCTATACTTTCAATTTTATTGACCGACAAATTTTGTCGATTTTGCTGGAGCCGGTGAAGGCTGATTTGGGCTTATCCGACACCGCCATGGGCATGTTGACCGGCTTTGCCTTTGCCATGTTCTACGCCACTTTGGGTATTCCCATTGCGCGCTATGCCGACCGCTCCAATCGCCGCAATCTGATTGCCCTCGCTTTGGGAATTTGGAGTTTCTTCACCGCCCTGTCAGGCGTCGCACAGAATTTCTGGCATTTGCTGGCCGCGCGCATTGGCGTCGGAATCGGTGAGGCGGGGTGTTCACCACCAGCGCATTCGATGATTGCCGATTATTATCCGGCTGAGCAACGCGCCACCGCTTTGGGGATTTACTCTTTGGGCATTCCCATTGGCATTATGTTCGGGCTGTTTGCCGGCGGTTGGATTAATGAGTTTTTCGGCTGGCGCGTGGCGTTTTTCGTGGTCGGCGTGCCCGGCATTATTCTCGCTCTGGTGGTGCGCTTCACTTTGGCCGAGCCACCGCGTGGACTGGCCGAAGGACGCGCCGATAGCGGCAGCCAGCCGGGCGTCAGTGAAACATTGGCCTATTTATGGCAGAAAAAATCATTCCGCCATATGTCCTTTGCCGCGGCGCTGACCGCTTTTGTCGGCTATGGCTTTGTCACTTGGGCGCCGGCTTTTCTCATTCGCTCTTTCAACATGACCACCGGTGAGATTGGCACTTGGTTCGGCCTCATTCTCGGCATTCCCGGTGGTATCGGCATTGTCATGGGCGGCTGGCTGGCCGATAAATTCGGCGCCAAAGATCCGAAATGGTATCTCTGGACCACCGCCATTGCGCTCATATTGGTGACCCCGTTCAATATTGTCGTCTATATTGCGACCGACAGCACCATGGCGCTTTTGGGGATGATTATTCCGGTTTTGCTGGGTAATTTCTATCAGGCGACAACCTTCAGCCAAACCCAAGGTATTTCGGAATTGCGCATGCGCGCCGTGGCTGCCGGTATTTTGCTGTTCATCATCAATATTATCGGCCTCGGCTTCGGCCCTCAAGTGGTCGGCCTCATCTCCGATTTATTGTCTGACCGCTATGGCACGGAAAGCCTGCGCTATGCGCTGTTGGTTTGCTCGCTGGTCAATATTTGGGCAGGCCTTCACTATTTCCTCGCCGGACGCCATTTAAAAGATGATTTGGTGGCCGACGGTTAGGCATCCAAAACGCTGCATATGCGTATAAAGCGCATGGATAGAACCGCACCCGATGCGCCAGTGCGCCCGAAAATTCGCTTCATCTCCATGTTCAGCGAAATCGCCCCCTTGGCGGCGTTTTTTCTGGTCCATCAAGCCTATGGGCTCTATGCCGCAGCGGTTGCCGCCATTGCCGCCTCAGCGCTTTTGGTGGCGGTCACATGGGTCTTGGAAAAGCGCTTGGCGCGCTTTGCCGTTTTCGCCACATCAATTGCCGCCTTATTGACCTTGGCAGCGATTATGGCTGAAGAGAAAACTTATATTAAAATCCAGCCCAGCCTGTTTTCCGGCGCTTTTGCCGCGGTTTTGCTGATTGGTCGCCTGCGCGGCCGCGCCATGATGAAAGTATTTTTCCAAGCACAATTCGACTTGCCCGAAAAAGTTTGGAACAGCCTGTCTTTGCGCTGGGGGCTGTTTTTTCTGGCCGCCACAATGGCCAATGAAATCGCTTGGCGCGCCTTGAGCGATGATGATTGGGTGAGTTTTCGCGTTTTGATTATGGCACCGGCCACCGGCCTATTCATGATGGCGCAATTGCCCATCACTTTGCGCGGGCAAAAAGAAATGAAAAAAATTATGGCGGCCGCCAATAAAACGAGCGACTAATTGCGCCGCGCCGGCGCCGCGCGGGTGATGAAAGATGATTGCAAAACAGTGCCGCCTTGTTATGGTCTTGGCGCATTTTCACAAGCGTGACATTGGCTTTTAACAAGAGCAAAGGGTGGCATTTCATGGCCGATTATAAAGCAATCATTTGGGACTTTGGTGGGGTCATTACCTCAAGCCCGTTTGAGGCCTTTAACCGCTATGAAGCGGCGCAGGGCCTGCCGGGAAATTTCATCCGCAGCATTAATGCGAGCAATCCCGACAGCAATGCATGGGCGCGTTTCGAGCGCAGCGATATTGACGCATCGGCTTTTGATACGGCTTTTCGCGATGAAGCATTGGCCGCCGGCCATGATGTGCCGGGCCGCGATGTGCTGGCGCTTTTGGCCGGTGACATACGCCCTGAAATGGTCGCCGTGCTGGACGGGCTGAAAGCGCGCGGCTATCGCCTCGCCTGTATCACCAATAATGTCAAAACCGGCACTGATGATGCGCCCAATCCCGGCATGGCACGCGAGCCGAAAAAAGCGGCGCAAGTGGCCGATGTGATGGCGCGCTTTGAATGGGTCATTGAAAGCTCGGTTGAAGGGGTCAGAAAACCCGATCCGACAATTTATCAATTGGCCTGCAATAAGCTGGCGCTGCGCGCAGATGATTGCGTGTTTCTCGATGATTTGGGGATTAATTTGAAACCGGCACGCGCCATGGGCATGGGCACGGTGAAAGTGTTGAACGCGGCGCAAGCAATTGCCGATTTGGCGACGCTTTTGGGGCATGATTTACCCTAAACCGGCACCCATGCGTTAAGGACAAAAAACCCCGGCAATGACTTGCCGGGGTTTTGATTTTCATAAGGCGCTTTGGTCTAATGCGCCAATGCACCGCTTGGCGCTTTTGGCGGCTCGCGGCGCGGAATGATAAGCTCCATCACCACCGCCAATGCCGGCAAGACAGTGACCGCCATGACCATATTGATCATAAACATAAAGGTCAAAAGCAGCCCCATATCGGCTTGGAATTTGAGCGCCGAAAAGGCCCATGTCGAGACGCCGACCGCCAAGGTCAATGCCGTAAAGACCACGGCCATGCCGGTTTCATTGAGCGTCAGCTTAAAGCTTGATGTCACATCGAGACCGGTTGAGAGGTGATATTGAATGCGGTTGTAAATATAAAAAGCGTAATCAACGCCCAAGCCAACCGCCAGCACCATGACCGGCAAAGTCGCCACCGTCAGGCCGATTTCCAGCACTTCCATAAACCAATATCCCATAAAAGTGGCCAAGGTCAGCGGCACACAGCACGCCACAGTGGCGCGGAAATCGCGATAGGTGAACAAGACCAGCGCGATGATTGTCATATAAACATAAATCATCATCGGCAGTTCAGAGACTTCAATCTCTTCATTGACCGCCGCCTGCACGCCCATATTGCCCGATGCCAAACGAATATTGACGCCGGATACATTATGCTTGTCGATTTTCACGCCTTGCGCCCGCAAAGCATCCAATAAGGCTTCAGGCGTATCGGTTGCGACATCATAGGTAATGGCTAGCGCCGGCGACACACCATCATCCACCACATCGGTGCGAATGCCGAGATTGATATTGCCCGGGTCGCGCATGGGCGGGTCGGTGACAACCATCAAATCGGCAATTGGCGCCGGCTGCGTTTCACGGAATTCTTTAATGGCCGAGGTTACGCCCTTAATGGTCGTCGCTTTGGCGTCTTCCAAAAACACCAGCTGGGTGAGCAAAGTGCACTCCTCATTCAACAGACCGGTCGACGCACCGATCGGCGAGGATGACTGCACCAGCGCATATTTATTGCGCGGCAAAGCCTGCCATTTCAAATTGCCTTCATTAAAGCCGGCGCTTGATTGGCGCGTCACATAGGGCAAAGACAAGACCAGGGAGACGCCCTCAACATTGCGCAAATACCAAGTGAATTCATTCAGATATTTCATATAAGGGTAATTGATGCACGCTTCGCGCGGCGTCTCGACAATCACCGTTAAGAGGTTGAGGCCCAGTGCGAATTTCTCGGCAATCTGGCGGCTATCTTGATTGTAGCGCGCCTCTTTGCGCAATTCAGGCGAACCGGCATGCAGCGCCCCGACATGGCGGTTCTGGCTCTGGGTAAAGGCCACAACGAATAAAATAACCGCGACAATAACCACACCGACAGCGGCGCGTGGATTGGCAATATTGCCCAATTTCTGCATCAAACGAATCCGCGTTTCACGCGCTTTGGCGGCCCGTGCCACAAAACCGTCATCCACTTTAAAATAGCTGGCCAAAACCGGCAGCATCACCAAATTGGTCAGAATTTTCAGCGCCACACCAATGGAAGCGGTAATCGCCAATTCCTGAATCATTTGGATGGGAATAAGGATCAATGTGCCAAAGCCGACCAAATCAGTGACCAACGCCATAGTACCGGGAATCAACAAGCCGCGGAAGCTGGACCGCGCCGCCTCATCAGCCGATTTGCCTGATGAGATTTCCGCCGTAATGAGGTTGATTTGCTGCACCCCGTGGCTCACGCCAATGGCGAAAACAAGGAAGGGCACCAAAATGGCCAGCGGGTCGAGGCCATAGCCCAAAATATTCAAAATGCCGAATTGCCAGACCAGTGAGGTCAATGAGCAAAATAGCGGCAAGAAAGTCAAAACCGCCGAACGGGCATAGACATAAACCGACAAAATCGTCAGCAGGAAGGCAATGATAAAAAATTGCACCACTGTGCCGGCACCAGCGGCAATATCACCAACCAATTTGGCAAAACCGATAATCTGCACTTCATAGACATCGCTTTCAAACTTGTTGCGAATTTCGTTCTCCAGCTTGTCGGCCAGATCAAAATAATCGAGCCGCTCGCCGGTTTTGACGTCATAATCCAACAATTCGGCACGCACCATGGCGGCTGAGAAATCATTGGCCACCAAGCGACCGACAAAGCCGCCACGCACAACATTATTTTCAATGATTTGCAAGGCCGGCTCGCATTTGGTCGCCAAGCTGGCCGTCTTCAAACGCGACACGCATTGGCTGTCAATATTGTCAATCGTAATGGTGCCGGGGATCACATCATCGGCCACAAAACCGTCTTCGGTAATTTCGAAATAGCGCGAATTGGGTGTCCAAAGCGAGGTCAGCGTATGGCGCGCCACGCCGGGCAAATAGAATAAGGCGTCTGTCAGATCTTTATAGGTCGAGAAGAAATCGCGGTTCCAAATCTGCCCTTCGCGCATTTTCAAAACCACAATGACGCGGTTCGAGCCGAATAAGCGGTCACGATATTCTTGGAATGTCTGAATATATTCATGGCCGGCCGGCAATTGCTTTTCAAAACCGGCGGTCATTTTCAACTGAAATGCATAAAATCCGCTATACAGGGTAAAGGCAGCGAAAACCGCCAAAATTAAACCGCGAAAGCGGAAAACCAAAGTTTCTAATTTTTCTACCATTGGGCCCTCCCAAAGCCTGACTCGTTGCGGCAAAACCTCGCCGTAAGTTGGCCCGACTGTCCCATTAAACAGCCCTTATGACAAGCGAAAATTACCCGTTTTCCCTTGCAAATTGCCGCAAGATAGGGTGGGCTTGGGCGTTTTTGGAGCACGCATGGGATGACGTCACCAACTCAGCAAGACGGCCTGTCAGATGCCGATATCGGGCTGGCCGATGGGCGCCAATCAGCCGCCGCTTTGGCCATTCAGCGCGGCGTCACCCGGCTTTTGGCGCAGTTTAACATTGCCTGCCTGCCGGAAGTGGTTTTGCCCAATCACCGTCGCGCCGATTTAATGGGGCTGACCGATAAGGGTGAAATTTGGATTATTGAGATCAAAAGCGGGCTGGCCGACTTTCAAGCTGACGATAAATGGCCCGATTATTTGCCCTATTGCGACCGCTTTTATTTCGCCGTTGCACCTGATTTTCCAACCGATGTTTTGCCGGAAAATAGCGGGCTTATCTTTGCCGATAGCTATGGCGCGGAGATTATGCGCGAAAACAAACAAGACAAGCTGGCGGCGGCTCGACGCAATCTTCTGCTGCGCCGCATGGCACGGATTGGCGGATTTCGTTGGGCGCGCTTAATGGAAAAAAGCGGTAAAAACTAGCGCGGCGCGCGTTTGGCCAATATGCGCTGCAAAGTGCGTCTGTGCATATTCAACCGGCGCGCCGTCTCCGATACATTGCGGTCGCATAGTTCAAAAACGCGCTGGATATGTTCCCACCGCACGCGGTCCGCCGACATTGGGTTTTCCGGCGGTGAGGCGCGCTCGCCATCGCCGGCCACCAAAGCGGCGTGAATTTCATCGGCATCGGCCGGCTTGGCGAGATAATCGACGGCGCCGCGTTTGACCGCTTCCACCGCAGTCGCAATATTGCCATAGCCGGTCAGCATGATGATGCGCGCATCGGGATTTTCGGCGCGCAGATTTTCCACCACATCAAGCCCATTGCCGTCTTCCAAACGCATATCAACCACCGCATAGGCCGGCTTGACCGATTTGCCAAGCTTGATGCCTTCGCTGACCGAAGCTGCGCCATGCACCACATAGCCGCGACTTTCCATGGCCCGGCCAAGACGATTGAGCCAGGGCTGGTCGTCATCAACGATCAATAAATGCGCGCCCTGATGCGCTTTCGCAAGGGCATTTTCCTCAATTTCCATCTTTTGCTGCGCCTGTGTCATAGGACCATCCTTTTCTGTCCCTGATATAGGACGCCTCGGCTTTTTTTCAACCGCCAAACGGGTCAACCTCCAAGCGCCCGCGCGGCCACTCAATGCGCACACACGCCCCGCCCGGCATGGCCCCGTCAATCAACTCAGTGGTCTTTAAATTGCGCGCCGACACATTTGCACCACTTCGCTGCAACAAAGTGCGGGCAATGAAAAACCCAAGCCCCAGCCCAAACTCATCATTTTGCTGATTGCTGCGCGAACTGCGCGATGACGTATAGGGCTCCCCCAAATGGGTCAGAATATCGGAGGCAAAACCGGGGCCGTCATCGGCCACTTCCAAAACGATTTGCTGGGCCGAATAAGTCGCTGTGACATAAACCGTTTGGGCGGCAAATTCCGCTGCATTCTCAATCAGATTGCCAATGCCGTAAATCAATTCAGGCTGGCGCAAAAGTTGCGGTTCGCCGGTTGCCAAAAGGCCGTTTGGACGGCAGGAAATAATAATGTCCTTATTATGCATGCCGGCCTCCAAAGCGGCCTCTTCCATCAATCCGCGCAGGCTGGTCTGCGCCACAACCGGATCGCTTTCCTCGCTTACCAATTCGGCCAAAATATCACGGCAGCGCAGCGCCTCTTCGCGCATCAGGGCAAGGTCCTCGCGCAAGC
>Ga0213866_10003602_pt1 | contig 10460 bp, 7 predicted proteins | sample PICome_11_FD_160079 | JGI IMG/M metagenome (GOLD analysis project Ga0213866, IMG submission 160079) | Coastal seawater microbial communities near Pivers Island, North Carolina, United States - PICO284 | ecosystem: Environmental > Aquatic > Marine > Coastal | place: USA: North Carolina... | reverse complement strand
ACCAGGTCGTATCGACCGGCCACCGAGAAGACTGCAGAGATCCCGTCGATCTCCGCGATCTGCTCAGCGAGCCCGTTCTGCTTCTCCGGCTCGGACTCGATCAGGACGACGGCGTGGACCATGCGGGACTCCGTGGTGGCATTGCGATAGGATCGAAGCCCCATCATGCGGTGCCAGCGGTCGCGGGGAAAGCCGCGAACCGGACCGATCCGTCACCTCAGCCGGACGCGGCCTTCTTCCGTGCGGAACGCTTCGGTGAGGAGGCTTTCTTTTGCGACGGAGAGGCTGCCGCGCTCTGGTCTTCTTCGATTGATGCCTTCAGGGCCGCCATGAGGTCGATGATCTTCGTTTTCGATTCCGCGGCCGGAGCAGCGGTTATCTCCTGGCCGTCGACCTTCTGCTGAATGAGCTCCAGCGTCTTCTCGCGAACCTCGTCCTTGAAGGTGGTGGCGTCGAAGGTCTCAGCCACGGCCTGCTCGATGAGTTGGGTGGCCAGGGCGAGCTCTGCCTCGTTCACGTCCCCGTCTTCGAGGGGCACCTCCTCGAAGGAACGGATCTCTTCCGCGTAGTACAGCTGCTCCAGAAGGAGTCCGTCCTCGTGCGGTCGGATCATCACGATGTACTGCTTACCCCGGGTGGCGTGCTTCGCGATCGCGACACGCCCCGTCTGACGGAGGGCTGCAGAGAGTAGTCGGTACGCTCGGGCTCCACCTTTGTCCGGCCCGAGGTAGTACGCCTTGTTGGAGTAGAGGCGTCCTACCGTATCCGCGGGGACGAAGCTGACGATCTCGATCTCATCCGATTTCGGAGCCTCGACCACCTCGAGTTCTTCCTTCGTGAAAAGGACGTACTGATCCTTTGCGAACTCGTAACCCTTAACGATGTCGTCCTTGGGGACGACCGTGCCATCGGCCGGGTCGATGTACTGCTGGCGCACACGAACGCCGCGCTCCTTCCAGATCATATTGAAGGAAACCTTACGCCCCGACTCGCCCGTGGAGTAAATCTTCACGGGGAGCGAGACCAGCCCGAAGGCGATGGTCGACGTTCCGATTGCACGTGCAGACATGGCGAAAACGTATGTTCCCTCGGGTCCGGTCTGCAACAATGCTGAGCGCGCAGGTTGCGACCGACCTCTCGCCAGACGCGCACTTGCCGCGTCACGGGTATCCGGTGAGCTTCGCGCGATGATTGTCGCCTTCATCGTAGGCGGAACCCTTTTTGGGTCCGCACTGCTGTGGATCGCCTGCTCTCGCCTCGAGGAGTCGACCCACCGCCTGGCCATGCATTACGGCATTCCGGATGCGGTGAAGGGGTCGGTGCTGCTGGCGATTTCGTCGAGTATGCCGGAACTGATGACGGCACTGCTCGCGCCCATGGTTCATCACGATTTCGAGCTTGGCCTGGCGGCGATCATCGGTTCGGCCATCTACAACATCCTCGTGATCCCCGCGTTCTCCGTGTACGCCCGTGGGCGAGCGCTCACGGCCAACCGGGACCTCGTGTACCGAGAGGCGCAGTTCTACCTCGTGTCGGTCGCGATGCTCATGCTGATTCTGAGCCTGACCGTGATCTACCACGGCCTCGAGCCGACGGTGGCGACCAGTGGCCGCCAGATATTCCGAGGCGAATTCACCCGGACGCTCGCGCTCTTTCCTCTTCTTCTTTATGGACTCTACCTCTTCATCCAGTTCGAAGAGGTAAGGCGACAGCGGGACGACCACCCGCGACAGGACGGTATCAACGCGCTCAAGGAGTGGGGTGTGCTTCTGGGATGCATCGTGTTGATCCTGGTCGGCGTCGAGGCGCTTCTGCAGGTCGCGATCACGCTCGGCGAGGCGCTCGAGACGCCGACGTTCCTATGGGGCATTACGATCGTGGCGGCTGCCACGTCGATCCCGGACACCTTCGTGAGCGTCCGGGCGTCGGTCATGGGTCGCACGGAGTCGAGTCTGTCGAACGTGTTGGGCAGCAACGTTTTCGACCTCCTCGTGGCCGTGCCGCTCGGCGTGATGCTGGTCGGCGCGATCGAGGTGAACTTCACGCAGATCGTGCCGATGATGACGTTCCTCATCGTTGCGACCATCGTGATGCTGGTCTTCATGCTCCGCGACATGCAGCTGTCTATGCGTGAGGCACACGCGATGATCATTCTTTACGTGGGCTTCGGGCTCTGGATCACCCTCGAGGCGTTCGGGGTGATGGATCTTCTGGGGGTTGGGGCGATTCCTTAGGCGTACGACGGAGCCCCGGACGACTGAGCGCGGTTGCACAGAAGCGGCAGAACTGTGCATCGATGTCGGTCTCGATGTGTTCGCACGCGGTGCAGGTGCGTACGATGGCAGACGGATCCCCCGACAACTGTGCGATCTCCGCGGTCACGATGCCCGTCGGCACCGCGATGATGCCGTAGCCGAGAATCATGACCAAGGCTGCGAGTGCCTTCCCGATGGGAGTGATCGGAGCGATGTCGCCGTACCCTACGGTCGTCAGAGTTACGACGGCCCAGTAGACGCCCTGGGGAATGCTGCTGAATCCTGCCGCTCCGCCCTCGACCAGGTACATCACCGATCCCACCACGATCACGATACAGACGACCGTTACAAGGAAGACGGCGATCTTGTAGCGGGCGTTCCTCAGTGCCGTCGAGAGGATGCTGGCCTCGCCCAGGAAGCGGGCCAGCTTGAATACTCGGAACACCCGGATCACCCGAAGCACGCGGATCACCGCGAGGTACTGCCCACCCGGGAGCAGCAGGCTCAAGTAGGTAGGGAGAATCGACAGCAGGTCGATCACGCCGAAGAAGGACAGCGTGTAGCTACGGGCTGGCCGGACGGACCAGACGCGCGCGATGTATTCGATGGTGAAGAGGACCGTGAAGCCCCACTCGACCATCAGGAGCTGACCGGCGTAGCGCTCACGGAAGCCAGCTACCGAATCGAGCATCACGGCGACGACGCTGGCGATGATCAGGACCATGAGCCCCGCGTCGAAGTGACGTCCCCATCCTCGCTCGTGGCCGAAGATGACTTCGTACGTCTGACCCCGAAGGGTGTCCGGCGGTGCGGCCGGGCCGAGTGCAGCCATGGTGGTGGAGCTAAAGGGTGCCGAGAGGGCTACCACACGATATACCTTCGCGACGCCGTGTCACGACCTTGCGCCCATCGGAGCGATGACGCCCACCCGAGACGAACGCCTGGCGGCATACCGCGACAAGCGTACGGCGTCCCGCACGCCTGAGCCGTTTGGCGGGCGGGTGGTCGCCGGCGGAAGTCTCTTCGTGGTTCAGAAACACGCGGCTCGTGCCGTGCACTGGGACCTGCGGCTGGAGCTCGACGGAGTGCTCCTTTCGTGGGCGATTCCAAAGGGCCCCTCGCCGAATCAGGCGGACAAGCGGCTGGCGATGCAGACCGAAGACCATCCGCTCGAGTACGTCGAATTCGAGGGGGTGATTCCGGAGGGTGAGTACGGAGCGGGTGCGATGATCGTCTGGGACCGGGGAGTCTGGGTGCCCATCGAGGACCCCCACGAGGGACTCGAGAAGGGGAAGCTCCTTTTCGAGCTTCACGGTCACAAACTTCTGGGGAAGTGGACGCTGGTGAAGACCAGGAAGGCGCCCAACTCGTGGCTCTTTATCAAGGAGCGGGACGGGTACCTCGACCCGGACGCAACGACGGAGGACTACCCCGATGACTCGATCTATTCGGGTCTGACGGTCGAGGACTTCCCTGGCGCGGGTGAACACGCGCGGGCTCTCGGAGAGCGGGCCGCTCAAGCGGGTGCGAAGGCCTCGGTGGTGCGGGCGCGAGATGTGGACGTCACGCTCGCAACGCACGAAGAGCGCGCTTTTTCGCGAGAGGGGTGGATCTTCGAGCTGAAGTACGACGGGTATCGGCTACTCGCTGAGCGACACAACCGTGACGCGTTTCTCCGCTCACGGGCCGGGAACGACTTGACCGCCACCTTTCCCGAGATCGCCCGCGCGGTTCGCGGTCTCCCCTACGAGGACCTCGTGCTCGACGGTGAGGTGGTTGTGAATGATGTGGAGGGGATGCCCTCCTTCGGACGCCTGCAACGGCGGGGCCGCATTGCGAACCGGATGGATGCCCTGCGCGCGAGTGTGGAGCTTCCCGCGGTCTATCATGTGTTTGACCTGCTCGGGATCGAGGGGTTCGACCTCCGGAGTCTGCCCCTGCTGGAGCGGAAGGCGCTGCTTCGCGCCGTGCTACCGACCGTCGGGCCGATCCGATACGTGGATCACCTGGAGGAGCAGGGCAACGTGCTCTTCGAGCATGTTGAGCGCATGCGGCTCGAAGGGATCGTGGGGAAGCGAGCCGACAGCTCCTACCGTGGTGGGCGTTCAGGGAACTGGCTGAAGGTGCGCACGGTGCGATCCGGTGACTTCGTCGTCGTGGGCTGGAGTGACGGGAAGGGTGCGCGGGCAGGGCTGGGCTCGATCCACGTCGCTCGGTACCAGGGAGAGGAGCTGGTCTACGCCGGCAGTGTTGGGAGTGGTTTCACCGACTCCGGATTGACCGATACCCTGGAGACTCTCTCGGCCATTGAGATCGACGCCTCCGCCTGCACAGCCGGCCCGACGCCCTCCAGTGCAGGGCACCACTGGGTCCGGCCGATCGTGGTCGCGGAGGTGAGGTTCAAGGAGGTCACGGAACACGGCCTTCTCCGGCAGCCGTCGTTCGTGCGCTTTCGTGACGACAAGGACGCCTCGGAGTGCACCGAGGAACTGGTCGTCGTACACGACTCGGAGGAGCCCGTATCGATCGAGGCAGATGAGCCCCGGGAGGTCGCCCTCACGAATCTGGACAAGGTTTTCTGGCCCGACGAAGGGTACTCCAAGGGTGCGCTGATCGAGTACCACCGTCAGATCGGACCGTGGATGCTCCCGTACCTGGAGGACCGCCCGCTCGTAATGACGCGCTACCCCGACGGGATCGAGGGCAAATCCTTCTTTCAGAAGGACGCGCCCCCATATGCGCCCGATTGGCTTCGAACGGTGACGGTGTGGAGCGAAGGCTCCGAGCGGGAGCTTTCGTACTTCGTGGCGGAGGACCTCGAGTCGCTCCTCTACATCATCAACATGGGCACCATTCCGATCCATGTCTGGTCGAGTCGCATCGCCGCGCTCGCCGCTCCCGACTGGTGTATCCTCGATCTCGATCCGAAGGAAGCACCGTTTGCGGACGTGGTCCGGATTGCGCGTACGATCCACGACCTGTGTGACGAAATTGGACTCCCCTGTTTTCCGAAGACGAGCGGCTCTTCGGGGATTCACGTCCTTGTGCCGCTCGGTGGTCGACTGACGTACGAGCAGTCCCGCACCCTCGGGCAGCTACTGGGGCAGGTGGTCGTCTCCGAAGTTCCGGACATCGCGACCCTCATGCGCAATCCGGAGCGTCGCGACGGGAAGGTCTACGTCGACTTCCTCCAGAATGGACATGGCCGGCTGCTCGTGGCTCCGTTCACAGTGCGCCCCAAGCCGGGGGCGCCGGTATCGATGCCCCTCCTCTGGGAGGAGGTGAACGACACTTTACGTATTGAGGATCATACGATCGTGAACGCAGTCAGTCGGATGGAGCGTCTCGGCGTCGATCCACTCCGCCCGGTGCTCGAGATCGAACCGGACCTGCTGGCCGCGCTCGAACGACTCACGAGCTGGTTCGACTGAGCGCTCCGGCCAACAGTCCGGGTGCTCCCCCAGTGTGGAGGAAGACGGCGCGCTGACCGTCGCGTAGTCCACCCTTCTCCATCCACTGGATCATGCCGGCCGCGGCCTTGGACGAGTACGTCGGGTCCAGGACGATGCCCTCGAGGCGAGCGAAGTCTTGTGTGGCTGCCTCTGCCGCGGGTGTGGGTACACCGTATCCTATTCCCACCTGAGTGTCGTCCGTGGTGAGGGGGACGGCCTCGATACTGCGCCGTGCTTCGGAGCTCCCGTCGAGTCCCAGGAGGGTCGCCCCCTCCGCTGCGAGGGTCAGCGAAGTCCGCGTGAGTTCTTCCGCGCTCGCGTCGGCGCTGACTCCGACGAGGTGTACGTCCGTACGCCCCGCGAGGGCCAGACCGAGCACGAGTCCCCCGAGCGTGCCGCAGGAAGAGCTCGAAACGAAGAGGAGGGTCTCGGTGCAACCGTCGTCGCAGCTGTCGAGTTGCTCGAGGAGCTCCAGAGCGCAGAGCGTATAGCCCAGGCTCCCGAGGCCGGTCGAAGCCCCGATCGGCACCACCAGCGCCCGTCCGCCGCCAGCCGAGACCCTCTCGGCTTCACGATCCATTGTCGGACCCCGATCCGAACGGTCTTCGACGGTGACGACGGTCGCTCCGAAGAGCCTGGGGAGCAGGGCATTGCCGGTGGGCGCGGTCGGCTCCGGTCCGTTCAGTACGAGTACGCAGTCGAGGCCAAGGCGAGCCGCGGCCGCCGCGGTCACCCGACAGTGATTCGATTGCGGGCCGCCAGCCGTGATCAGGCAGGTGATTCCCTCGAGTCTCGACGGAGCCAGCTCAAACTCGAGCTTCCGGACCTTGTTGCCCCCGAGTGCGAAGCCTGTCTCGGCGTCCATCTTCACGTAGGCGTTCCCGACTCCGAGCCTCTCGCCCAGACGCTCCGTCCGGATCAGGGGGGTCGGGAGGTGCGCGAAGTGTGTGCGGGGCCACGCTCGAAGCCGGTCGATCGCGTCCTCGTGGGTGCGAGGCTCGGCTGGCCGCTCGTGTGCGCTCACTATGTCGGCTCCGGTGCGCGGCGCGCGTGGACTCGGGCCGCGCCGCTGAGGATTGTCGAGGCGTGGATGTCGACAATGTCACTGACAAGCTCGGCGTAGCCTCCAGACATCACGATCGCCAAGGGAACGCCGGCTGCTTCGCAGGCGTCGAACACCAGTGAATCCCGTTCACGCATGCCCTGCTTGCTCACGGCCAATCGGCCGAGCTTGTCCCCCGCGTATGCATCGGCCCCGGCGACGTAGAAGACCAATTCCGGGTGAGAGGAGATAGCCCCTCGTACTCCGGTGCGGACGGCATCCAGAAAGGGGTCGTCATCTGCTCCGTCAGGGAGTGGCAGGTCCAGATCGCTCTCCTCTTTCCGGAACGGGTAGTTGGCCTCCCCATGGACCGAAACGGTGAACACCGAGTCGTCGCCGGCGAAGATCGCCGCGGTTCCATTTCCCTGATGAACGTCGAGGTCGATCACGGCACACCGGTGAGCTTGGCCGGCGGCCTGAACGTCGCGCGCGGCTACCGCGACGTCGTTGAAGACGCAGAAGCCCTCGCCCCGATCCGAGAACGCGTGATGAGTGCCGCCCGCCAGATTCGAGGAGATGCCGTCTTCGAGGGCGGCGTGAGCCGCGGCCACGGTCCCCCCGACCGAGCGCTTCGAGCGCTCGACCAGCTGTTCCGACCAGGGAAAGCCGATGCGGCGCACCTCGTCGCGACTCAACAACCCCTGCTCCACGCGTCCGAGGTACGCTGCGTCATGGACTCGGAGGAGCGATTCTTCTGTCGCCGCGTTCGGAACGGAAAGGGTGAGCGTGGGGTTTCCCGCGACTCGTTCCCTGAGCAGCGCGTACTTCTCCATCGGAAAGCGATGTCCCTCGGGCAGTGGGAGCACGAAGTGATCGCAGTAGAAGGCGCGCACGAGGATATGGACCGGGGTGAGACGACGGCGATGAAGATATGAGCCGAAGGCGTTCTCTGGCACGGGTGGCGAGTCTGGCTGCGCTGACCGCTGTTGCTCTTCTTGGCGAGCCGGCGGCCGTTCGGGCTCAGCTGGCGACGGTTCAGGGCACGATCCACGACGACGAGTCAGCCGGCGTCTACGGAGCCACCGTGTCGCTCTTCCAGGACGGGACACGGCGGTACGCCGCGGATACCGATCGTCTGGGTTCGTTCCGACTTTCAGAGGTGCTGCCGGGTTCATACGAGTTGTTGGTCCAGGCCCTCGGGTATGCCGAGTTCATGCAGGTGATCGACCTGGGGCCTGGTGAGACGCTGGAAGTGGATGCTCATCTCGACGCCTCGGCGATTCAGCTCGAGGGCATCGACGTGCAGGCCGAACGCAGTCGCCGACGAGCCCGCTTTGAAGAGATCGGCGGTGCCACGGTCCGCGAGTTGGAGCTGGAGGATCTTCGGCTCGTTCCGGGCGTGGGCGAGCCCGACCCGGTTCGCGCGATCGAGGTGCTCCCCGGGGTCGTGTCGACGTCCGATTTTTCGGCTGCTTTTCACGTGCGTGGTGGATCGCAGGATCAGAATCTCATCCTGCTGGATGGTGTGCCGATCTATTCTCCGTTTCATCTCGGTGGACTCTTCTCCGTATTCAACTCCGACATGATCGATCGCGTCGAACTACAGTCCGGCGGATTCGCTGCGGAGCACGGGGGGCGAGTGTCGTCCGTGCTCGATATCGAGAGCGATGCGGGCGACGGGGACTTCGGCGTCGATGCCGCGGTCTCGTTGCTGGCCACCAGGGTCGCCGTTGGAGGCAGCCTCCCGGAAGGCTTCGCCAACGCGCTCGGGCAGTCTCGCGTGCGCTACAAGGTCTCGGCTCGGCGGTCGTACTTCGACGTGCTCTTCAAGCCGGCGTTCGACTTCCCGTATCACCTGACCGACCTGCAGGCGTTTCTGGAGGGGTGGACGCCCGGGGGCGACCGGATCACGGTGACCGGGTACAAAGGAAAAGACGTCTTCGACCTGACGACCCTGGACGCTGAAGACTTCCCACTCAGGATCGACTGGGACTGGGGGAATGACGCGATCGGAATGAGCTGGACGCGACCGCGCCGTGGTGGCGGCTCACTCGCTGTGGGGGCCAACTACAGCCGCTTCCGGACCGGGCTCACCTTCCCTGATTTTGCCGACACTGATCTCCGGAGCCAGATCCAGCAGGCGCAGGTGCGGGTCGACCTGGACACGCGGCCGACCGCACACTGGGCGTTCCAGCTGGGGACGTCGGCCGAGAGCACGTCGTACGACAACTTCTTCTCTACGGGAGGGACGACCTTCGGCAGTGGTCTCGGAAGCGGTTGGCTGTTCGGAGGATACGCACAGACGCGATGGTCCCGGGCCCGTGAGTGGCTCGTGGAGGTTGGTGTGCGCGCGGATGGCTTCCAACCCGACCCCGGCGACCCGATCCTCGAGATCTCGCCGCGCTTCGCTGTGAAGCGGTTCTTCCGGAACGGCGATCTCGCCCTGAAGCTGGCCGGTGGCCGGTACACGCAGTTCTTGCACTCGCTTCGGGATGAAGAGCTTCCGCTCGGTCTCGACATCTGGGTGCTTTCGGGAGAGCGCGCACCGCACACGGTCTCCGATCAGATCCAGCTCGGGATCGAGGGGTACCGAGACATCGACTGGTTCTGGTCGGTCGAGACGTACGTCAGATCCTTCGATGGCGTGGTGGCCCTGAACAACGCCGACAGCCCCAACGATCCACTCGATGACATCGTCGCCGGGGAGGGCCTCTCGTACGGAGTCGATCTTCTGCTCCGGAAAGAAACCGGCGCCATAAACGGTTGGGTTGCTTTGTCGTGGCTCAAGGCGGATCGGACTTTTCCGGACCAGCTCTCTCCGCTGCCGGTCCCGCCCCAGATCAAATACCCCCCGATCTTCGACCGCCGGGTCGATCTCGACTTCGTACTCCGCTATCCCGCTCCATGGGGATGGGAGGGCGGGGTCCGCTGGAATTTCGGTACAGGCATTCCCTACACACGTGCGCTCGGCTCCTACAGCTACTACGCGCCGCGCTACGTCGAGAACGGGAGTCTGGACTGGACCGGGGAGGACGGAGAGGATGGCGGATATGGCGTAGTCCTCGGCGACCGGAATTCGTCGCGCTACCCCACCTACCATCGGCTCGACCTGAGCTTTCGCAGGCAGTTCACGAAGTCGTGGGGCGTGATGACGCCCTACCTGAACCTCGTGAACATCTACAACCAGCGGAACGTGCTCTTCTACTTCTACGAGTACGAAAACAACCCGGCGGTTCGTTCGGGCATCTCCATGTTCCCGATCCTTCCGACCATCGGCCTGGAGCTCTCTTTCTGATGCACGCGCGTACGTTGTGCACGTGGTCGCTCGTCGCTTGTGTCGGGCTCGTCTCCGCAGGCTGTGAGCTCGAGGATATCACCCTCGTCGACGCCGAGGACGTCGTGGTTGCTGAGGTGTATGTGAACGTGACGAAGGACCCGGCGAACAACGAGATCCGAGCGTTCTTGCACCGCACCATCGGCTTCGACGACGCGGTGGACGACCTTCTCGCCGCACAGGTCACCGTTCGGCGAAGCGACGGGCGTGTATACGAACTCGGCGGCGCGCCGATCGACGATTGTGTTCAATCATCTCCGGTCGATGACCCAGGAGCCTGTTTCCTGCTCGATGACTCGATGACTGTCGATTTCGCCGCCGGGGACATCTTCGAACTCGAAGTCGTCCTGGTCGACGGAGGGCGGATCACCGGGGCG
>Ga0213866_10003601_pt1 | contig 10461 bp, 11 predicted proteins | sample PICome_11_FD_160079 | JGI IMG/M metagenome (GOLD analysis project Ga0213866, IMG submission 160079) | Coastal seawater microbial communities near Pivers Island, North Carolina, United States - PICO284 | ecosystem: Environmental > Aquatic > Marine > Coastal | place: USA: North Carolina... | reverse complement strand
AGGCGATGGGGATCCGTGTCGTTCGACTGGACGGGGGCCCGATCACGTGGTGGGTCGCCTTCGAGCGAGTGGGTGGGTACGCAGCGGGCCTGGCCACCGGATTGCTGGGCTTTGCGCAGGTGTGGTGGGACGCCAATCGCCAGACGATTCACGACCGTATCGTCGGCACGGTGGTCGTAGAGGATGGAGCCGAAAAAGTTCTGGACTGGGAGTCCGCGCTATGAGCGACGATGCCGCCGAGAACACTCGGGACGAATTTCGAACCACGGGACTCCTGGCATCGGTGATGGAGGAGGCCCCGGACGCCGGGAAGCCGCTCCGGGATCTGGAGGGACGATTCGAAAACCGAATCAAAATGTCCGTTCCAGTTAAGCACAACCCGAAACTCCAGCGTTTGCTGGACATGGTCAACGAGGATGAAGACCTCTACGGCCTCTGGATCGCCGCGAATGTGAATTCGGTCGATCGGTTGAACATGACCGACCACGGACCGGTCCATGTCAAGATCGTGATGAATATCGCGATCCGTATGCTGCGGCTTCTGGTGGACGCCGGCGTCGAGCCGAGTGTCGCCGTGAACTACGGCTTGACCACGCAGGATGCGGAGGTCGTGGTGGCGCTGGCCGCCCTGCTCCACGACATCGGGATGTCCATCCATCGTGAGGATCATGAGTCTTTCTCGTTGATCCTGGCCGAGCGAAAGCTCCGTGAGTATCTCCCGGAAGTGTACAGCCCGCACGCTCAGACGATCGTCCGATCGGAGATTCTACACGCGATCATCTCCCACCGTACGGGTGGGAAGCCGCTAACGCTCGAGGCGGGCATCGTTCGGATCGCCGACGCGCTCGATATGGCGAAAGGCCGCTCGCGCATTCCGTTCTCGGCCGGCTCCCTTTCGATTCATTCGGTTTCGGCTGCCGCGGTGGACTCTGTGACTCTGAAGCCGGGAGAAGAGAAGCCGATCTGCGTCACCGTCGAGCTGTCCAACTCTGCCGGCCTCTTCCAGCTGGATCGGTTCGTCCGTCACAAGCTCGAGGGTAGCGCCCTCGAGAGTCTGGTCGAGGTCGAGGCTCGTGTCGGAGAGGAAGAACGGCGCCTGTTGCGCAACTTCCGTATCTAAGAGGCTGTCAGACTTGGATATACAGGTATCACTTCCTCTCGCGTTCGTCGCGGGTCTGGTCTCATTCCTGTCCCCGTGCGTTCTGCCCGTGGTTCCGAGCTACCTGGCCTTCGTGTCGGGGCTCACGTTCGGCGAGATCGCTGAGCATCCAACTGCAGAAGTACGAAAGACCGCCGCGTTGCACTCCTCGCTCTTCGTCCTGGGCTTCTCCCTCGTATTCATGACGATGGGCCTGGTGGCGACGGCAGCGGGTGCCTGGATCTCGAGTGCTCTGCCCTGGGTCACCCGCTTCGGCGGTGGGGTGATGATCCTCTTCGGGCTCCACCTGGTCGGGATCCTCAAGTTCCCTGCGTTGTCTGGCGAAGTCAGGATGCGTCTCGAGGCCAAGCCGGTCGGCGCCCTCGGATCACTCGCGGTGGGCGTGGCCTTCGGCGCGGGGTGGACGCCATGCATTGGACCGATCCTCGGTTCGATTCTACTGTATGCGAGCCTCCAGGCGACGATGATGCAGGGAACTTTGCTCCTGGGGGTGTATGCGCTGGGTATGGGAATCCCCTTCGTGGTGGCCGCGGTCGCTCTGAACTGGTTTCTCGCGGGGAGCGCGGCCGCACGGTCGTGGCTCATGCCGCTGCAGCGTGGTGCGGGAACCGTACTCGTCATCATTGGGCTTCTGATGGTCACGGGGCGCTTCGCGACCATGACGGCCTTTCTGGCCGGTATGGGTCAATTGATCAACCTGGAATTCTGATGAGCCGTTTCACATTCGCCGCCGTGCTCCTTTGTGCTGCTCTCGCGGCTTCCGGCTGCGCGGATGCGGCGAGCGACGATGGGACGAGCGATCTGTCGCGCACGCTTCTGACTCAGCCGTCGAATGACGGACAGTCGACGTTGATTGCCGGGCCAGGAGATGACGGTGGCCCGCGGGTTTCCGTCAGCGAGCTCGGATTCAACCGCGGATCGGGGGATGCACCGGTCAAAGTTGTCGAGATGTCCGACTATGGCTGCGGCTACTGCCGGCAGTTCCACATGGACAGCTTTTCGGCCATCCGGGAGGAATTCATCGAGACCGGAATGGTGGAGTGGAAGTTCGTTCCCTACATCACGGGGATGTTCGACAACTCACTCGTCGCGACCGAGGCGGCTGAGTGCGCCTACGTCCAGGATGTCGACGCCTTCGAGCAGTTGAACCGCCGTATCTGGGATGAGCAACGCGCCTGGAAGGGGAGCGACGATCCCGCTCCTCTGGTTCGCGGCTGGGCAGCGCAGCTTGGTATCGACATGGCGGCGTTCGATGGCTGCCTCGAGAGCGATCGACAGCTCGCTCGAATCTCGGGGTCAACGGCGTTGGCTCAGCAGCTCGGCGTACGTGGGACACCGACCTTTGTCGTACTCGGTTATCCGCCTCTTCAAGGGGCGCTGCCTCTCGAGACGTTCCGGGAGATCCTGAACACCGTGTATTCCGAAACACAGGGTGCTGCGGGTGGCGAACGCCCCTGACGCTGGTGGCGTGAGCCACGGCGGGACGGGGTCAGGCAGCGTCCGTGATCGGTTGGTATAGCAGGCCCTCGAGCCGAGAGCCAAGGTCTTCGGGCAGCTGCCGCTCGGTGAGGTAATCCCCGACGGCCCGGAGTGCATCCGATGAGGTAGTGAGGCCCATCAGTCGCATCAGGTACCTCACATCAGCCTGGATCGTGCGTTCTTCCGCTGCAGGCGCTCGACCGAAGCGGGCGCACTTCATGGCCAGAGCATACGGCGCCTGAGGGGCATACACCCGCAGATGTGACCCCTCCCACGCCATTCCGGGCCCTCCCGCCGTTCCGACCACGGCGCGAGCGGCGATCGAGAGCCAATCAGCTGGAAACCCCCTGGCGTCCCCCACTCGACCCGCTGCGGCGGTGAACAGGCTCTGATCCGCGAACTGGTCTGCAGGCCGGCGACTGGCGGGCTCTGCCTCGAAGGTCACCAGCATCACGGCGCCGGCAACCAGAAGGACCTCACCCTCAATCCCGACGGATGCCAGTTCGGTGTCCAGGGACGGCAGTCCCGCAGTCAGGGAGATCACCGCCGGGGATCTCCAGGGGACGGCACGTAGACGCTCCGCCGTTTGAAGGCGGCGGGGGTGACGCGGAGGAGCCTGGGGCGAAGAGAGCGCAGGCCCCACGCGAAGTAGGGCCGTTCGAGCGGTGGGATGGTCCCGGTCCAGGTCGGTGGCGCGAGCCCGCGGCTCCAGGACTCGTGCTCCACAGCCGCCGCGGCACAATTCAATTGAAGAGGCGTGAGTTCCGCCAGTTCCGCCGCTGCCACCCCACCTTCGAACTCGTCACGAGAAAGGCTCGAGATATGTAACATCAAGTCTGACAACGCATTGATCAGCTTCTTGCCGCCCGCCAGCTGCCGAATGCGGGCGGAGATCCCTTCGTGCGTCCGCGGGAGCGCGCGCTCCAGAACGAACGCGGATATCGACACCCCTGCCCCATCTGCGAGTCGCTTCAGGGCAGCCTTCTCGGCCGGGGACACCCTGATCTGAAGTTGACTCGTCTTCGCGTGCATTGTTCAAGTCTGACGGGGGGAATTGAGAATGTCAATACATTTGTATTGACAATCGGAAATGGTATGAGAGGAACTCCGGGGCTTGAATTGGAGGGGCTCGCGTCCGGGAGCGCCTCACCTCATCTTTCCAGAATGACCCGTGCCCTTCTTCTTGCATCGGCGCTTGCCGGCCTCGCGTGGGCAGCGTACCGACCCGCACCGTCCGCGATGGCCTCGCAGGAGTCTGCCATCGTTTTCATGGACCCGGAGATAAGCTGGGATCCAGAGACCCCCGGCGAGGGCCGCCTCTTCCGTCTGCGTGTCGTCGCATCCGAGCATTCCCCTCTTCTCGGCGTGCACGGCGTCGTCGCGGGGGAAGAGCTGCACTTCGAGCGTCTCGGAGACAGGGTATTCGAGAGCCTTGCCGCCATCCCGGTCGGTACCGACACGTCCGTGACCGCGACGTTTCGGATCGTATACGAGGCCGGTGGGGAGAAGCGAATCGCCGAGTCGATCCCGGTGCAGTCTGGGGATTACCGCCTTGAGCGTCTCACCGTGGCGCCACGATTCGGCGCTCCCCCGGACTCGGCCGACCAGGCGAGGCTGAGGCGCGACCAGGCGATGGCACGCGCGGCCTCCGCCACCTCGCACCGCACGCCGCGAATCTGGGACGAGACCGTCGTACTGCCCCGCGACAGCCGCGTTACGAGTGGCTTCGGTGACGGCCGGGTCTTCAATGGCCAGGTATCGAGTCGACACATGGGGCTCGACCTCCAGGGCCTTCGAGGCGACACGGTTGTGGCGGCCACCCGCGGTGTTGTCGAACTCGTCGAACCCTTTCTGTTGGCAGGCAACGTGGTCTACCTCAACCACGGCGCTGGACTGCTCTCCGCCTACTTCCACCTGAGCCGTCAGTTGGTGGAGGTCGGCGATACGCTGGACGCCGGTGACCCGGTTGGGCTTGTCGGCGCGACGGGCCGCGTCACTGGCCCCCATCTGCACTGGGTCGTTCGATACGGGCGAACGAGTGTTGACCCGCGGAGTCTGCTCGACGTCGCTGGAGCAAACTGAGGCGGAGTCGCTCTTGACCGGATCTGTCGTCACCTAGATAGTTGCATATGCCAACTATCAACGTGGACGCTCGAGAATTTTCCGAAGCTCTCGGTGAGCTCATTCGGGTCGTCCAGTTCCGGGACCGTGACCGAGCCTGCTGCCATGATCTGAGCGTCAGTCAGTGCTACGCGCTCGAGCGGGTCGTCGAGGCAGGCGCCGTCACGGTGAACGAGTTGGCGGCGCACCTCTACCTCGACAAGAGCACCGCGAGTCGCGTGGCCAACACTCTTGTGAACAAAGGACTGGTCGCCCGCGCTCAGGACAGTGCGGACGGCAGGGTGGTTCGACTCGAGCCCACCGACGCCGGGCGCGACGTGCACACCCGCGTCCAGACGGATCTTACGGCGGAGTACGCAGAACTCTTAGCGGACTTCGATCCCCACGTCCGAACGGCGTTCCCCGAACTCCTGGGTCGGCTTGGTCAGGCCTTTGCTTCTCGTGTCGCGATCTCGAATGGCCGCTGCTGTACCATACCCACCGCTATCGGAGACATACCATGAGCATCCACACACCCGCCGAGATAAAGACCGCCGTTCGGAATCGGTACGCCCGCGCCGCCGCGGAGGCCGCTGGCTGCTGTGAGCCCACGTGCTGCGGGGAGGGCAGCGATGCTGCCTCCATGAGTCGGACAATCGGGTATACAGAAGAGCAACTCGGCCGGCTTCCTGAGGAAGCGAACCTTGGGCTCGGGTGCGGGAATCCCACGGCGCTCGCGGAACTTCGTCATGGGGAGACGGTCCTCGACCTGGGTTCCGGCGCGGGGATCGACTGCTTTCTGGCCTCGACCAACGTCGGGCCGGCGGGGCGAGTCATCGGCGTCGACATGACCCCGGGGATGATCGAGAGAGCTCGACGGAACGCGGACGAGGGCGGCTACGAAAACGTCGAATTCCGCCTGGGCGAGATCGAAGCCTTGCCTGTCGCCGACGAAACGGTGGACGTCATCCTGTCGAACTGCGTGCTCAACCTCACGACGGAGAAGGCCCGTGTGCTCGGCGAAGCCTACCGAGTGCTTCGGTCGGGTGGCCGCCTGGTTGTTTCCGACATGGTGTCGGACCAGGAAATTCCCGCAGCGGTGCAGGGCAGCCTCGACGCCGTCGCCGGATGTCTTCCGACCTTCCGGGACGAGTACCTGAGGCGATTCACCGACGCCGGCTTCACGGGCGTCGAGATCACGAGCGAATCTCCGTACCCGATGAGCTACATCATGGAGGACGTGGGCGTTCGAGCGTATCTGTCCGACAACCCCCACGCGGTCGTGGATCTCGAGACCTTCGCCGGTTCGATATCCGGAGCTCACTTTACGGCGAGGAAGCCGTAGCCGAGGAGCCGAAGAAGCTGAGGTCCACACGGCCACTCGTGACAACTCCCTTCCGCAGCGCCCGGAACAGCCCTAGCGTCGTCCGAGGTGACTCCGCGTCTCCCCGATCTGCAGGGCCCCTCGAGTGAACAATGCAGTGTCTCAGCGACTGGTACCAACTCCAGCACGATGGCTCCGCACCCTCGTGCTACTGGCGGCCGCCGGGGTGGCCGCATGCGAGCCGCCGGTGGCGGAGTGGTCGGACGTGAGTATCCCGGAACCGGCCGTGTTCGCGCCGGGACTCATCTCTGGGGAGCTACGCGACTACGACATCGCGTTCACTCCGGATGGAGCGGAAGCGTACTTCACGCGGCGCTCGCGTAGAGGACCACCACAGATCTTCGTGACCGAGTACTCGTTGGGCGCCTGGACCGAGCCGCGGGTCGCCCCGTTCTCCGCCGATCGTGACGAGGCGCCCTTCGTGTCTGCCGACGGTCGATCCCTCCTCTTCTCATCGCGCCGTCCGCTCGTTGGTCAGCCGGAGCCGAGCGACAACATCTGGATCACCCATCGTGAGGCGGCGGGCTGGTCAGTCCCGGAACCCGTGAAGGGCCCGGTCAATCGCCCGCGCTCGGAGGTGGGACGGTATACCCTTGGTACCGAACTCGGACCGGCGCTCCTCGACGATGGTTCGCTCATTTTCTGGACGCGCGTCGATCCGGAGTGGGGAAGTGATCTGTACGTGGCGGAGTCTGATGGCCGTGGTGGCTTTGGTGAGCCTGTGCCGCTGCGAGTGAACTCGTACGGCGACGAGATGAATCCAGTGCTCGCTCCCGGTGGGAGGTATCTCGTTTTTCAGGCGTACCGGGATGCCGACGCGTACGGCGAACAGGATTTGTACGTCATGGAGCGGACCGACTTCGGTTGGAGCGAGCCCTGGCTACTTCCAGAGCCGATCAACTCGAGCAGTAGTGATGGCTGGCCCTCGTTCTCACCCGATGGGCGTCACTTCTTTTTCGCCAGCGATCGGGATCAGAGGCCTGGCTTCTACGACGTCTACTGGGTCGACATTGCGGCACTGTCGCTGACCGGTGTAGGGCAGACGCCATGACCGACGGTCCCCACGACCACATCACGGAAGAAGAGGCGGCACGCCTCTGGCAGCGTGCTGCTCAACTCCAGTCCGAGGCGGTGGAGCGTGAGGAGGCGGGCCCGGGCGCTCACGTCATCACGGCCGGCTCAGGCCGGGACGAGGCCGACTCCGGCTACGCCCTCGATCACGTTCGGGCCGCTGCCATTGAGGCGGGGATTGGCTCCGAGTATCTCGATGCCGCGCTCGCCGATCTTCGGGTGGAGCGCCGAATCCTGGAGCGGAAGGGTGGGGGCCGGCTGACGAGACATTTTCTCGACGACCCACCCGACGCCATTACGGTCACGAGGGTCATCGACGCACCGCCGGACCGGATCCTCTCCGCCATGGAGGGAGTCTTTGCCAAAGAACCGTACAACCTGACCCTCACCGATCGGCAGGGTGACCCGTTGGACGGTGGGATGCTCGTGTTCGACATCAACGGCGTCGGCTTTCTGGCCGTGGAACTGACCGGCTTTGCCCGCGAAGCGAGTTGGGCCGACCTCCGCCAGGTGATCGCGACGGTGCGCCCTCTGGCGGGGAGCGACGGGGCCCGGAGCGAGCTTACGCTGCGCGGTCCCGTAGCGTGGGCACAGGGACTGAACGCGGCCATCGGATCCGGCCTGGCTGTCCTCGCCGGCGGCGTCGGACTGGCCCTCAGCTGGCCGCTCGGAGGAGCCATCGGGGGAGCCCTCTGGGCTGCGGGTGTGGTCGCGCCTGCCGGAGCGGCTGCGGTGGGTGCTGTCGTTTCGGTCGCCGGGGCCGGCATCACCGCTCGCCTCGGCGTGGAGGGTGTTCGGATGATGTACGAGAGGGCGCTCGGCCGTGGTGAGAAGGGGCTCGAAGGTCTCCTGTCCGTCGTCGCGCTCAATGCGCAGGGAGGGTGGCGCCTTACAGACAGCGAACCTGCCGCCCCGCCGGACGGCTCCCCTTGACATCTTAGGGGGCGCCTGTCGACTCTTCCCCATGACATCTTAGGGGACAAGGCAAGCCGGGGGCACCGTGACGAGACTCGAGTTGTTGCAGGGAACGCTGGACCTTCTGGTGATGCGCACGCTGGTTGCGGGCTCCAGGCACGGCTATCAGATCGCTCGCGCCATCAAAAGCACCTCCGACGATGTCCTGCAGGTGGAAGAAGGTGCGCTCTATCCTGCTCTCCACCGGATCGAGGCCCGGGGCTGGATCGAGGCGAGTTGGGGGCTCTCGGAGAACAATCGCCGAGCGAAGTTCTACGCGCTCACGCCGGAGGGCCGTGGCGCCCTGGAGACCCAGGCCCGTAGCTGGGACGAGTATGTCGCGGCCGTGGCCCGTGTGATGCGAGAGGTGCCGGGAGGTGCCGCTTGAGTGACCGTCGGCTACCGCTCGACCAGGAGCGGATCGCGGAGTCCCGTGAGGCCCAGGAGGTCGAGGCCGAGGTCACGGCCCACCTGGCTCACCGTGTCGACGACCTTATTGCGGAAGGGCTTCCACCAGACGCTGCTCGAAAGCAGGCTGCCGCGGAGTTCGGTGACGCGGATCGGATCATGGCTGAGAGTCGGGCGGTGAAGGCGAGCAATCGGTCGCGCACCATCCACTCCTCCCGAGCCTCTGGGTGGGATCGTACGGCCCAGGATGTAGGCTTTGCGCTCCGCCAGCTCCGGTATCGTCCCGGCTTCGCGTTCGCTGCGCTCCTCACTCTGGCCATCGGTATCGGTTCCACTGTGACGATCGCCAGCGTGGTACGCTCCGTCGTGTTGGCGCCGCTCCCGTTCGAGGACCCGTCCCGGGTCGTATTCCCGGAGATGCTCACACCTGACGGGCAGCCCTTTAGCGTCGCCGAAGCTGTGTTTCCGGACTGGCGAACACAGACGGCCGCGTTCGAAGAGATGGCCGCCCTGCGCAACGCGGGCGGCATCCTGCGTCGTCCGGGCCGCCCCCGCTCGGGTCGCGCGGGGCGGGTGACACACACGCTTCTCGACGTCGTGGGGCTCGAACCGGAGCTCGGGCGCTTCTTCTCGGAGGCGGAGGATCTACCCGGGGCGCCGGCAAGCGTCGCGCTCTACTCCTACGAAACGTGGCGGACTGACCTCGGTGCCGATCCGGACGTGGTGGGCACGACCCTCGATCTGGACGGCCGAAGCTACGAGGTCATCGGCGTCATGCCTGAGGACATCAGCCTCGCGACGTTCGGTGCCCAGCTGTTTGTCCCTCTCGGTCCAGACCCCACGGTCAATCCCGGCGACCACGATCTCCTGGTGATGGCTCGCCTCGCTCGGGGTGTGACCATGGAGCAGGCCGACCTCGAGCTAAAGTCCCTTCAGGCGCGCCTCAGCGAGCAGTACTCGACCGACCTGGGTTGGACGACCCAGCTGCGCACCGCCCGAGAAGAGCTGATCGGAGACACGGTCGAGACCGCGGGCTGGGTCCTCCTGCTCATGGCGTGCGTGAACGTCTCGAATCTTCTCATGGTTCGAGCCACGACACGCCGCACGGAGATGGCTGTCCGTGCCGCGCTGGGAGCAAGCGGCGGCCGGCTCGCTCGACAGCTCTTCACGGAGAGCATGATACTCGCGGTGGCGGGTGGTCTGCTTGGGCTGCTCGCAGCCCTCACCGTGCTCCCCGTCGTGAAAACGATTGGAGCCGCACGCATTCCGCGCCTGGACGCGGCTCGCCTCGATGGTCAAGCACTTGTTGTAGGCCTCGCGGCCGTGGCCGTCGTCGCTGCGTTGTGTGGGCTTGTTCCCGTGGTCCAGATGCGAGCCGGGCAGCTCGCGCGGTCGCTCGTAGGAAGCCGCGGCAGCGGCGGTGATCCCGGCCGTCGACTCCGATCCGTCTTCGTCACGGCCCAGGTGGCGATGACCGTCGTACTCCTCGCCGGCACTGGCCTGATGTTTCGCTCGTTCGTGGAGCTGCTCAGAGTGGGCCCGGGCTTCGAAGTCGAGGGGACGCTGGCCTTCAAGATCGATATGCCCGACGCGGCATATAGCCGGGAGGAGCGGGAGGGGCTGATCCCCATGTTGCGGGAGGCGGTTCAGAACGTGCCGGGCGTGGTCGAAGTCGGGGCCACCGCGGTCGATCCCTTCTCCGGGAACGCGCTCGCGAATTTCGTCGCATCCGAGGAGCGAACCCCCGACCGGGCCGCTGACTTCACCCCGGTCCACTGGCGGGTCGTTACCCCCGGCTTCTTCGAGGCCATGGGGATGGAGCTGATCGGCGGACGGGCGTTCGAGGATCGGGACGGTTGGGACGACGGCATCCCGGTGGTCATCGGAGCCTCGCTCGCTCAAGCGA
>Ga0213866_10003599_pt1 | contig 10461 bp, 10 predicted proteins | sample PICome_11_FD_160079 | JGI IMG/M metagenome (GOLD analysis project Ga0213866, IMG submission 160079) | Coastal seawater microbial communities near Pivers Island, North Carolina, United States - PICO284 | ecosystem: Environmental > Aquatic > Marine > Coastal | place: USA: North Carolina... | reverse complement strand
TGATCGGTGGTATCGGCGGTGCCCGCTGCCGCACCGTGGCCGCCCACGCCGTGCACAACGGCCTCACCCAGCTACAGGCCAGTCACGGGCTCCTGCATGGCGAGAAGGTGGGTTTTGGCATCTTGGTGCAACTGCGACTCGAAGAGGTGCTGGGCGGCAACCAGCTCGCAGCCCAGTCCCGCCGCCAGCTGTTGCCCCTGTTCCGCCGGCTGGGGCTGCCCGTGAATCTCGACGAGCTGGGCCTGGGGGGGGTCACGTTGCAGGAGCTGGACCAGGCCTGCGGGTTTGCCTGCCGCGGTGATTCCGACCTGCATCACCTTCCCTTTGCCGTGGGCCCCCAAGATCTGCTGGCCGCCCTGGTGAGCACCTGCAGCAGCGAGCGCCAGCCCGCTTGACCACCCTGCCGGCACCCGAGCAGGCCCTGGTGCGCCAGGCGGCCCGCAGCCTGCTCGATCCCCAGGGCAGGGCCCTCGCCGCCCAGGTGGAGTGGTGGACCCTGCCCGAGCTGGAACCCTCCCCCCGGGGCTGGCCCGTGGCCGTGCTGGGCGACGGAGCACCGGTGCTGCTGCTGCACGGCTTCGACAGCTCCTTTCTGGAATTCCGGCGGCTGGCCTCCTTGTTGGCTAGCCAGGGAGTTCAGTTGTTCATCCCCGATTTGTTCGGTTTCGGCTTCTGTCCCCGGCCCCCCGATGGCGACTACGGCCCCAGCGGGGTGCTGCGCCACCTGGAGGCGCTGGTGCGGGCGATTGGCCAGCGCAACGCCGCTCCGCTGGGCTTGATCGGCGCGTCGATGGGTGGTTCGGTGGCGGTGGAACTGGCCCGGCGTCTGCCCCAGCAGGTGGAGCGGCTGCTGTTGCTGGCACCCGCCGGCCTCACCGGCCGGCCCATGCCGCTCCCGCCCCTGCTCGATGGCCTGGGTGTGCGCTTTCTGGCCCTGCCCGGGGTGCGCCGGGGGCTTTGTCGGGCAGCCTTTGCCGATCCCGACAGCGCCGTGGGCGCGGCGGAACTGGAAATCGCCTCCCTGCACCTGCAAAGCCCTGGCTGGGCCGAGGCCCTGCGACGCTTTGCCCGCTCGGGCGGTTTTGCCGGCTGCGGAGCACCGCTCCCCCCGCAGCCGATCAGCGTGCTCTGGGGTGCGGACGATCGCATTCTGCGGCCTCCGCTGAAACGGGCCGCTCTGGCCCTGCTAGGAGATCGGGTGAGCGAACTGGAGGACTGCGGCCACCTGCCCCATCTCGACCAACCCGCCAGGGTCGGCGCCACCTGGCTGGCGTCCCCCTCCGACCGATGAGCCCTCCCAACCCCAACCCCCCCGGGCCGGTGATGCAGCTGTTGGCCCGCGGCCTGCAGCTGTGGGTTCGCCAGCACTGCCAGTCGATCGACAGTCTTGAGATCCAGTTGGAGGGGTCGCCCCTGCAGCTGCTGCGGGGGCGCCTGGCTGGGGTCCGGCTGTTGGCCAGGCGTGTGGTGTACGCCCAATTCCAGCTGGATCTGGTGGAGCTCCGCAGTGGTCCGATCCAGGTGCACATCGGCAACCTGCTCCAAGGCCAGCCCCTCCAGCTTGAGCAGGATGTTCAGATTCAGGGCCAGGTGAGTTTCACCCCAGATGGGTTGACCCGCTCCCTGGCCGAGCCCCGCTGGCGGGCCCTGGGTGACAGCCTGGGCGAAACCCTATTGGGCATCGTGCCCCTGGGGGGGGTGCGCATCCATCACGACAAGCTGGTCTTGACCGCCCTGGGCCTGGGCCGGCCTGAGCTGATCGAACTGGACACCACCGTGGCCGCCGTGGGCGGCAGCGTTGAGGTTCAGGCTGTCGATGGCAGCCCCAGCTACCGGCTGCCGATGGATGCCAACATCAGGATCAACGAGGCCCGCTTGGAGGCCGGCATGCTGCAGCTGCTGGGTGAGGCCCGGGTCAGGGGCTAGCGCTGCACCAGGGGCAAGACCAAGGTGACCAGGGAGTAGACCACGGCCGGAACGAACAGGTAACTGTCGATTCGATCCAGGATGCCGCCATGGCCAGGGATCGCATCGCCGGAGTCTTTGATGCCGGCGTCCCGTTTCATCATCGATTCGGTGAGGTCTCCGACCAGGGCGAACAGGGCCACCACCGCCCCCAGCGCAGCTCCGATCAGCCAGCCCCAGCTCCAGCCGATCAAGGTGCCGCCCAAGGCGCCGACCGCCATGGCACAGCCCACCCCACCGAGGGCCCCCTCCATGGTTTTGCCCGGTGAGATCGGCGAGAGAGGCCGTCGTCCCAGCCGGCGGCCGATCACATAGGAGCCGATATCGGTGGCGACGATCAGAAAGCAGGCCAACAGGGTGAGGGCCAGGCCAGGCCCCTCCAGCCCGCGCAGACGGATCCAGTAGCTGGGCAGGAAGCCCAGATAAAAGAGCCCAAAGATTGAGGCGGCGATGTCGGCGATCGTGCCGGTGACGGGTTGGAGCAGGAGCCAGCCGCAGATCACGGCCCCGGAGGCCGGCAGCACCGCCGCCGCCACATCGCCGGCAAACCAGTCGCCGTCACTGGCCAGCTGGGTGGTGATCAGCAACAGTTGCACGGCCACCAGGGTGGTCTTGGTGGCTGGTCGAATTCCCTTGAACTGGGCCATCCGGAAGAACTCCAGCAGCCCCAGGTGCACGATCAGGCCGAGCGCCACCGTGAACCACCAGCCCCCCAGCATCACCACCACAAAACCAAAGGCGCCGGCGGCCCAGCCGCTCAGCAGGCGGGGTAGGGAGGTGGCGGTGCGAGGGGCGGGAATCAAGCGGGATTGACGGGATTCACGGGATCTGGCACTGGCAATCAGCAGGGCTGGACAGGGGAAGGGCGCTCAGCCGCGATCAGAAACAGGGGCTCTGCAGCGGCCAGTTTGGCTTGGCTGCCGCGCCGCTGCATGCGGTGCACGGTGGCCTGCACCACCTGCACGTCCCTGGCTTCCAGTTGGCCCAGGGTATCGGTGGCATCCACCAGACCCTCGAGGCTGGCGGTGCTGATCACCAGGCGCCCCTGGGGCACCAGGGCTTCCCACACGGCCAGCAATACCCCGCCGAGGGGTCGCCCCACCTCCAGCAGCACCCTGTCTGGGCGGGGCGGTAGCCGGGCCAGGTCGTCGGGGGCGGCCCCGGCATGGATGTGCAGGTTGGTGATCCCAAAGCGGTGGCGGTTTTGCTCCAGCAGCTCGATCGCTTCCGGGTCGCGCTCGAGGGTGTGCACAACCCCCTTGGGCATCAGCCGGGCAATCTCAAGGGCCAGGGCACCGGTGCCCCCGCCCACGTCCCAGACCAGTGAATCGGGCCGGGGGCGCAGGTGGGCCAGCAGCATCACCCGCAGCTCCATCGGGGTGGGACTGAAGCCTGGCGCGTCCACAAAGGAGCTATCGGGCAGGCCGGGAGTGACGAAATCCCACTGGTAGGAATCGGCCGATGCGCGCAGGTCCATCTGGGCCCCTATGCGGCCACAACCTTCACCGTATCAGCGATCTGGCCTGGCCACAGCTCGGCCTGCTCCGCCAGCCAGGCGGCGCGGGCCGGATCGATCCGCTCGCCTGGCACCAGCAGCGGGATCCCAGGCGGATAGGGGCAGAGGGGCTCGGCGGCAATCCGACCGGTCGCCGCCGCCAGGCTCACCGCTTCCCAGGGGGCGCGCCAGGCCTGCCCTAGGGGTAGCTCTGGCTCGCCAATCAGGGGCAGGGGTGGGGCACGGAAGGGGGGCAGGGGATCGCCGCCGAGGGCGCGGCACAGCCGTTGGAGTTGGCCGGGGAGGCGCCACACCAGCCCTGGTGGCGGAGCCAGCCCCAGGCAGAACGTCAGCGCGCCCGGCTCGGGCAGCTCGGCGATCACCTTCCGTTCCATCAACCAGGCATCGGCATCGAGGCCATTGATCCCTTGGGCTGCCGTGTGCAGCACCAGCCGCAGGGGATCGTCGTTGGCCACCAGTGCCAGCCCGGCCGCCCGGCAGCGGCGCTGCAGCCGCTCCCCCACCCGGCAGGCTCGCTGCCACCGGCCCCGCCCCGCCGGGCTGGTGAGCTCGTCGAGGGCCGCTTCTGCGGAGGCCAGCAGCAGGGCACTGGGACTGGAGGTCTGCAGCCACAGCAGGGCCCGGGCCACGGCATCACGGGCGACCCGCTGCCCCTGCAGCAACAGGGCTGCGCTCTGGGCCAGGCCACCGGCGGCCTTCTGGCCGGAGAGCACCACCAGGTCGGCCCCGGCCGCCAGGGCCTCGCCCCGGCCATGGGCCTGGTCAACCAGCACGGGCAGGCCGCGCTGCTGGGCCAGGGCCACCAGGGCGGGCAGATCGGCGCGCTGCCCCTGGTAGCTCGGAGACACCAGCACCAGGGCCTCCACAGGCCCATCCTGCGCGGCCGCTGTCAGCACCCTTGCCAGATGGGCCGGGCTGGGCGGTAGCCAGAGGCCCGTGGCCGGCTCAAAGGGAAGGTCAAACAGCAGCGGCCGCAGCTGGCCCAGCACGCAGGCATGGAGCAGGGATCGGTGCAGGTTGCGGGGCAGCAGCACCCGACTGCCGGGGGGGGCCAGGGCCAGCAGCCCAGCCTGCAGCAGGCCGGTGGCACCGTTGACCCCAAACCACACCCCGTCGACCCCGAGTTGGCGGGCGCAGCGGTGCTGGGCCCTAGCCACGGCTCCCCCAGCAACCAGGGGCCCCCCGAGCTGGGGTAATTCCGGCAGGTCCCAGCTGCCTGGGCGCTGGCGCAGCAGGATTTGAAGCGCCGGCGAGAGCCCCCGGCCGCGGCCGTGGGCCGGTAGGTGCAGCGGCAGACCCATGGGCGGGCGGATCGCGTTTCTAGAGTCTGGCGAGCCAGGGGCTGCCGTGCCTGTGAAGAGCGCCGATACCAGCAACGGGCCGGCCTACGACCCAAACAGGGATTTGCGTTGGCTGCTGCTGCGTCCGTGGCTGCTGTTCAGCCGCTTGCTGGTGGTGCTCTGGCAATTGGGCAGCCTTGCGCTGGTGCTGGTGGTTCAGGGCAGCAGCACCGATTCCAGGGTCCAAAAGGAGTTGGGCCGCAGGATCCTCAACACGCTCACGGCCCTGGGGCCCTGTTTTATCAAGGTTGGCCAGGCCCTCTCCACCCGCCCCGATCTGGTGCGGCGCGATTGGCTCGACCAGCTCACCCAGCTCCAGGACAACCTGCCCCCATTCCCCCACGCCGTTGCCCTGGCGACGATCGAGCGGGAGCTGGGTGCTCCGGCTGACCAGTTGTTCGAGCAGTTCCCCGATTTTCCCGTGGCCGCAGCGAGCCTGGGCCAGGTTTACAAGGCCCAGCTCAGCGACGGCCACTGGGTGGCCGTCAAGGTGCAGCGGCCCAACTTGCCATTGATCCTGCGCCGGGATCTGGTGATCATTCGGCTGCTGGCGGTGCTGACGGCCCCGCTGCTCCCCCTGAACCTGGGCTTTGGCCTGGGCGACATCATTGATGAATTCGGCGCAACCCTCTTCGAGGAGATCGATTACCGGCTGGAGGCCAACAATGCCGAGCGGTTCGCCGACCTGTTTGCCAACCAGAGCGAGGTGACGGTGCCCCGGGTTGAGCGGCTCCTCTCCTCGGAACATGTGCTCACCACCCAGTGGATCAATGGCACCAAGCTGCAGGAGCGGCAGGCCCTCGAGGCCCGCAATCTCGATCCAGCAGCCCTGATCCGCACCGGCGTGATTGCCGGTCTGCAGCAATTGCTGGAATTCGGCTACTTCCATGCCGATCCCCATCCGGGCAACCTGTTTGCCCTCTCGGGCAAAACCGGCGCAATGGGCCATGTGGCCTACGTGGATTTCGGGATGATGGATTCGATCAGCGACAGGGATCGGCTCACCCTCACCAGTGCGGTGGTGCACCTGATCAACCGTGATTTCCGCGCCCTGGCCTACGACTTCATCGCTCTGGGGTTCCTCAACCCCAAGGCCGACCTCGAGCCGATCATCCCGGCCCTCGAGGAGGTGCTGGGCGGGGCCTTGGGTGAAAACGTCGGCAGCTTCAACTTCAAGGCGATCACCGACCGCTTCTCCGAGCTGATGTACGCCTACCCCTTCCGGGTGCCGGCCCGCTTCGCCCTGATCATCCGGGCCGTGGTGAGCCAGGAGGGCCTGGCCTTGCGTCTGGACCCCGGCTTCAAGATCATCAATGTGGCCTATCCCTATGTGGCCCGGCGGCTGCTGGCGGGCGATACCCGGGAGATGCGGGAGAAGCTGCTCGAGGTGCTGTTCGACCCCGAGGGTCGCCTGCGGGTTGAGCGGCTGGAAAATCTCCTGACCGTGGTGGAAGCCGACCAGGGCGGCGGTACCGACCTGTTGCCCGTGGCTGGGGCCGGCCTGAAACTGTTGCTGGGCCAGGAGGGCAGCAGCCTGCGCCAGCGCCTGCTGCTCACCCTGGTGCGCGACAACCGGCTCAACACCGACGACCTGCGGGCCCTGGTGGGACTGCTGCAGCGCACCTTTGGCCCCCAGCGCCTGGCCCAACGGCTGATTCACCGACTGGTGGGGCGGCCCGCCCAGCCTCAGAGCCCGATGGCCGCCTGACCCGATTGGGTGCTCAGGCCCCGGCAGGGATGGTGAACCAGGCCGCGGCAATCGCCAGGCTGCTGAACAGCACCACCACCACCGGCCAGCTGTTGTCGAGATGCTCGAGTCGATCGCGCACGACAGCCTTCTGCTCGGGATCCTCAAGTTCCTCCATGTCGGCATAACGGCGGCCGATCCAGATCACCAACACAAATGCCACCAGGGTGACCACATAGGCCACCACATAGACCTGGTCGAGGAAGGTCAAAAAGGGCAGAACCGGCAGATCGCTGCGGTAGCTCTGTTGCAGGAACACCAGGGTGAGCAGCACGGTCACCGGAATGCTGGCGCGGGCATCCTGCTCATCCGGCCTCACCTTGAACACCAGCAGCACCATGGCCATCAGCACGGCCAGGGGCAGCAGCAGGCGCCACACCGATGCCCAGGCGGAGGTGCCGAAAGAGATTTCAAACAGCACCAGGCTGTAATTGCTCTCGCCGCCTCCCAAGCCAAAATTGGTGGCGTATTGGTGCCGGTATTCGGCGATGGACCAGCCCTGATTCAGCCAGCCGAGGATGCGGACGTTGAAGCCCATGCCGCTGTTGCGGATGTCTGGCTCGAGCCTCAGCTGTTCGTAGCTGAGGCTGCTGTCATTGTCATCCGCCTCTATCAGCAACGGCAGGCTGACACTCATGAACGGGTAATGGCGAAAGCTGGCCTGATCGATCAGGTAGCGGCCTCGGTAGGCGAACAGCTGGTAATACCCCCCATCGGCGAGCCGTTCGGGGCCATCCCCCACCGGATTGAGCTGCGGAGGGGCGTCGGTGATCAGGGTGTTGATCAGGGAGAACCGTTGGTCGATTGTGATGCCCGCCTTCTCGAGGTAGCTCTGCAGGGCCCCATCCCAGATCATCCAGATGTAGCCGCTGGAGGCGTAGCTGGGAACGCTCAGATCGAGCTCGGATGTGGTGTCGGCGTACACGCCGAGCTGGGCGTGCAGGGGGGCCGCCTCCAGGGCTTGCTGATCCATCCTGGCCTCGCCGGCATTGAGCCGCGCACCGCGCAGGGTGCCCCAGCCGCTAGGGGGTAGCTGGGTGGGGTCGATGGTCAGCGCCCGGGCTGAGGTGGAGAGGCGCAGGGCATCCCGGGTCTGGACCGGGGTGATGTCGATGCGGGTGATGGCGATCAAGGCCAGAATCACCGCCAGAAGCAGTGACAGCGTGGCGAGCAGATTCCAGCGCCGCTGCTTCCGCACTGGTTTGAGGAGGCGGATGGGTTCGACATTACGCGCCAGACCAGGCCTGGCCCTGTGGTTGCTCATCCTGGTTGCCCCCATGCTGGTGCGTTCGGCACCGGCCGCGCGCCAGCCTGCCCAGGCGGCCAGGGAGTTGGTGATTGGCCAGTCGGCGCCCTTCAGTGGCCCCTCAGCCCAAACCGCCAGGGACTACCAGGAAGGCTTGCTCGCCTGGTTTGCCGCTGTCAATCGGCGCGGGGGCATCCATGGCCGGCGTTTGCGCCTGGTGAGCCTGGATGACCGCTATGACCCCCAGCGCACCCTGGCCAACACGCGCCAGCTGATCGGGCCGCAGCAGGCCATCGCCCTGATCGGCTTTTTTGGCACGGCCAACTCCAAAGCCGTTCTGCCCCTGGTGGAGAAGGTCGGAATTCCCTATGTGGCGCCGCGAACCGGGGCCCGGGCCGTGCTGCAGCCCTTTCGTCCCATGGTGTTCAACATGCGGGCCAGTTACCAGGCCGAGATCGATCGGGTGATCGACCACCTGGTGCGTGATGGTCGCCACCAGGTGGCCGTGGTGCACATCAACGATGCCTACGGGGCTGATGGGCTGCGCTCCAGCCAGGCCGCCCTGGCCCGGCACGGTCTGCGGCCCGTGGCCATCGCCGCAGTGGAGCGCAACTCCACCAACACCGAAGCAGCGGCCCGTCAGGTGCAAGCGGCCCAGGCCAATGCCGTGCTGGTGATCGCCACCTTCACCTCCTCTGCCTCCCTAAGCCGCAACCTCGCCCAACGCGGCAGCAGGGCCCAATTGATGAACCTATCGCCGGTGGGCATCGAGGGCCTGCAGGATGCCCTACCCGGTGGTCAGGCCACTGGCATCGGCATCTCCCAGGTGGTGCCCTTTCCTTGGAACCGAAGGGTTCCTGTGGTGGCGCAATACCAGCAGCTGATGCAACAGCAACAAAAGGAAGCCCGTTACGGCTATTCGAGCCTGGAAGGATTCCTGGCAGCGCGCTGGCTCACCGCTGCCCTGGAGAAAGCAGGCCCCGATCCGAGCCGGGCCAGGGTGGTGGCGGCTTTCAGCAGCCTTAAGACGCTTGATCTGGGGGGCTTCAAGCTCCAGCTGGGTCCGGGAGACAACCAGGCCAGCGACCTGGTGGAGCTCACCTTCCTCGGCTCCCAGCGCTGGGGGCCCTGAGCCCGCAGCGCCGCTAGGGTCACCCCAATTGTGTCCCTGTCGCCGTGTTCGCTGCGCTGATGCCCGCACCGATCAACCTCAGCGAGGCCGCCCTCGACCTTGCCAGTGGCGACTACGGCGACCTTGATGCGGCCGACTTTTTGTTGGAGTACGCCGTGATCATGCAGCCGCCTTACCTGGTGGCGGGGGTGGGCCTGGCGATCGGCATTCTCTGCGGCCTCACCTTCGCCAAGCTGGTGGAGAATAAGCTCGAGGGCTGGAAGCAGGACCGCCTGCCCCTCCTACCCCTGGGCAATTTCGCCATCACCCTGCCCTATTTCGGCGTGGTGATCGGCATCACCCTGTTCATCGGCGGCAGCCTGCAGGTGTTTGGCTTTTCAGCCGGGGTGGCTTTGCTGGTCTCCTTTGTGCTCTCGATCGCCACCGCCGGAGCCCTATGGGTGCAACTTGAACGGTTGATGGGCCAGGTGGAAGACGGCACATTTAGCGCCGTTGACTTTGACAACTTCGATCAATTCTTTTGATTCCATTGCCCTTTTTTGATGAAATCCGGGGGTTCAAGGGCTGCTGGGCCACCTGAGAAAGCAACAATGGGGCCAGCCGATCTGCTGCGCGAGCGTCTCACCCAAGGTCACGGCAGGCTGGTTGTGATTGCCACCACCACGGGCGCATGGGTGATGGATCTGCTCCTGGCTTACCAACTCAAGAACCGACAACTGATCAACCCAGATTTGGATGATCTGATTCGCACTGTCGACGTGGTTGCCACCATGGCATTCGTCGTGATCACCATGGGGCTCACGATCAGCTTGATTCGCGGCCACAAGCGCGAACTGTTTCGTTGGGCTCTGGTTTACCTGCTGTTTTCGATGGTGCAGGTGATCACCAATGTGCTGTCGATGGTGGCCAGTGCAGGCCAACACCAAGGCGGTGGGTTGGGAGGGCTTTGGGATGTGGCTGCCGTGTACATGGAGAGCGTGTTGGTGTTCATGTTTGTCTATATCTTTCTCGATGTCAGCACGCCCGGTGGCGCTTTCGTATGGCCGAGCCGTGAGGGAGAAGATCCACCCGAACCCCACATCATCGACTACCTGTTCATCTCCTTGAATGTCAACTCCACCTATGGCCCCACATCGGAGGCGGTGATGTCCAGGTCGGCCAAGCTGGTGATGTCCCTGCAGGTGTTGCTGGCGATCCTGATGCTGACCGTGTTGATTGCCCGCGCCGTCAGTTCCACCAGCTGACGGGCTCAGGCCACCAGGTAGCCCTCCAGCATCGGCGACCGGGCCCGCACCCCCTCCAGCGCCTTGCGCTCGAGATTACGCGTCTTGTCGCGGCTCATGCCCAGCAGCTTGGCGATCGAGCTCAGGCTCATCGGCTTGCTGCTGCCCCCCTCGGGGTTGTCGGAGCAGGGGATGCCGTAGCGCATCTTCAGCACCCTCCCCTGCAGCTCCGGCAGCTGCTCCAGCAGGGCCCTGAGGTCTCCCTTGAGGCATTCGCCATCCACCCGCTCCT
>Ga0213866_10003598_pt1 | contig 10463 bp, 10 predicted proteins | sample PICome_11_FD_160079 | JGI IMG/M metagenome (GOLD analysis project Ga0213866, IMG submission 160079) | Coastal seawater microbial communities near Pivers Island, North Carolina, United States - PICO284 | ecosystem: Environmental > Aquatic > Marine > Coastal | place: USA: North Carolina... | reverse complement strand
AACCGACCGGTTATCAATGGGTCAGCCCGCGCCATTTCCCCGACGAAGCCCTGCCCAGCGTCATGCGAAAGGTGGTTGATTTGGTTTTGGGGTGAGTGTTAACCTCTCGGCACTCTTTGAGAACAAGACAAGAAGGGGGTGGCCGATGGACAGGCACATTTTAGCGAATTGGATTGAAGAAGCCTTGAAAGATTTGGGGGGCATTGGAACCGTTCTCGCCGTCAACAAGCATATCTGGCAGCATCACCAACAAGAATTGGAAGCGTCAGGCGATTTCTTTTTCAAATGGCAATATGAGGTGCGCTGGGCAGCGCATAAACTCAAAGAACAGGGACGCCTGCGCCTGAGTGCCAGAGGCAAGCGCGGCTTGTGGGAGTTGGTTTGATGTCGCCGTTGAACAGAAACAAAAAAGGTATTGGAGACTAATTTTAGCCAGCAAAAAAAGGGGCGGGGCTTTATCTCCGCATGAAAAGAAAATTGTGAAAGCGCTCATTAACCGTGGAGAGCGCCATCAAGACATTCAATATCTGATTAACATTGGCAGAAAAGACACTGTGAACTCGGCTAGAATTACAGAAGTGAAAAATAACAATAGGCAAAAACCAGCAACCGATAAGAAGTTAGCGTTATTCAAATTGGATAAAAGCCTGTTTGATTCGAGAACCCAATTAAGCCCAATAACGGACAGACGAATTGTATCTGCCAGAGAAGCGATGCTTGGAGCCGTCCAACTTTTCAATAACCCAAATTCACATTTTAGGATTAATACTTTTCCGGTTTTGGCAATTATTGCTTGGACATACATTCTCCATGATTTTTTTGAAAAAAACGGAAGGAATATCCTGAAAAACAATGGAAGGGCTATTTCACTACAATCAATGTTACGAAAAACAGACTGCCCACTGACACCGCCAGAGAAAGAAAATTTGCAGAAGCTAATAAAGATTCGGAATGACATAGAACATTACCAAGCCGTGGGCGCAGACTCCGTTTCTATTCTCGTATTTCAGGCATGTTGTTTGGTTTTTGATAGGTTCTTGATAGAAGAATACGGAGAACATCGCTCAATAAGTTCTGAAATTGGCGTTGCCTTGCAATTCGCTAACCTTGAATTTTCTCAGCTAACGGAATTGTCAAATGCTGACCTGCCCCATAAATTGAAGTCACTGAATAAACTCCTATATGATGGCGTCAAGGAAGATATCGCCAATGACACGGCCTATGCATTCCGAATAGTCTATACGCTTGACTCAGCCACAAAAGGTCAAGCCCATGTCCGTTTTTTGAACCCTGAGTCAGCCGAAGGAAAACAAATCAGAGACGTTCTAGTGAAAACGGATTCGGGAAACAAGCGATATCCATATAAACCGAAAGATGTCGCGAAATTAGTGAACAAAAAACTTGCAGCAACAGGGCATAATTTCAATATCCATCACCACAGCAACGCTTAGAAGCGATATTCATGCCGACCTGAAACTAGAGACTCCAACCCCAGCAATACCGACCAACGATATTGCCTATATCATCCCACTTTCCGCAGTTACACCTATAACGACGCTTGGGTTGATTTTCTGGTTTCCGAAATTGAGGAGGGCGTTGATTTCAAGAAAGCACCTTAACCCCTACCCCTCGCTGCGCAGTTTTTGGCGCAGATTGTCAATCGGCACGAGGCGGTCGCCGTCTTTATAATGCCAGAATGTCCAGCCATTGCAGGCTTGCGCGCCTTGCGCGGCGGCGCCGATTTTATGAATCGAGCCGGTCGGTGCATCCTTGGCGCGGCCGAGTTTCAAACTGCCATCGGCGCGCACCCGCGCCTGATAGCGCCGCGCCGGGCCGAAAAGCTGCGTGCCGGGCTTGACCAGCCCGCGCTCCACCAGCGTGCCAAATGGCACACGCGGCTGGCTTTTGGCGCTTTGCGTAATGTCGAGACTGTCGGCGTCCAAAGGTTCAACGCGGCCAATGCGCTGCATGGCGGCCTCAGCATAATCGGCCTCCGCCTCAATGCCGATAAAATGGCGGCCAAGCTGCTTGGCCACCGCGCCGGTTGTGCCAGTGCCGAAAAACGGGTCAAGCACCACATCGCCGCGATTGCTGGCCGACAGCAAGACGCGGTGCAACAGGCTTTCCGGCTTTTGCGTCGGGTGCAGCTTGCGCCCATCCGCGCCCTTGACGCGCTCATGCCCATTGCACAAGGGCAGGCTCCAATCGGAGCGCATTTGCACATCTTCGTTCAGCGCCTTCATCGCTTGATAATTAAATGTGTAGCCGGTGGCTTTTTCATCGCGCGCCGCCCAAATCAGCGTTTCATGGGCATTGGCAAAGCGCGTGCCGCGAAAATTCGGCATCGGATTGGTCTTACGCCAGATAATATCGTTCAAAATCCAAAAGCCGATATCTTGAAGCGCCGTGCCGACGCGAAAGATATTGTGATAGCTGCCAATCACCCAGAGCGTGCCGGTAGGCTTCAAGACGCGCCGCGCCTCGGCCAGCCAAGCGCGGGTAAAAGCATCATAAGCGGCGAAACTGTCAAACTTGTCCCAATCATCATCCACCGCATCAACTTTTGACTGGTCGGGACGGTGCAGCTCGCCCTTTAACTGCAGATTATAGGGCGGGTCGGCAAACACCAAATCAATGCTGGCATCAGGAAGGGCGCGCAAATGTTCCAGACAATCGCCCTGCAAAATCATGTCGAGTGGCAGGGCGGCACGGGGGACGGCTTTCAAGGCAGTTTTTCGCGGTGATTTGGACTTTGATACAGACATGACGCCACACTGAGTCACCGGGGATTCCGCGTCAATGGCGGCTTGGCGCAAAATGCAAAACTGAGTCAAAATGACTCAATTTTATCCAGAAACAGCCCACAATATGCCCACAGGGTTTTCCCGTCTTTGCCCACAGCTCTGTCCACACGCCCCATATATGGGGGGTCAGTCATTTTGCGCCCGCAATATATCGGCGATTGGCTTGAAGCTGCGGCGGTGATGCGGCGTCAGGCCAAATTGCGCCAAACCTTGCCGGTGCGCCTTTGCGCCATAGCCTTTATTTGATGCCCAGCCATAACCGGGATGGGCAGCGTCCAACTCGCGCATCAGCCGGTCGCGCGTCACCTTGGCCAGCACTGAGGCGGCGGCAATACCGGCCGACACGCCATCACCGCCAATAATCGCGCTGGCTTCATACGGCCAATCGGGCAAGCGATTGCCATCGACCAGAATATGCGGCGGGCTTTTAAGACCCATTTGCGCGACCAATGCGTCGGCGGCGCGGCGCATAGCCAGAAAAGTCGCGTTTAATATGTTGAGCGCGTCAATCTCGCCAACCTCCGCCTGCCCCGTCGCATGCGGCAAGGTTGAGAGCTGGGCAAACAAAGCCTCGCGCTTTGTCTCGGTCAGTTTTTTGCTGTCATCCAATCCGGCAATGTCAAAATCCGGCGGCAGGCAAATGCACGCCGCCACCACCGGCCCTGCCCACGGGCCGCGCCCGGCCTCGTCAATGCACAATACCGGCCTGTCCGGCCAGCCGACAGATTGTTCATGCTGTCGGCTGACAGGCATTACTCAGCCGCTTTCGCCTCAATTTCCGGCGGTTGCCAGCGCAATACGGGCTGGCGCGCCGCTTGCGTTTCATCCAGACGCCGACGCGGTGCGAGTTCGGGGGCATTTTTGAACCGCGCCATATCTCCGGCAAGCGCACCGCGCACCAAATCACGCATTGTGTCGATAAATAAATCCAATGTCGCCTTGCTTTCGGTCTCGGTCGGCTCAATCAGCATCGCGCCATGCACCACAAGCGGGAAATACATGGTCATTGGATGATAGCCCTCATCAATCATTGCCTTGGCGAAATCCAGCGTATCAATGCCGGTATTTTTCAGGAAACTGTCATCGAACAAAGCCTCATGCATACAAGGGCCGCCATAGGGCGCGCTCATCACATCTTTCAGCCGCGCCAGCACATAATTGGCATTCAGCGCCGCATCTTCCGCCACTTGCCGCAAGCCATCACTGCCATGGCTGAGCATATAGGCCATAGCGCGCACAAACATGCCCATTTGCCCGTGAAACGCCACCATGCGGCCAAAGGGCTGGGCATCTGTGTGACCGTCATGTTCAACAAGCTGCACCCCATCCGCCGTTTTGCGAACAAAAGGCAAGGGGGCAAACGCGGCCAGCCGTTCCGACAAAACCGTCGGGCCGGAACCGGGGCCGCCGCCGCCATGCGGGGTAGAAAAGGTTTTGTGCAAATTGATATGCATGGCATCAATGCCCAAATCGCCGGGGCGCACGCGCCCGACAATGGCGTTGAAATTGGCGCCGTCGCAATAAAAATAGCCGCCCACCTCATGCACCGCATCGGCAATCTCGATAATATCGCGCTCAAACAGGCCGCAAGTATTGGGGTTGGTCAGCATAATTGCCGCCACATCATCGCCCAGCTTGGCTTTGAAGGCTTGCAAATCAACCCGCCCATCGGCTTGGGCGGCAATCGCATCAACCTGAAAGCCGAGCAGCGCCGCCGTCGCCGGATTGGTGCCATGCGCCGATTCCGGCACCAGCACGCGCTTGCGTGTCGCCAATTCGCCCTTGGCTTCAATCGCCGCTCGAATCGCCATCATGCCGCATAATTCGCCATGCGCGCCGGCTTTCGGCGACAGCGCCACCGCCGGCGTGCCGGTCAGCGTCATCAGCCAATCAGCCAGCATGTCCATCAATTCCAGCGCGCCTTGCACGGTTTTTTGCGGCTGCATGGGGTGGATATCGCTGAAGCCGGGCAGCCGTGCCATTTTTTCATTGAGCCGCGGATTATGCTTCATGGTGCAGGAGCCAAGCGGATAAAGCCCGGCATCAATTGAATGGTTTTTCTGGCTGAGGCGCACATAATGGCGCATGGCTTCCGGCTCGGTCAGCGCTGGCAGGTCAATCTCATGCTGTGCCGCGCAATCGCCCAATTGCGCGGCGGTTTGCGGCGCATCCTCCAAATCAACGCCGCATTTGTCATAAGCGCCGATTTCAAAAATCAATTTTTCTTCCAAAGACAGGCCGCGATGGCCGCTAAATGTCTGTTTCTCGCTCATGACAGCACCTCCGTCAAAACCGCATGATAGGCGGCAATATCCGCTTCGCTGCATGTTTCGGTGGCAGCGACAATCACCACATCATCCAGACCGGCATGGGGCAGCAAGCGCGCGGCAGGCACACCGCCCAGCACGCCGCGCTCAGCCAGCGCATCAACCAGTGCCTCGGCTTGCCCCGGCACACGCATGGCAAACTCATTGAAAAACGCATGGGTCAGAATCTCCACGCCCTGCACAACGCCCAAACTCTTGGCAAGCGTGACAGCGCGAGAATGATTGAGCGCCGCCAGACGCCGCAAGCCATTGCCGCCCAGCAAAGTCAGATGCGCGGTAAAGGCCAGCGAACACAGACCCGAATTGGTGCAGATATTCGAGGTTGCCTTGTCGCGGCGAATATGCTGCTCGCGGGTGGACAGGGTCAGCACAAAGCCGCGCCGCCCATCCGCGTCAACCGTCTCGCCGCACAGGCGACCGGGCATTTGCCGGACATATTTTTGCCGCGTGGCAAACAAGCCAACATAAGGGCCGCCGAAATTCAGCCCATTGCCGAGGCTCTGGCCTTCGCCGACAACAATATCAGCCCCCATATCGCCGGGGCGTTTCAACAGACCCAGCGACACCACTTCCGGCACAACGGCAATCAGCAGCAGGCCGCGCGCATGGGCAGCATCGGCCAGTGCGGAAAAATCAGCAACATTGCCGAAAAAGTCAGGGTTCTGGATGACAATGCAAGATGTGTCATCATCGACCAGTGCCAGCAAATCCTCTGCACCGGTCGGGGCAATCTCGGCCTGCGCCAGCTCAAACCCGCCCATATCCGACAGATTTTCAATCACGGCCGCATAATGCGGGTGCAAGCGACCCGACAGAACAGCACGCTTTTTGCGCGTCACGCGATGCGCCATCAGCACCGCCTCACCGGCTGCGGTTGACCCGTCATACATGGAGGCATTAGCCACATCCATGCCGGTCAACTCGGCCACTTGCGTTTGAAACTCAAACAGATATTGCAATGTGCCTTGGGTGATTTCCGGCTGATAGGGTGTGTAGCTGGTCAGAAACTCGGAACGCTGAATAATATGGTCAACCGTGGCCGGCACATGATGTTTATACGCCCCCGCACCGCAGAAAAACGGCACGCTGCCCGCCGGCACATTACGCCCGGCCAGCGCCGCCAATTGCCGTTCAACATGCATTTCACCCTGATGGCGTGGCAGGTCAAGCGGCGCGTCGAGCCGCGCCGCTTCCGGCACATCAACAAATAAATCATCAATTGAAGATACGCCAATATCGGCCAGCATGGCCTGGCGATCCGTATTGGTCAGAGGCAAATAACGCATTATCCAAGCTCCTTCACATAATCGGCATAGGCCGCTTCATCCATCAGCCCATCCAACTCATCACTATTGGTTAGTTTCATTCTGAAAAACCAGCCCTCGCTGTCGGGCGCTTCATTGACCAACGCCGGATTGTCGGTCAGCGCCTCATTGCCTTCGACAACCTCGCCGGAGACCGGCGCATAGACTTCGCTGGCCGCTTTCACACTTTCGACAACCGCCGCGTCATCGCCCTGCGCCACTTGCCGACCCGATTCAGGCACTTCGACAAAAACAACATCGCCCAATTGCTCCTGTGCATAGGCGGTGATGCCAACCGTGGCGATATCGCCGTCAAGGCTGACCCATTCATGGTCTTTGGTATATTTTCTGCTCATAACACTAACCTTTCCAATAACGCTGCGGGACAAAGGGCATTTCCGCAATTTTCGCCGGCAGAGCTTTGCCGCGCACAATTAAATGAATTTCTGTGCCGGGGGCGGCATGGCTGGCGGCCACATAGCCCATCGCCACCGGTTGTCCCAAGTAAGGCGCAAAGCCGCCACTGGTAACGCTGCCGATAAGGCTGCCCTGCCGGTCTTGAATTTGTGTGCCTTCGCGCGCCGGTGCGCGCCCGTCCGGCAATATCCCTACACGCTGACGCGCAACGCCATCGGCCAATTGCCGGGTAATTTTTTCAGCTCCGGGAAAGTCGCCCGCATCGCGGCGGCGTTTCGGCACTGACCACATTAAATCGGCCTCAACCGGTGTCGTATCCGTATCAATATCATGACCATAAAGGCACAGCCCCGCCTCAAGACGCAGACTGTCGCGCGCGCCAAGCCCAATCGGTGCGACTTCATCTTCACCAAGCAGGCGCTCGGCAAAGGCAACGGCTTGCGCTTCCGGCACGGAAATCTCAAACCCGTCCTCGCCCGTATAGCCACAGCGCGACACCAGTACTTCCTCACCTTCAAACACCATCCATGCCGCCTGCATGAAAGTCAGCGCGCGGCAATATGGTAAAAACCGCGCCAGCACATTGACCGCTTGCGGCCCCTGCAAGGCAAGCAAAGCGCGCGCCTGCACGCGCAGACGGGCGCGTCCGGCCAGTGCCGTTTCAATATGGGCAAAATCACTTTCCTTGCACGCGGCATTGACCACCAGCCACAGCCGATTGCCAAAGCGTGTTGCCATTAAATCATCGAGAATCCCACCTTGCGGATTGGTCAATTGCGTGTAGCGAATCCGTCCTTCCGCCAGCGTGGCAATACCGCCCGGCACCAGCGCTTCAAACAGGCTGGCTGCATCTTCAGCCTCATCAAGCGGGTCAAGCCAAGCCTGCCCCATATGCGAAACATCAAAAAGACCGGCAGCCGCGCGCGTGTGCAAATGCTCCTGCATGATACCGGCCGGATATTGCACCGGCATTTCATAACCGGCAAATGGCACGATTTTCGCGCCAAGCCTTTCATGCAGGTCAAACAGCACTGTGCGCTGCAAAGCGGTTTCTTGCGGTTTCGGTAATGTCGATTCCATTGCGGCGACTCCAATAACCCCACCGGCGCATCCGGTGGCCAAGTCGCCCTCCTCTGTCATGGAACCTGAGAGATTTCGGTGCCGGCTTGCGCCCGCCCCCTACCCCGTCGGTGAGCCGTTAATTCATGCATTAAAGGCTGCTTTCCAGAGTTTCATCGCCACACGGTCCTTTTGCCTGAGAGTTTCCGAGGGCGGTTGCTCCTTCGGCCCTGCCATGATTGGCAGTGTCTCCCGTGCGGGTCTTATGTAGGCATGACACTAGCACCGAGTCGCGCCGTGTCAAAGCGGACGCTGCGTCGCAGGTGATATTTCTGGGGAAATCCGGTCGCAGACCGGCTATTCGGTCATATTAAGCCGGTCGCGCCAGACCGCCCGATTGGCCGCCAATTGCGCCTCACTCAACACAAAGCCGACCACCAAACGCCGCTTGCTGGCCGCTTGCGCCAACAGCGCATATTGCACCGGCGGCAAGGCAGCAATGAATTGGATCTCCGGCTTTTTAATCTCATATTGTGTCCGCATCAGCACATTGTCATCCTCGCCCAAAACCGCGGTAAACAGCGGCATGGCAATGCCGGGGGTGGTTTGCTCGCCTTCAAGGGTCACTTGCGCGGTAAGCTGGTCTTTTTCATTATCCTTGAAGCAAATAAGCGAGACTTTATTCAACGCCGCGCGCGCTGTCTCATCAGCCGGTGACTGCCATAAATCAGCCGGAGCCAACACTTGAACCGGCGGGCATTGGCGCTCGACAATCTGGCGCGGGCCACCGCCGCAGGCCGCCAAAAGCGCGGCCAGCGCCAGCACCCTCAAAGGCGCGCCAAAGCGCAAGAAACTTGACGCGGGGGCATGGCTTTGCCTATCTGTAGGCGTTCCGGCGAATGATTTGCTTTGCTGGGTCATAAGTGATTGCGACATTATCCAAACCCGGCCTTGCCGACAAGCCAAATTGCCCCTATCCGGCGATAAAGTAACAGGAGACTATGTGAGCGCTGACCAGAACAACCGGCTGAAGCTGCGTTTAATGCTGGCAAAACCGCGCGGGTTTTGTGCCGGTGTGGACAGGGCGGTGCAAATTGTCGAGCGCGCGCTGGAAAAATACGGCGCGCCCGTCTATGTGCGCCATGAAATAGTCCATAATGCACGCGTAGTCGGGCGGCTGGAACAAATGGGCGCGATTTTTGTCGATGAGTTGGATGCCGTGCCAAATGGCGCGCCGGTGATTTTTTCCGCCCACGGGGTTGCCAAATCCGTGCCGCAAGCGGCTGATGCGCGCGGGCTGAACTGGCTTGATGCCACCTGCCCGCTTGTGTCCAAAGTGCATATTGAGGCCGCGCGCCATTTCGAGGCAGGCTATCATATTTTGCTGGTCGGCCATGCCGGACATCCGGAAGTTATCGGCACAATGGGGCAAGTGCCGGACGGCAATATGACCCTGATTGAAACCGAAGCGGATGTTGCCGGTTTCGCCCCGCCGGTTGATGAGCAAGGCAGCATGCGACCCTTGGCCTATGTCACGCAGACCACATTATCGGTTGATGATACGGCCTCCATTATTGCCGCTTTGCAAGCGCGCTTTCCCGATATTGCGCCGCCGCATAAAGACGATATTTGCTATGCCACCACCAATCGGCAGGCCGCGGTCAAGCAGATGTCATCGCAAGCTGACCATATTCTTGTTATTGGCGCGCCCAATTCATCCAATTCGCAAAGGCTGGTCGAGGTCGCCCTGCGCGCCGGTTGCGCCAATGCCGAGCTGGTTAGCGGCGCCGATGATATTGACTGGACGGCGTTGCAGGCGGCGGCGCAAAAAAGCAGCGATATTATGTCGGTCGGGCTGACCGCCGGTGCCTCGGCGCCGGAAGAAATCACCCGCGAAGTGATTGCCGCTTTTGAGGCGCGCTTTCATGTGCAGCTTGAGGAATTATCCGGCATTGAAGAACATGTGCATTTCAAATTGCCGCGCAGCCTGCGGGAAACTGCCTAAAAATGGCGGTGTTCACCCAAATCACGCAAACCGCGCTGGACGCTTTTCTGACCGGCTATGGCCTGTCGCCGCCCTTCACCGCCACTGGCATTGCGGCGGGGGTGCAGAACACAAATTATCTGGTGACGGCTGAAAATAACCGTTATGTGCTGACGCTTTATGAGGACACGGAGACCGGCGTTGCCCCGCAGGATTTGCCGTTTTTTCTGTCGCTGATGCAGCATCTCGGCGCGGCAGGTATTTCATGCCCCTGCCCGCTTGAGCGCGATGGCGCGGCTCTGTCAGGCGAATTGGCCGGACGCCCTGCCGCGCTGGTCAGTTTTCTTGGCGGGCGCAGCGCAAAAACGCCCAAGCCGCAACATTGCCACGCCGCCGGTGCCGGTATGGCGCAAATGCATCTGGCCGCCGATGATTTCGGCCAGACCCGCGCCAACACGCATTCAGTCAGGGATTGGCCGGAATTATTCGCCCTGTGCCGCGCCCGTGCCAATGCGGTTGCGCCGGAGCTTGCCGAAACCATTGAGGGTGAGCTTGCGCGCATAACCGA
>Ga0213866_10003597_pt1 | contig 10465 bp, 9 predicted proteins | sample PICome_11_FD_160079 | JGI IMG/M metagenome (GOLD analysis project Ga0213866, IMG submission 160079) | Coastal seawater microbial communities near Pivers Island, North Carolina, United States - PICO284 | ecosystem: Environmental > Aquatic > Marine > Coastal | place: USA: North Carolina... | reverse complement strand
AAACAACCCCAATACACAAACCCACAAACTTAGAGCATAATGAAGGCATTATTGTTGGTCATATCACATCTAATTGGCCAATTATGGATGATGGAGTTCTTATTGATGAATCTACTCCAGTAGAAAATTTACCAAATAAATATCACATATTAACAGGCTCTGTTATTTATGTTGGATATACAGAAAAAGAACTAAAAGAAAGAGCAGAAAAATTAATTGCAGAAATCGAAAATGGTACTAAATACGTTAGTATGGAATGTTTCTTTAAAGGTTTTGATTACGGATTAATCAATAAAAGTACCAACGAATATAAAATTCTTGGCAGAAACGAAGAAACTGCCTTTTTAACAAAACACTTAAGAGCATATGGTGGTCTTGGAGAATATGAAGATCATAAAATTGGTAGAGTTTTAAGACAAATAACATTTTCTGGCAAAGGTTTTGTAGATAAACCAGCCAATCCAGAAAGTATTATTTTTACTCATAATAATTTGAAGTTTGATAAGCCAGTTGCCAGTCTTGAACTAAATAAAGAAAAAAATGACAATTTTGAAAATGTAGGTGTATTTTCAAATCAAGCTAACCTAAAGGAGACCGATATGAGTTTAGAAAAAGAAGTAGCCGAAATTAAAGAAAAGATCGAAGCTATGTGTGACTGCAAAGAAGTTGTTGCAGAAGCCAAAACACTTGCTTCCGATTTAGAAAACAAAAATACCGAACTTTCAGAAACCTTAAAGGCAACTGAAACCGAACTATCTGAAGTTAAGGCTGCTTTTGAAGCTGCTGTTCTTGAGAAAGAAGAAGCCGCTAAGAAAATGGCTGAAGACATGAAGAAAAAAGAAGAAGAAATGGAAAAAATGAAGGCCGAATTTGATGCAGCTAACGAAATCCTTGCTGCTTACAAGGATAAAGAGGCCGAAATGATGAAAAAAGAAAAGAAGATGAAGAGAATGGCAACTCTTCTTGAGACTGGCTTAGATACCGAGCTTGCTACAAGTACTGTTGAAAAGTTCGAAAGTCTTGATGATGCTTCTTTCGATAGCATGACAGAAGTTTTTGCTGCTATGATGCCAATGAAAAAGAAAAAGATGGAAGAAGAAGAAGCAGTAATGAAAAAGAAAGCTTCCGAAGAAACATCAGTTGATGCTGAGGTTTTAGAAACAGCGGAAGTAGAAGAAACCATTGATCTTAGTGTTGGCAGTGAAGATTCAGCAGTTTCCGAAGTTGATAACACAAGAGCTGCTTTAGTTGATTTTGTTTATAACAGACTAGGTAAAAAACTAAATAAGGGAGAGTGAACATGGCTTTAAAACCAGATCGAATCGAAGCATACACAGATATTTCGTTCTTCATGAACGAAACAGGTGAACGCGGTGGCATAGTTGTACACGTAAGTGGTGGTAGTGGCGTAAGTATGGACGACGCTAACGCTGTTGTAGAATATGCTGCTGACCCATCAGGCACTAATCCAGCTGGCTTGCTGCTAAATGATGTTGTTAATCTTGACCTAACAAGACAACACATCAATTGGCACAAAGATGAAGTTCAGATTGGTAGTAAAGTAACACTACTACGTCAGGGTCAAGTTACTACTAACGTAGTCAGTGGTAGTCCAACAATCGGTGCCGATGCTTACTATGGTGTTGAGGGAGTTCTAACACCAACCAGTACTAACAGTACTAAGGTTGGCAGATTCCTTAGCACTCTAGATGCTGATGGTTATGTAAAAGTAGACATTAATATAACATGATAAGGGAGATAAATATGGCCAATAAACGTTTTGAAGCAACTCCAGAATTAACAGATCTTCTTGTTCGTTCTGGTTCGCTAAATAAAGAAGATGCTCTTGGTGCTAACGCCGAGTTTGCTAAAGCACTAGAACTTCCTCTTCGTCAAGGTGTTCTTAACGGTGATATTCTTGATGGTATTTTCGAGCCAGTTGTTCTTGCTCAAAGTGCTACTCCAGAATTTCCACTAGATTTTCTTGCCCCAGGCACTGAAAAAGATTTTGTGGCTTATACCATTCCAAATCATGGTTATATTCCACAACGTCATGTCGAAGGCGATTATGTCATGGTTCCAACCTATGACATTGGTGCTAGTATCGATTATCTTCTAAAGTATGCTCGTGACGCCCGCTGGGACGTTGTTGGTCGTGCTATGGAAGTTCTCGAAGCACAATTCGTCAAGAAGATGAATGATGATGGTTGGCACACACTACTTGCTGCTGGTGTTGATCGCAACATCGTAGTTTATGATAGTGATGCTGACGCTGGCCAGTTTACCAAGAGACTCGTATCTCTTATGAAAACTGTTATGCGTCGAAATGGTGGCGGTAACTCGACCTCGAATAATAGAGGTATGTTAACTGATCTTTATGTCAGTCCAGAAGCAATGGAAGACATTCGCAACTGGGGTGTTGATCAAGTTGACGAAATTACTCGTCGTGAGATCTATGTTGCTGCTGATGGTACTCTTAATAGAGTTTTCGGCATCAATCTTCATGATCTAGACGAACTTGGTGAAGGTCAACAATATCAACTATTCTATGAAAACGTTCTTGGTGCTGCTCTTCCAGCCACTGACGTTGAACTAGTAGTTGGTCTTGATCTTCGCAAGAGAGATAGTTTCATTATGCCAGTTCGTCAAGAAGTTCAAATCTTCGAAGACGATACACTACATCGTCAAAAGCGAGCTGGTTTCTATGGTTGGGCTGAACAGGGTTTTGCTGTTCTCGATAATCGTAGAGTGCTTCTTGGCTCTCTCTGATCAGGTTTTTTAATGTGCTTTGAAAAGAGGGGTTGGCTTTGCGCCAGCCCCTTTTTTTTAGGTGTATCTAAATATATAGCACGAAAAACCTCATAAAGGAATAAATATGTCAATAACTATCAAATTAAGGCGTGGAAATGCCACGGACTGGACTAGTCAAAATATAGTATTGGCTAGTGGCGAGCCAGGATATGAAATTGATACTGGCCGATTAAAAATAGGCGATGGGTCAACCAGTTGGACAAATTTATCTTATTCATGTATTATTCCATCTGGCTTTGTTGCTGGCGACGGAATCGCCTTAGATCTTACAAATAATAGTGGCACACTAACTATTAGTACAGAAAATGTTCCAGCTTCATCTATTTTAGGACTAGAAGAAGCCATAGACGATAGAATAGGAACTGGTCTTTTTGTAGCCGGCACAGGCATAGATTTGCTTTATGAGGACAGTATTAATTCTTTTACAGTTAGCGTCACCGGATTAATTAATAATCCCGCAGACAACAGAATATTAACTAGTCGAGATAGCACAACCACAGGAATAGATGCTGAATCTAATCTTACTTTTGATGGATCTTTATTAGGTGTGAGCGGAGATTTAATAGCTGGTACTGGAAATTTTCATATAGTTCAATTCAACACAGATAATGGTCAAGTTGATACTCAGGGACAAATTGGGTGGAATGATACTGATGGTACTGTGGATGTGGCTTTGACTGATACTGCTATAGTTCATATTGGTGAACATACACTATATAGAATAAGAAATAATACTGGAGACGTTTTATATAAAGGACAAGCTGTTTCTGCTACTGGAATTCATCCTAACGGCTTAATAAATCCAGATCTATATGTGGCAGATGGCAGTGTTAGAGAAATTCGTTTTATGGGATTGGTCTTTGAAGATGTAAACAACAATAATAATGGTTATGTTATTAATTTTGGTCACATTTATAATATAGATACAAGAGGAAATGTTGCTACTGATTATGCTGTTGGAGATGAAACTTGGCTTGATGGAGATATTCTTTATGTGCATCCAACAGTAGCCGGAAAATTAACTAAAAACGAACCTAAACATAGTATTGCTGTGGCTATCATATTAGATGCTGCTAATAATGGTAAAATATTTGTAAGACCCACAAGTTATGGTCATTTGGATGATAATCATGATGTTAATGTTAGTGGTGTTTCTGATGGACAATATTTGCAATATAATGCGGCGACAGATTACTGGATACCAACAAGTAGTGGAACATTTAGCGTAGTTAATGTTGATAACTTACGCTTAGATGGTAACACTCTTAGCGCTACTAATACTAATGGAAATATAATAGTTCAAACTAGCGGCACTGGTGCTTTGCAACGAGATAGTGGGGGGAATTCTAGAGGGCAATATGCTGTTGATTTACAAAATGCAAGATCACTTAATACACAGGTAACTTCTGGAAATTATAGCGTTATTGGCGGAGGAAGAAATAACACCGCCAGCAGCGTCAATACCGTCGTGGGTGGGGGATACGCAAACCAAGCCACTAACACCTACAGCGTCGTGGCAGGTGGAAGTACTAATACTAGCAGCGGTTACTACAGCACCGTGAGTGGTGGACTTTACAACACCGCCAATGGCGGTAGAAGCGTCGTGGGCGGAGGATATAACAACACCGCCAGCGCCTACTCCTCTACTGTGGGCGGTGGAGAATCAAATAATTCTGGTTCTAATGGAGCTACAATAGCTGGGGGTAAAAGTAATACTGCTAGTGGCTACTATACTTCTATAGGGGGCGGATTGTCTAATAGCATCAGTAGTGGTTCCTACAGCGTAATTGGTGGAGGAAGATCAAACGCTAACACAGGAAATTATAGTACGGTTAGTGGTGGATATCATGCAAAAGCATCAAGATGGGGTGAAGTATCTCATGCTGCTGGCCGATTTGCAAGTGCAGGAGACGCTCAACATACCGTTCTAGTTGCTCGTAGAACAACAGCTGATGCTACTGCTAATCAAGTTTTATTTTTGAATGGAAGTAGTCAAAGATTAACTATACCAACAGCAACTATGTGGACTTTTGAGGTAAAACTTAGCGCATATAATGATACGGATCACGAAGGAGCTTGGTGGATTATTAGGGGCGGTATCATAAACAATGATGGTGGAGATGTTGCTCTTGTTGGTAGTCCAATAACTGAAAATGGAGCAGATACTTCTTTAAGTACTGCTAGCGCTAGTGTTGTTGCAGACGATACTAACGACGCTTTAGAAATAAGAGTAACTGGAGTAGCAGGAAAAGATATACGTTGGGTTGCTGTTGTGGATATTAGTCAAGTAAGCTATGGCACACCTTGACTTTGAGTTATAATATAAACAGGACTTAACAAAGGAGAATATATGAAAAGTTTCTTTTTTATTAGCGGACTGCCGCGTTCTGGAAGTACTTTACTTTGCAACATACTGGCTCAAAACAACGAATTATTTGTGAGCAAAGCAACAAGCGGTTGTCATGACGTTTTATTTAATATACGAAACCAGTGGGATAAATTAATAGAACATCAAGCAGAGGGGGTGGATTACGAACAATTAAAACGAGTTTTACAGAGCACACTAAATAGTTATCATAGTACCGATAAGAATATTGTAATAGATAAAGGGCGAGGTTGGTTAAGTCTTATTGAAATGGCCGAATTTATTTTGGGTTATACTCCTAAAGTTATTGTGCCGGTCAGAAATATTAGTGAAATATTAAGTAGTTTTGAAAAATTGTGGAGAAACAGTACGGGTTTTTCTCAATGGAATTTTGAGCAAAATGATTATTTTAAAGCTCAAACAACAGAAGGGCGTTGTGATATATGGTCAAGTGCCGATCAACCAGTTGGATTAGCCTACAATAGAGTTAAGGATGCTATTAATAGAGGCTATAAAAATAATTTACTTTTTGTGGAGTTTGATGACCTTACTAGTAGACCCGCCCAAACCCTTAAAACGGTGTATGATTATTTAGAATTACCCTATTTCCAACACAACTTCAATAATGTGGAACAGTACACAAGTGAGGATGATCAAGGTGTTCACAGAATCCCCAATCTGCACAAAATCAAACCAGTAGTAGTTCCTGTTCCTCATGATAGTGATAAAATATTAGGAAAATTTTTAGTAGATAAATATAGTAACTTAGAATTATGGAGAAATTAAGATGAGCATACTAGATCGCGATAATAGTCCGCAACTTCCAGTTCCAGCAAAAATGGCGGCTGAAAATTTAGTAAACATGACCACACAAACATATAACCAAATGGTCAGAGCTTTTAATAGTGGTGCTGAAATTTTTTGGGCCAATGGTATGGGAGCAACACCCTCAGAAATTGCTGCCGAGTTAGGAACTGATGCTAAAGAAGTTTTTGAATTGCACTATAAATTAGGTCAACTTATCGCTACTGTTAAACCAGAAGCAATAGCACAAGGCTCTAGTTTGGTTGGTAATTTCACAATGAACGAAGATGGCACCGTAACTGTTATTGTTCCAGAACCAACTCCTTCTCCAGAATAAGGATTAGAATATGCCTATTGATTATGGTACTAATGAAATTATTGCTAGCGGCAATATAAATTTGGGCAATATACAAATTAGTAATAATACCATCGCGGCCACAAATACTAATGGTAATATAATTGTTCAAAATAATGGTACTGGTGCATTACAAAGAGATAGTGGTGGAAACGCTAGAGGACAATACGCTGTTGATTTACAAAATGTACGATTAAATAGTCTGATGGTTGCTGCTGGCAATTTTAGCGTTGTGGGTGGGGGACGTAACAACAACGCCAGCGGCACCGACAGCACCGTAGGCGGGGGAGTATTCAACACCGCCAACGACAACTACGCTACCGTAGGAGGGGGAAGTAGCAACGCTGCCACCAACGACTACGCCACCGCGGGCGGGGGAAGTAGCAACGGTGCCACCGGCTTTGGCAGCATCGTGGGTGGGGGACGTAGCAACTACGCCCACGGCACCGACAGCACCGTGGGCGGGGGACTATTCAACACCGCCAACTACATCAACAGCACCGTGGGCGGGGGACGAAGTAACACTTCCAACGGCGCCTACGCTACAGTGGGCGGGGGATATAACAACACTTCCAGCGGAAACTACAGTACCGTGGGCGGGGGATTTAACAACACCGCTGACCAAGCCAGCGTCGTGGGCGGAGGACATAGCAACAATGCTAACGGCCCCTACTCTACCATTAGTGGAGGAAGAAATAATACTGCCAGCCAGTTTGACAGTAACGTTAGCGGAGGAAATCGCAATACGGCCAGCGGCAACTATAGCACCGTGAATGGAGGACTAGAAGCAGTTGCTTCGTTGTACGGAGAAGAGGCTAGAAGTTCTGGAAAATTTAATATCGCCGGAGATGCTCAAACACGTAAGTTTATTCTTAGAAATAAAAGCCAAGGAACAAATAGTGTTCTACTTTATTTGAATGGCTCCTCTTATAGTCAATCTCAAATGATTGTTCCAGAAAATGCTTCGTGGTTTTATTCAATACGTGTCATTGGAAGAAATGCTGATGACGTTGAAACGGCTGCTTATGAATTTAAAGGAGCAATAGAGAGAAGTCCATTACTAACAGCTATATTAGGAGATACTAAAACAATTATTCATGAAGATAATCCCAATTGGGATTGTTACATTGATACTCTAAATGATGAGACTTTATCAGTATATACTATATGTGATAGTAATCAAAACGATGTTTATTGGGTCGCTTATGCAGAAATTGTTCAAGTAATAATACCATCAAATGTTCCATCATATAGCTAAACTATTTTTAAAGCTTAAAATGTTGAACTATTTAGATAAATTAAAATTAAGTAATAAAATACTTATAATAAGCAATGCTAAACATAAAAATAATTTACAAGACTTCATAAATTCTTATGATTTTATCATCAGATTTGGCGAGGGGTCGAACTCGGAAATATTAACTAGAATTGGTCATTTAGGAACAAAAACCGACTTATGTTGTTTAAACGGTTGGGGCGAGCAATTTTTAGAACCTATCAATGGATTTAAAGATAAACATATACTATTAACACGACCAACTTATCAGCAAAAATTTTGCAATTTTTATAAGTTTATACATATCAAAAAACCAATAATAGAAAAATTAAAGTCAGTAACAGAGCATATTAATACTATACCTTGGGAAATTTTTTTAAACTTTAGTACGAAATATAACTATTGGCATCCAACCTCTGGAATTATAACAATATACTATATTGCTCAATTAGTTGATAAAAGTAAACTTACAGTTTTAAATTTTTTTCAAGATGATAATTTATATAACAATGTAACCGACAAATTTAAAGATAGCGAATCAAATCATAATATAAAATTAGAAAAAAGGATACTATCTGATTTAGAACTTAATCATATTTTCAAAAATTAGAATGTAAGCTATGCAATATTTAGGAATTATATCTGCTAGAGCTGGCAGCAAAACGATACCAAATAAAAATATCTATAAGATCAATAAATTTCCATTAATTTATTATTCTATAAAAGCCTTTCAAGAAAGCTTTATAAGAAATAATTTTTATGTGTCAACAGACGGGTTAAAAATAAAAACTATAGCTGCATCTTATGGAGCAAGAATTATAGATCGGCCATCAAATATTAGTACCGACGTATCTTCTTCTATCGAATGCTTGATTCATGCAATAAATTGTTTTAAATATAAACCAGAAATATTGGTTCTAGTTCAACCAACCTCTCCGCTAATATCTGGTAAATACATAGACGATATGGCAAAACAAATAATTGAGTCTAAGAAACTAGACTGTATTATAAGTTGTAATTTAACTCATCCAATACTATGGCAACCCTATGGAGAAAATATTATTCCCTATAATCATAAGATTAATCATCGTAATCGCAGACAAGATTCCGGGCATGTTTTAGAAGAAAATGGTATGATATATTGCATAAGAACAAATAAGTTAATAGAAAATTATGCTTCTGGAAATTCTAGTGTTGTTTTTGGTAACGTAGGTAAGTATATAATACCAAAATATAGATCATTTCAAATAGATGATTATGATGATATAGTTATTGTTGAATCAATAATAAAAAACCTATATTCTAATTAAATAATCAAAAATACGAATGAATATCAGCTATATAATATCTTCAAATGGTAAAAATATTGATAAAACTATATTAACTATAAAAAGTATAAAATATCAGTATAGATTTTCTAGTTTAAACTATGAAATAATATTATCAGGAATAGCCGATTCCAAAATTAAGAACGCAGTAGATGTGTTTGTAGAAGGATCTGGGTTTGCGGAAAATGGTTTTTTAGCTAGATTAAGACAAAACGGATTCGAAAAATCGAGTTGTGATGTTTTAGTATTTATAGACGATGATATAGTTTTTGATAAATATTGGTTAACAAATACAATAAAGTTTGATAAACCTTGGGGCGTGTTGGGGAATAAAATATTTAATATTGATTGTACACGATTTTGGGATAGAGCTAGATTTATTCCGTCGCATAGTTTGGTAGATTATAAAAGTATGTTTACTCCAAAAATGTATCAAACTGGTGGCTTTATAATCATAAAAAGAAATATCATGAGTAAGTTAAAATGGCCCATAGATATAAAAATACATGAAGACGAACCAGAAGATATTATATTCTCCAAGCTTATACATAAAAATAGAATAAATATTGATTTTAATGAAAATGCCTTAGTTTGGCATAATTCAGATCAATATACTCAATCTGGAGATGTGGTAATCAAAAAAAGAACAGAACCATGTAAAGATTTTTTAGATAATATTCAAATTATCAATAATTCTGTTCAAATCTGATATAATACTTAAAATTTTTTCTTGCTCTACAAACTCTGGTTTTAACAAGTTATTTTTTAACCAAAATTTATTTCCGCTTCTATGCTGGAAAACCAGTTCGTCATTCCAATCATATTGATAAAAATACTTACCCCCAGGAACATTCTCACTTTTGCTGTTCTGAAAAAACACAAAATCTTTCTTTAGTTTTCTCCATGCTAGATGAAAAGTTTCCTTATCTCCCAGAAATAATTTGTAATACCAATCCGCATGAGAATTATAATGACAAGTTAAGTTTATTTCCTGCCAGCATTTTTCTTTGTTTATCAATACTTGACCGCTCTCAAATTCTCGCTCATTTATTTCCTCACATTCTGCCAAATGCCAAAAAGCATCTCTACTCTTGTTTTTGTCTGTTGGTCTGGCTTTGGCGTGTGTTCTACAAGTGTCACTCCAAAAAATAGACCCTTTTTCTTTATATGGTTCATAATCAAATAAATATTCTGGATTTTTTGCTGGAGCAACATCGCTATCCAAGAAAAGAACTTCTTTGAAAGAACTTTCTCGTATAGCAAATGGTTTCAAACTCCAACCTTTTCTGTCTACTTCCGCGATCTTTTTATCGTAGTGCTTTACTACCACACCATCCAAGTCATTAAAAATTTTGTCCCATTTATCGTCTTTTTCCCAATCAAACTTCCATACTTCTACCGGTAAATAGCACCCAAAATATCGCAATAAATTAATCATCACATAAGCACCCACATAAAAGCATTCCCTGCTTCCACAAGCTGTTACTATTCCTTTTCCTTCAAACGTCCCTTCTGAATAGGATGGT
>Ga0213866_10003595_pt1 | contig 10467 bp, 11 predicted proteins | sample PICome_11_FD_160079 | JGI IMG/M metagenome (GOLD analysis project Ga0213866, IMG submission 160079) | Coastal seawater microbial communities near Pivers Island, North Carolina, United States - PICO284 | ecosystem: Environmental > Aquatic > Marine > Coastal | place: USA: North Carolina... | reverse complement strand
ATTTAATGCATCTTCATTAACGTTATTTTTTAACATATTTTGATTTTACCTTTCTTACTCAATGCTATCGACCAAGCGGTCAAGTTGTTTTATATTTAGTTCTTTATAACCTGTACCTTCGTCTTTAGGTAGGTCGCCGTTTTTAATTTTTCTACCATTTAAGGCGTCATCTAATGACTTAATATTGTCGTCAGATATCTTTTTATCATTTGATATTTCTTTGCTTTTTACAGACTCATTGTATGCATTTAAGATATCTCTGTATATTGACATTTTTTCAAGCTCAGACATTTCTTTGCTTTTTTTATGACCATATTTCTTTCGAATTGCTTCGTTTGTGCTTTTGGGTAATGATTGAATTACTTTTTTCATTATTTGCTTTTCGTCATCGTTAAGCTCTCTTGGTACTCCTGCTTGCATTGTAGCAGGATTTATCTTTTCATTAATTGTGTCCTTTAGCTGTGACAATGCGTCAATTGAAAGCTCTTCAAATTCATCAGGTAGAGAGCTAATTATTAATTGTGTGCTAATATCGAGTAAATTATATGTTTTAGCTTCGGTAAAAAATGGTGGCCCATAACGCTCTTTTTCCTCACCTCCGCTTATCATTTGCGAAATAGTATCAATACAGAAGAAAAATATACAAACTATTGCAAGACCTCTTGCAAAACCAAACGCAAAACCCAATGTTTTATCAACAAAACCCTTTCTATAATGTCTTATCCAGTAAAGAATCTTTGAGTTAATAATAGCAATTATTGCAAAGAAGAAAATAAAGACCAGTGCCCTTGAAATTACATTTAACACAAAGTCGTTTGACTCTGAAAAGTAATTAAGTAGATAATCTTTTAGGTATGGCCCAAGATAGTACGCAGTAGCGGCAGCGCCCAACCATGTTATAAGGGATATAAGTGCTTTTAAAAAGCCACGGAAAAACGCTAATAGCGATGATACCGCAACAATTGAAATAACCACTATATCAAACCAATTAAGCTCTGAAAGTTCCATAATAATAACTACGCTATTTGCTGTTCTTTTTTAAACAGATTTGCAAGCTCTCTTATATGCCTGATTTCTTGTAAAATAAAGGAGTTATTTTGTTTTTTTACTCCTGCAGGCACTATTGCGCTTGAAAATCCTAATTTTTGAGATTCTTTTAGCCTGATATCATTTTGACCGACCATTCTTACTTCGCCAGATAACCCCAATTCACCATAAATTACACATTCTTGTGGTAATGGCATGTTAACGGAAGATGATATCAATGCTGTTGCCACAGCTAAGTCAGCAGCAGGTTCATTTATTTTCAAACCTCCGGCAACGTTTAAATAAACTTCCTTGTCGGCAAGAAACAAGCCGTACCTAGTTTGTAATACGGCGATAATCATAGCTAAGCGATTTGAATCCCAACCGACAACTGCACGCCTTGGTGTTGGAACTGGAGTACTAGCTACCAAGGCTTGTATTTCGAGCAATACAGGTCTTGTACCTTCCATACCGGCAAATATTGTTGAGCCGCTAACCTTGCCTCCAATTGATGATAAAAAAAGAGCTGATGGATTAGGGACTTCAGCAAGCCCTTTTTCTCTCATTTCAAACACTCCTATTTCATTAGCCGCTCCAAAACGGTTTTTTATAGCACGTAGTATCCTGAACTGATGTCCACGCTCTCCTTCAAAGTAAAGAACAGTGTCCACCATATGTTCTAATACTTTTGGCCCTGCTATCTGCCCCTCTTTTGTAACGTGACCTACAATTAGCATTGTAATGTTTTTCTTTTTTGCAAAGCTTATTAATTCATGAGCGGAGGAGCGCACCTGAGATACGGTTCCAGGAGCTGAGCTGATTTCTTCAACGAACATAGTTTGTATTGAGTCAATAACAACAACATCTGGTTTATCGATTGAATTAATGCTGGTTATTATGTCTTTAACATTTGTTGCTGACATTAAATTAACAGGAGCATTGTTTAGGCCAAGTCTTTTTGCTCTAAGCCTTACTTGTTCAATTGATTCCTCACCAGATACATAAGCAGTTTTCATTCCAGAAAAAGCTAATGAAGATACGGTTTGTAACACTAAAGTTGATTTACCAATACCGGGATCTCCACCTATCAATATTGCTGAACCACCAACTAGGCCGCCACCCAATACTCTATCAAGCTCATTTATGGATGTAGAGTTACGTTCTACCTGTTTAGCCTCACCAGAAAGAGGTACAAATTCAATTTTATTACCTGTTTTTTTCATTGATAGGCTTGAAAAACCAGCGCTTTGCTCTTCAACGATAGTATCCCATGCATTGCAACCAGAGCATTGCCCCGACCACTTTTTATGTGAGGTTCCACACTCCTGACACACAAATAATGTTGTACTTTTTGCCATTGAATTTTTATTTACTTAATATTTATAAACCTCTGCAAAATTCGCTTTTTGAATTTTGCTTTTCATACTCTGCTTTACGGAAACTTCTTTCTGCAAAATGTTTTTTTATTTCCAGTCTTATCTCATACATTTCTTTATTATTCCGCTTCAAAGCCATCATATCATCTTTGTGAACTGGTCCTTCATCATCACTATGCATTTTTTTACTTAAGGAAATATTTTCTTTATCAAGTTCATTTAATCTTTCTTTGCAATGTTCAAACCTACTAACTGGATTAGATTGTTTTTTATTATCCATTTTAACTCTTAAAAAATTTCCTAAAATTTATTTATTATATTTAGTGGTCTTGCAATTTCATTTTTATTGGTCCGGTAGCACGGCCATTTATAAATTGTTGTACATATTCATTATCACATGAATTTAGATTATTAACACTGTCATGCCAAATTATTTTTCCTTCATATATCATAGCAACTTTGTCGGCTATTTTCTTTGCCGAATGCATATCATGAGTAATTGTAAATGTCGTAGCCCCAAGTTCTGCCGAACATTTAATTATAAGGTCATTAATTACATCTGCCATAATTGGGTCAAGCCCAGTTGTTGGCTCATCAAAGAATATTACTTCTGGATTATGAACGATTGCACGTGCTAGAGCTACACGTTTTTGCATGCCCCCTGATAGTTCAGAAGGAGATAACGTTGCAACTTCACCACCAAGTCCAACACTATTAAGCTTCTCAACAGCCAAATCATATGCTTCAGCGCTACTTATTTTTTTTGATTGCATTAAAGAGAATGAAATGTTTTTCCAAACAGGTAAGCTATCAAACAAAGCTCCACCTTGGAACAGAACACCAAAACGTCCCATCATTGCACTTCTTTCACGTGAATTAAGGTGAGCGACTTCTTGACCTTCAATTTTTATACTACCTCTTGAAGGTTCCAAAAGTCCTATAATGTTTTTTATTAGCACTGATTTGCCACTTCCCGAGCCACCAATAACTACCAAGGACTCTCCGTTATATATATCAAGGTCTATTCCTCTTAGAACTTTTTTTTCATAAAACTTCTTATGTACATTACGCAATCTTATTTTTACGTCAGTCGGAGTACGAGACCTTTTCTTTTTAGGCTTAATATAGCTTTCTATCTTTTTAAAAAGTGGATTTGAACTCATTGTACTTATCCTTTAGTGAAAAAGAATTCTGTTGCGAAATAATTTGAGAATAATATTAACATTGAAGCGGTAACAACTGCGTTAGTTGTTGCTACACCGACTCCATTAGCTCCACCACGTGAATTATATCCATGGAAGCAGCCCATTAAGGTTATAATGAATCCGAAAATTGAAGCTTTTATCAAGCCAGTTACAACATCACTTATCTCAAGTATATCGAACGTACTACGTAAGTAATTTCCTGAAGAAAATCCAAGTTTATTCACACCAATCAAATACCCTCCAAAAACACCAATAATATCAGCAATTAGTACCAGACATGGTAAAGTAATAACTCCCGCAAGAACACGTGGTGCTATAAGATATTTGAAAGGATTGGTGGACAATGTTACGAGTGCGTCGATTTGCTCTGTGACCTTCATGGTGCCAATTTCTGCGGCGGTTGCGGCTCCTACTCTGCCTGCGACCATAAGGCCTGCGAGCACTGGTCCTAATTCACGGGTAATTGCAATTACAACTACGGTGGCAATTGAGTCTTCAGCATTCATTCTTGAAAAACCCGTATAACTCTGGAGTGCTAAAACAGCTCCAGTAAATATCGCTGTAAGCCCAACTACTGGTAAAGAGTAATACCCAATAATAACAATATATTTAAGAAGTACTTTTGGGTAGTATGGAGGAGTTAAAATATGAAAAACTGTGCGTATTGCAAAAACAACAACCTCACCTATGGACTCAAGGAAGTCCAGAAATAATCGACCAATTACCTGCAATATATTCACAAAAAATCACCTCATTTAGTGTAAATTCTTTTATAGCGACTACCTAATGATGTAAGTATTTCATAATCAATAGTTTGTGCTTGCGCCGCTATATCTTCTAATTTTATGGTATTTCCAAGAATTTCTACTTCATCACCAACATTAACGCTATCTTTAATAGAGGTAATGTCAATAGTAATCAAGTCCATTGATACACGCCCAACAACTGGAACTTTTATACCCTTTATCGCGCAATTAGCTATGTTACCTAAATTCCTAAAATAACCATCTGCATAGCCCACTGGTAAAGTTGCTAATTTAGAGCCTTTATTTAATTTATGTGTTGCACCATAGCCGACAGTTTGCGGGCTGTCAATATCGCGAACTTGCAATATATTGCTGGATATATATACAACTGGCTTCATAGGGTTTTGCTTATCTGGATTCGGGTTGCCACCATAAAGTGCGATACCCGGTCTCACCATTTCAAAGTGATATTTTTTATCTAAGAATATGCCATATGAATTTGCGAAGCTTGTAGGGATTTTTGGAAGTAAATCTCTAACTTTATTAACAATACTTAACTGCTGAGAGTTTTTATTATTACTGGGATTATCAGCGCATGCTAAATGGCTAAGTATCATTTTTATGTTTATTTTCTTTATAAGCTTGTCGTGTATAAGTGATTCAAGCTCTTTTAATGTGATTCCAAGTCTGTTCATGCCAGAGTCCACATGCACCATACAAGGGTGTTTTTCTTTAGTTTTTTTAGTTAGTTCTGACCATAACTTAATTTGTTCGATTGTATTTAGAACAGGCTGAATATCATTTCTAATAAAAACTTCTTCTTCGCCTTTTAAAACGCCGTTAAATACAGCAATTTTACATTTTTTAGGTAGTATTTTTCTAAGCCCGATAGCTTCATCAAGATTAGCTACAAAAAAATCATTACACCCTGCGTTTCTGAGAACAGGAGCGACCTCCTGCAGGCCAAGGCCATATGCATTTGCTTTTACAACGGCTGCAACTTTAGTGTAGCTTGTTTTTATATTCAAGATGTTGTAATTATCTACAATTGCTTGGAGGTCAATTTTTAGAGTTGATGATGAATAATGATTTTCCATTTTATCCCGTATAAGAATCTGGTGCAGAGTAGTTTTCGGCAAGGTCTTCAAATTTAGTAGTGCGTGAACTGAAGTACAATTTAGCTGTACCGATAGGGCCGTGACGTTGCTTTGCGATTATTATTTCTGTAATATTCTGGCACGTCTCCATATTAGCTTGCCATTGAGCCATTTTTTCCGACTCGCTATCTGACGGCTTTTTCCTTTCTTCATAATATTCTTCACGATATATGAACATTACAATATCCGCATCTTGCTCAATACTTCCAGATTCTCTTAAGTCTGACAATTGTGGGCGTTTATCTTCTCTTTGTTCTACCGCACGTGATAACTGAGATAGCGCAATAACTGGAATATTCAACTCCTTAGCGACAGCTTTTAATCCCTGAGTGATTTCAGATACTTCTTGTACACGACTAGCTTCAGAAGATTTTGAACTACCTTTTAGGAGTTGCAAGTAGTCGACTATCAAAAGGCCGAGATTATGTTTTCTTTTAAGCCTTCTTGCCCTTGTTCTAAGTGCTGAAATTGAAAGTGCGGGCGTGTCATCCATAAAAAATGGAAGCTTGTGCAGCTCTTTGTTTCCTTGAACTAATTGAGCAAATTCATCATCTGTTAAGTTACCAGTACGCATTTTTGATGAGTCAACACCAGACTCCATAGCTATCATACGTGCAGCTAATTGCTCTGATGACATCTCTAAGGAGAAAAAGCCAACAGAAGGTGGGTGTTCACCCTCTTCGCCTTTGTGATTATCAAGCATGAACTTTGCAGCATTAACAGCCATATTAATGGAAAAAGCTGTTTTACCCATTGAAGGACGACCTGCAAGAATCAGTAAGTCGGAGTTTTGCAATCCACCTAAAAGATTATCAAGATCTGTAAAGTGTGTAGCTATACCACTTATACTTTCAGTTCGTTTAAAAGCAGCATCAGCTTTGTTAATTGCTTCGATTAACGAAACTTTTAGTGATTGAAAACCCGTCTCACCTGAACCTTCACTTGCAAGATTAAATAATTTTTGTTCAGCGGCTTCAATTTGGTCTTTAGCGTTGCTATCAATTTTTTGCTCATACGCATCATTAACTACATCTTCACCGATTTCAATTAAATGTCTTCTTACAGCAAGGTCGTAGATTATTTTACCATAAGCTTCCAGATTGATAATAGCCACTGACATACCAGCAAGACGTACCAAATATTCTGCGCCACCTACATCTATAAGTGCTTCATCTTTATCAAAATGATTCTTTAAAGTGACTGGAGTTGCTATGATGCCTCTATCAACGAACTTTAATATAGATTCATAGATTCTTTGATGTACGGGTTCGTAAAAATGCTCAGGTTTTAAATATTCACCGACTCTGTTTATGGCATCATTATTGGTAATTACCGCACCTAACAAAGCTTGCTCAGCTTGCGTGTTATGCGGAAGCGTTCGGTAGTCTTCAACAGTTTCTTCTTGTTTTATTTGTTCGTTTGCTTTCATAAGCTATTTATAATCACAATTTACTTAAAATGCTATAGCAATAAGTAAGTTAATACAAAAAAAGGCCAGAACAAGTCTGACCTTTGATTTTATATAAATAACTAAAAAGATATTGCTATTTTTGCTCTTCAGCGGAAGCTTCTTCTTTTGAATCTTCTTCGCTTTGCGCTTCTTTTTTAGGTTTATCTTCGCTTGAAGCTTCTTTCTTTTCTTCCTTTGTAGGATTTAAGAACTCTTTTTCAGCTTCCTTAGCTTCGTCATCACTTCTTGAAACGTTTATATTAACCTTTGCAATTACATTTCCGTGTATAACAACATCCTCAGTATATACACCTAGTGACTTTATTGGTTTGTTAAGATTAACTTGGTTTCTCTTAACTTCAACTTTGAATAACTCTTTTAAAGCTTCTGCAATATCTTTAGCTGTTACAGAACCAAATAAACGCCCATCTTCACCAGCTTGTCTAATGATAACAACAAACTTATTATCAATCTTCTTGCATTCTTTTTCGGCTACTTCTTGCTTTTCTTTATTTTGCTTTTCTATTTCAGCACGCCTTGCTTCAAACTCAGCTTTGTTTTCATTGTTAGCTCTAAGAACCTTTCCTTGTGGTATAAGGAAATTTCTAGCATAGCCATTTTTAACTTCAACAATATCACCTGCGTTACCTAGTTTGTTTACAGGCTCTAATAAGATTACTTCCATCGTAATTCCTCAAAAAAATATAAATTATTGTGCAACATAAGGCAATAAAGCCAACTGTCTTGCACGCTTTATAGCTTTTGCTAATTCTCTTTGCTTCTTTAAAGATATAGAAGATATACGGCTTGGAGTAATTCTTCCACGCTCAGATATACATCTTTGTAATAGCTCTATGTCTTTATAGTCAATTTTTGGTGCATTTTCACCAGAAAGTGGACAACCTCTAACACGACGAAAAAAAACATTTCTTACTAAAGGAACGTTACCTGCAGCTTCAGACATTATTTACTCTCTCTTTCTTTGTTGTAGTTTCTCTTAACTGGAGCTTTCTTATTCATAACAGGTGAAGGCTCCTTAGATATTTCCTCAACCTTAACTGTAAGGTTGCGAATCACGTCTTCACTTAACTTAAACTGCCTTTGCAATTCATTAATAGCATCTGATTCAGCATCAATACCCAAGAAAACGTAATGTCCTTTCTTATTCTTATTAACTTTGTATGCTAGGTTACGAAGACCCCAATACTCTTTTTTTTCTATCTTGCCTTTATTGTCGTTAACTATTTTTGAAAACGAATCAATAACTTTATCCACTTCCTGAGTGGACATATCCTGTCTAACAATAAAAGTACTCTCATATAGAGGCATTCTCAAATTCTCCAAAAAATATGTTGGCTTAAAATTAAGCGAAGTAGCAAAATACATACTTTTACTTAATATGCAAGCATAGATTTATATTATTTTGCAAATAAATTTATAATTATTAATAATATTTTGCGAAATGATTTGCCATTTTTTCAGTTTTTTTTATTTTGCATTTATAAAGATGAGTTAATTTAATTTAATCTTGGTTATGAACAAACTGAAAAAAGCTTTTTTACTTTTAATTTTATTAACTACTTTTGTGTTTTTTGTATACAGTGTTGTAGTATTTTTATCCCATGGCTTTAGATGGGGTGACTTATTAATAACAACGCGAGAATTTTACAACCATATAATATGGTTTGCGTTAAAACTCATAGTTGTGATAACTACAGTGGCGACAGTTAGGCGTTTTTGGTATTAATGTATTTCGTTCCAATTATTACCTATTCCCACGTCAACTGAAGTAGGAACTGATATTTTTACTGCATTTTGCATAATATCCCTTATTACCTCAGATATCTCATTAGCTTGACTTTCCAGAGCCTCAACTACAAGCTCATCATGAACCTGCAATAGTATTTTAGCATCGTACCCTTTTTCTGTTATAACGCTATCCAAAGTGACCATAGCCTTCTTAATTATGTCAGCAGCAGAGCCTTGCAACGGTGCATTAATAGCAGCCCTTTCAGAGAATTGCCTTAATGACGGATTCTTATCATTAATTCCATTTACATAACATTTACGCCCCCAAATAGTATCAACATAATTATGCTCTCTAGCATACTCGACGGTTCGCTTCATGTATGCCTCAATCCCTGGGTATTGTTCAAAATATTGCTTGATATAGTCAGCGGCCTCGCCCCTTGGTATACCCAATCTTTGTGAAAGACCAAAAGCGCTAATTCCATATATTATACCGAAATTAATAGTTTTAGCTTTTCTTCTTAAGTCGCTATCTACATCATTTATATCAACTTTGAACATTTGGCTTGCTGTTGCGGCGTGAATATCTAAGTTGTTTTTAAATGCATCTTGTAAAACAGGCATATCGGCCATGTGTGCTAATAGTCGCAATTCGATTTGAGAGTAATCAGCAGATATTAATTTGTAGCCCTGTTTTGCAACGAAAGCCTCCCTTATTTTACTACCATCTTCGGTTCTTATAGGTATATTCTGAAGATTTGGATTGCGTGAACTTAACCTTCCTGTACTTGTGGACGACATCTCAAAGGTAGTGTGAATCCTCCCATCATTTTGTACCTGCTTAGGGAGCGCGTCTGTGTAGGTACTTTTCATTTTAGATAGATGACGCCATTGTAAGGCTAATTCCGCTATTTCATGCCCATCTGCAGCCAATGACTGAAGAACCTGAACGTCTGTTGAATATGCGCCGCTTTTTTTATTTTTTTTACCAGTAGCCAGTGATAATTTATCAAACAAAATTTCACCTAATTGCTTGGGAGAGCCTATGTTAAACTGGCAATCTGCTATTTCATGAATTTTTTTCTCAAGCTCTGATATTTTTATCGAGTAGTCATCGGATAATGATTTTAGTACGAACGTATCAACTTTAATCCCATTGTTTTCCATTTTGCTGAGGACGTCAATTAAAGGCTTTTCGATTCGTTCGTATAATGTAACCTGCTTTTCAGTTAACAACCGTGCTTTAAGGAATGTATGTAGCTCAATTATAGCTTTGCTTTTTAGTGTGGCCATTTTTGATTTTTCTATATCTGCACTTACTTCAAAGTGCTCAGCTATATTTGGACAATGCCTTATTATCATATTCTTCAGGTCATGTTTATGTAAGCCACCTTCTAGCGTTGATGACATAATCATAACGTCATCATAAGGAGTTACTTTTATATCTTGAAGCTGAGCGTTTTGTATGAGTCTTTTCGTATTATGACCAATCTTAAGAATTGAACTATCTTCGAGCAATTTTTTTAATTGAGGAAGTAAGTTATCTAACTTTATCTTTGTATCATCTTTTTCCACTTCGTCACCAAAAAGGCTGGTTTGGGAAGGTTCAGAACTTTCATCAAACGGTAAGTAGCATGAACTATCAAAAGTGCTAAAGCTGACACCAAAATCTTTTCCACTTTTTTCGTCGCTTTCAATATTTATAGAGAGAGTCCTTATTTCCCCTTGTGACTTTATCCATTTGTGTAAATCTTCAAT
>Ga0213866_10003594_pt1 | contig 10472 bp, 15 predicted proteins | sample PICome_11_FD_160079 | JGI IMG/M metagenome (GOLD analysis project Ga0213866, IMG submission 160079) | Coastal seawater microbial communities near Pivers Island, North Carolina, United States - PICO284 | ecosystem: Environmental > Aquatic > Marine > Coastal | place: USA: North Carolina... | reverse complement strand
TTTAAATATTTTTTTCTTTATTGTTCAATATTATATATTCTAAGTTTATCATCTTTAAATAATTGTTTTTTAAAATTATATAATTCTTTTGTAATATATAATTTACACGCTAAATTATTTTTAGTATAAAATGATGTGCCAGATGGATCTTCTTGAGTTACTTTGGTTAAAAATTTTATTTTTTTGTATTTGTATTTACGAATTAATTCTTTTATTTGATAAATACTTAAATCAATACTTGCTGTATCTTGTGTTATAATACCAGCACTCAATGGTTTTCTACTTTTACCCATAAAATTATATTTTCTAATATAATCATTATAATTCCCTTTATTATTTGTTAAATGCTGTTCATAATTAAGATCTTCGTATATATATAATGTATCATAGTTACTACTAAAAATTTTATTTCTAATTTCTGACTTAAAATTAGAAATAGTTTTTTTATTTTTAACAGGAATAGATTCTATAATTATATCATATGGCGGAATATATTTATTATTTAAATTAATATCAAGTATACCATTTAAGTCAATAAGATTATCTGAATAACGAATAATATTATCATATATTGTATTAATATTAAAAGTATTTTTTTTAGCAGTATACCGAATTATATCTAAAATATTAATATATGTCAAACTTTTATTTTTCTTTTTAAATTCATAAGTAACACCGTCCAACATTTCATCTACAAAATATTTTAAAAATATATTTTGTATAATTTTTTTATTTTTAAGAAACTTAAAATCATAATGTTGTATATTCTCTACATTTTGATAGATATTGGTATAATAATTAATATATTTAATTAAAAATATTAATTCTTTTTCATTTTTATTTTTATTTGAAAAAAAAGGTTTTTTATTAATTAAATTATAAAGACTGTAAATTTTTTTATTAATTTTATAGATTATATTTTTTCTTTTTCTTTCGTCTAAATTTTTATTTACATAATACTCATTTAATAATGATAAAAAATAATTATTAGGTGCTAATAATATATTTATTTTGTTTATTTTTTTTTTTATATCATTAAAAAATCTTGATTTTATGTATTTATCATTTAATAATGATAAATAATATTTTTTATTTGCCAATAATTTATAAGTATCCATCTAATAAATGTTAATTTATAATTTTACGATTAAAAGGACAACCAATTGGAATTGTACAATTTTCGGGAATATATTCTTTAATATTAACTTTTAACTTACAAATATTACATTTTTTTATATTTTTTAAATTTGGATTAATATTTAAATAATTATCACTATGATATATATTTCTTAATTTAATATAATTACTATCTGCAATATATTGATAACTATAAATAACATTAATTAAAATTACAATAACGAACAGTAGTTTTTGCATTTACAATAGAATGTAAAATAAATATAAATCATTTTTTTATATTATTCTTCTCATGCATAACTTTCATATTCTTAAATTGAAATTTTAAATATAAAATATTTGATATAATTTAATATTTTATATATAAAACTTATATAATAACAATATATATGTTTTTAAAAAAATTTGTTTATATATTATTATCAGCAAATTCTGTATTATGCTTTAATTTTAATAAATTAATAGTAACATGTAATTTAGATAATTATAAGAATAAATGTGATAATTTAAGAAGAAATATTTTATACACGGGGGTTGGACTTAGTTCATATAATTTATTAAAACCTATTAAAACAAATGCGGAAACAACAAATAATTTATTAAATTATATTGAAGAAAAACAAAAAGAACTATATGATAAAACATTATCGTCAGTATGCTATATTAGTACAGAATATACAAGCATGGGTGAGAAATTCAATTTAAATTCAGAAGATTTACCAAAGGGTGTTGGTACAGGATTTGTTTGGGATAAATCAGGACATATTATAACAAATTTTCATGTGATTAATAAAGTAGATAATGCACTTGTAACAATTACAAAAAAAAACAAAGAGACAATTACATATAATTCTAAATTAACTGGTATAGATCCTGATAATGATTTAGCAATTTTAAAGATTGATGCTCAAAAAGATGATTTACAAATAATTAATTATAATCCAAAAACTATTGCAAATGTTGGTCAATTTGCATTTGCAATAGGAAACCCATTTGGTCAAGATCATACACTAACAACAGGAATTATATCAGGAATTAATAGAGAATTATCTGCACCAACAGGAAGAAAAATATATAATGTTATTCAAACCGATGCTGCAATTAATCCAGGCAATAGTGGTGGACCTTTATTAAATAGTAATGGGGAATTACTAGGGATTAATACTGCTTCTTTAGGAATGGGAGTATCTGCCGGAATTGGGTTCACAATTCCAATTAATAATGTAATTAATTCAATAAATGATATAATTAATACGGGTTATGTACAAAAACCTATTTTAGGAATTACATATATGGAAAGAAATCCATCCGAAAGTGAATCTCTAAAAAGTGGACTGCCAATTATTAAAAGAGGTATTTTAATTTTAGAAGTTCCAAATGATTCCCCTGCATTTGGTGCGGGTTTGCAAGGTATAAAAAAAAATAATGAAACACAAAAAATAGAAAGAGTTGGAGATATTATAATTGGTATTGATAATAATAAAATTAATGATCCAAAAGATTTATATGCAATATTAAAAAAATATAAATCTGGTGACAAAATAAAACTTAAATATATAAGAAAAGAGAAAGAATATATTACGGATTTAATATTAGGTAATTATAAAGGTGCGACATTTACTAAACTAGAAAATGAAAGAGGTGTTGATTTTGATAAAACAAGTAGAAAAATAGATATTCCTTTAAAAAATTTAGAACCAAAAATTGAACCAAAACTTAATTAAGAAATATAACTTTTAATTGTGAGTCATAATATTTTTGTATAAACAATTGTAAATTATTATTTTTTCTTCTATCAACAACATTTTGACTGCATCTAACGATCTTCACACCGAAACTCAGCACGAATTGCAACGCAATGACAATGCATCAAGGCATGGTCAAATCGGGTGTGATGGGAAAGCAACTTATCGCTGTATGGACACTCTTGCACATCTCGTGAGTCGAACAAACATTGTTAATAATATACCATTTTTTAAAAAAAAATGATTATTAAAAAAAAAAATTACATAGATAAAATGATGTCATATAATGGAAATAATGTCTTATTAGATTGTTGTGCCAAACTCTTTAATAATGTTAAAACAAAAATTTTTGAATGTAAAATTAAAATCTTAGAATATAATAATAAATTAATTCAAATTAAAAATAATTATATTGAAAAAATGACAGAAACTAAATATTCAATATATAATAGATATTTGGTAATTAAAGATAGAACAAAAACAAATTATTATAATTACAAAGAAAAATTTATTATGAAATATAATAAATATTGGCGGAATAATTATGATAAAATTAAATAAATATTAAATACGAGGTTCTAAGTAACAAGAAACTAATTCATATTTATTATTTTTTTTAATAAAATTCCATTTATATATTACATAGCAAATATTTTCATTATTATTTATATCTGTATTTTCTGGATAATAAATATCATTAAATTGGATTCCGTTATATAATAAATCTTTATATGTTGCTTTAATTTTGACATCAACGTTATAAAATTCATTTTCTTCTTCAATATATTTTTCATAATTTATAATTTCAAAATCCTTAAATTTTTTAAAGAGAATGCCATATTTACTATCATTAAATAGTTCAATTAATCTTTTATTACTAGTTTGTTTAATAATATTCATATCGGAAGAATAAGATTTTAATTTAGTTAATGCAATATCTGGATTATTATTTTTAAAAGTATATAAAATATCTTTCAATATTTTATTAATTTCATTATTAATTAATTTATTATTTGTTTCAATTTTTTCATTATTATCATTAGATTTATCTACATTTAGTTTAGGTAAATCAATACTTTCTTTTTGTGCTTCAATAATTTCAATAATTCTATTTGCTTCTTTTCTCAATTCTTCGATTGATTTATCATTATTATTTGAAACAAATGAGAATAAAAAAGGAGAAATTGAGAATAATTTCCTTCTTGTAATAAGTGATTTATTATATTTTCTTGGAGAGTATTTAATAAGGTTAAATTTGTAACATAATACGGAATTAATAAACAAAATAAAATATAAACTTTTTTTTATCATATTAAATTTATATAAATGCAAATATTTATATAAATTTAAATATAAAAAATATATAGATATATAACATTTTTTTATTAAAACTTTACCAACCCTCTTTTTCTAGGATTAGTAATATGCCAGCAATTTTGTTTTGTTCTTCTCTAGTAGTATCTTCAAGATTATACTTATTTTTCATTTCATTTAATTTATCCCTAACTTCTGGCCATCCTGAACGAACAATAGAATATTGTTCACTTCTGGATTTTTTAATATTCTCACATTCTGCCCTAATAATAGGTATGGCAATTTTCATATATATATTGTAATCACTATGATAACCCTTCTTAGGACCACGCTTATTGATAGTCTCCATACTTTTAGAATTTGTTTCTAGGTTTGATTGTTTGATTGTTCAGACTTCCTGTTCTATGATGTTTATTAATTTATACTTTTAATAAAGTAATCATTTTTTATAATAATTTAATTTTTTTATACAAATTAAATTTATAGGATAAAACCGAAATAACAAATAAAAATAAAACAATAAATATTTATATGATTTTAGTTATATGCGATTTAACTTTCGGAATATCTATATTATTTATATATATAATTTATAATTTATACATGAAAATAATATAAAAACTTAATCACTATATATAATAAATGATATCATATATTAAATTATTTGTACTAACTAATCTATTTTATTTAAATATTTGTTATAAATATGATATTAAATATTTATTAAATAATATTATTAACGAAACTAATATAACAATTACATCAAATGTTACAAATACACTAAAATTAAAAAATAATACAGAAGTTATACCTCCTTATTTACAAAGAAAAAGTAAGTTTTGTCATATTAAATGTAACTGTTTTTTCTCACATAATGTAGTGAATGATAATATAAATGTAAATAATTGTATTAGAACACCTGGTTTACCATTTAGTAGTATGAATGATAATATATGTGTTTCAAAATATATTTAAGACTTAATTAATTTTTTTATTAATGGATATTGAATTTAGTAAATTATCAATTAATAATTGCAATGAATGTAATAGTGTTTTAACAAATACAAATAAAAAAATATGTAATGATTGTTGTGATAAGATTAGATTTTTATACGAGGATGATATTGTTAATTTAAATTGTATTTATTGTCAATTTTATATGGATTATAAAAATTCATATATATGTTCAAATTGTCAAGCAATATAAAAAGTACATATCGTATGAAATAAAATAAAATAATATTTTTTTTAAACTTATTTATTTTATACGATATGTACTTTTTATATATTTAGAAGAAATTAAGTTATATAAAAATATATATTATTATATTATAATAATGATAAAAAATATAATAAAATCAATTATTATTTGTGTTAAAATAATAAACATTAATGGATTTATGATTTCTAAAGGAAGAAATATTTTAGAAGTTAGTAAAAATCAAAGACAATCAATAAATATCTTAAATCTTAAATCAAGATTTAGTAACAATATTTCAAGACGAAATTTATTATATTTATCACCGGTTATTTTAAATCCTAAATTAGTTTTGGCGGATAATAATTCAGAAATTAAAAAAATTGCAGTTTTTGGAGCATCTGGTTATACCGGTGGTGACACAATTAGAAATTTGCTAAATAGAAACAAAGAAGTTATTGCGTTAACAAGAAGAGAAATGAAAATAGTTGATAGAGAGCATATGTCAAAAAATACTTTAGTTATTGATGATATCAATCAAAAAAACAAAATTACAAATATTGTTTGCGATGTAATGAAACCAGAATCTTTAAACAATATTTTAAAAAATGTGGATGCAGTTATTTATTGTGCAGCTTCAAAACCTAAAGTTAAAATGGACCCTTTAGATCCAATGTTAAATAAACAAAAAAATGTTGTAAGTAAAGATGATTATGTAGAAGAAAGTAATCATGTTGAAGATGTTGGATTAAAAAATGTTGTAAATGAGATTATAAAAAATAATGTTAAAAAATTAGTTGTAGTATCCTCAATATGTGCAAAATGTCAAAAAAATATGAAAAATGAATATGAAAATCCCGGTGAAGTTATTGATAGAGGTGAAACAACATGTGAACCTTGTTTTAATAAACAGGAAGGCGAAGAATTAGTGAAATTGATGTATGAAAAACATCCCGAACTAAGTTATACTATAGTTAGACCAGGAATGCTTTCACCCGGTGAAAAAAGAGGGGTTGAAGAAATAGAATTCAATCAGGGAGTAACAAAAAGTGGTATAATTTCGCGAGAAGATTTATCAGAAATTTTAATTGAATCTGTTTTGAGTAATGATTCGTGTTCAAAAACATTTGAAGTTTATTATAAAGATACAGCACAACCAGTAGATATGTATAAATCGTTACAAAAATGTAAAGAAATGGGAAAAAGTGTAAAAGAATGTTTTTTTGGAGAAGGCTATGAAAAAAAAGAGGATTTTACAATTGATAAATTACTTAAAAATAAAGTAAAAGGGACAATATTTCCTTCGGGAAATGAAGTAATTGGTAATGATTATGGTAAAATTTTAAAAGAATTAAAAAAAGACGAAAAGGTAAAATACGATATAAGTATATTAGGGTCTCATGATATTATGTAAATATATATTATAATATGACTTACTTTTTTATGACAAATAAATTTGGAGATTATGCATGTTTTACTTTTGATAATTATAAAGATTATATAAAATGTTATGAAAGATATAATAAGTTAGGATGGATATGAAAATAATATATATTTATTTATATGGATCATATAGTTGAAATTCATTCGGATATTGAATTAAATCCTAGTAATAATATGCAAGAATTAGAAGAGAGAGTTAAAAATGCAATGACTGCATTACAAGATATAATGAAAAATAAAAAACAAATGGAAAATGAAAAAATAGAATTAGAGAAATCCTTAGATAATTTAAAAACAGATGTTGAAATAATTAAAAAAGATGATCTTAATTCATTAATTACTTTAAAAAATAATTTAGATAACAGATTAATTAAATGTTTAGATGAACAAACAAAAAACATAATAATTGCAAGAAGGTATTATCATAATATTAATAATAAATATTGGTGGTCATCTATTTTTATTTTAGTTTTTTCATCAGTAATAACATTCATAGAAGCTGTGAGATTAATTATTGAAAATACAGAAAATAAAAAAATAAAAGAATTAACATATATAATTAGCATATCATCAATATTTATTGGAATATTAATAACTATAGTAACAGGTTATATAAAATTTAATGATTATCAAAATAAATTAGAAATAATAAGTAGTCGTTTATCTTTATTATTACAATATCAAAAAAAATTTGAAGTAATTAAATTTCAATTATCAATATATACATTGCCTACATTAGATAATGATAAAGATACTATACAATGTACAAAACATAATATATTATCAAAAGAATTATTAAAAGAATTTAGTAATTCTTTAAACAAATTAGAAGAAGATATCCAAAACAATGAATTATTAAAATATATTACAGATTCATGCGAAGTTAGATATTATAGAGAATATGTAGACACACACATTAAAGATATAATGTATAATCATTATATCAAAACATTAACAGAATATTTAAATAATAATGAAGGTTTAGAAAATAATAATACTGAAAAAATTTTTGAAAGAATATCAAAAATAGTAAATAGTCCCGGTAATAATAAAAAAAAGATTAAAATGGATTTTGATTTATTAAAAGAATTAAAAAATAATCAATTCTCAATTAGAAAAAATAATAATAAATAATTATAGTAATGTCCAATAATAATACTGATTCTATGACAAAAGAAAAAGAATTATTAACTGAATTGACTAATATTTTAGATGAAATACATAAATTTACAGATAAAAATATTACAAAACCACTAAACGAATTTGCAGAAACAAATATTACAAAACCTTTAAATCAATTAACTGATACAACAATTAATTATTTTAAATAATTTATATTTAATATATTTTATATTAATAATGGATAGTAATTTAATTAATCTAAAATGTATTGATGATTTTAATAATAAATTAGCATTATTAATAAAAAAAAATATAAATGATTTGTTAGAAATAACTAATATTAATTACACAATTGATATACCAGAGATAAATTTATTTAGTGAAGTAAATTCTAATATAACAAGTAATATTATATTAGAAAGAACAGAAAGTCAAAATTATCACAAAACAATGTTGTATGACCCTTATAATTAATAATTTATTTTTTTGATTTACATTTAGTTTTTTGCATTTCTTTATATTTTTTAAGTTAATTATGGAACATATTTAATATATTTTTTTATCATTTTATAAATATACAATATTATGAATAATGAAATAATTCAAAATCATAATATTGTATATTCAGAAAATGATAAAAAAAATAAAAATTTAAATATTAAAACCGACGAATTATTATCTAGAATTATAGATTCAAAAAATGAAACGAGTACTCGTTTATTTATGGTAACAGAAGCGTATGATAAATATAACAAAGAATATTATATAATATCATTAACAATATTGATATTATCATCAATAATAACATTTATAGAGGCAGTAAGATTATCAATAATTGATACAAAAAATATAAATATAATTTCAAATAGAGCTACTATAAATTTTACATTACATATATTATTATTGCTAAATGGTACAATAATAACAATACTAAGTAGTATAATAAGATTTAAAAATTATAGAGAATTTTTAGAAGGATTAAAAGATGCTCAATTGCAATTAGTAAAATATAAAAATAAATATATGAGACAGTATTATATTATAAAATATAATTATCTAAATAAAATTATTGAAGAGAAAGATATAACAAAAATATCAGATAAAATAACTTTATATGATAGAGTGGTTAAATCAATAAATTATTTTCAATTTATAAAAAATACTGATATAATAAAATATAATAAAAGAAAAGCGAAATTTGATGTAAGTATATTTGAAATTAAAACGAAAACCGCTAATAATTTTGAAGAAATAACAAAAAAAAGAGAAAATGAATATATAAATATAAATAATGAAAATGATATAAATAAAGAAGTTATTGATTATAATAAATTTGTTATTTTAAATAATTTAGAATTAGATAAAGATAAGTTAAAAATAGATATATCACAAGAAAGATTGCAATTAAATAATAGATTTATAGAACTTAAAAATAATATAGTTTAAGCTATATGTTCATCTTTTTCATAATTATTCCATAACATATCTTTATCACTATTAGTATTTGTAGTTGTTATAGCAGGTGTTGATGGTTTAGATGAAATTAATTTTTTTAATCCACTTGCACCATTAAGTTGTAATGGTACAGAACGACCTTCCCATAATTGAATCACTTCAAGTTTAATACTTTTTTTAATATCTTCAAATAGACATTGTATTATAAGAGAATCATATTTTTCTGTAAGAGCATTAATAGCATTTTTAGACATTTCTTCTTTTTCCATACCTTCTATTTGATGAGCTAATTGTAAAAAATTATTACTTAAATTTTTAAATAATTCAACTTTTTCAGGAACTTTTAAATTATTTTGTAGTGCAAGTATTAAAACACTAGCGCCATTAACAACAACATTTGGAATTTTCATATTACCTTTATCATTATCAAAAGAATTTAAAATACACATAACAGAACTAGTAATAATCAATGGTATTTGAAATGCAAATTTAATAAGACTCCAATGTTGTGTAGCTTTTTGACATAATACAGACATTGCCTCGCATTTATCCAAAAGCATATTTAATCTTTCTTCATCTGATATATGAAGAGAACTAACCCTTATCATATATCTCTATTATTTAATAATAATTTTAATTCATAACAGGTTTTGTCTAATAACTCAATAGATGTGATAATTTTATTTTTCAATACTTTGTTGTTAATATCAATAGATTCTAATTTTTTTTTAAAAATCTCAATTTCTGTTAAAATAAGTTGTTTATTATTTTTTATATTAAAATTAATTTGAATCATATTATTAGTAAAATCAAGTTCACTATTTTGATATAAATAATTATTTAAAAAATCTTTGGTTAATGTATTTAATTTATCATCTAAATCATTTAGTATATAGATAATATTATAATCTTTAATTATAAAGATAAAAAATTGCATTTTTAATTTAAAATCATTATAAAAACAAAATAAATTAATAAATAGAGTATTATCTTTAATATCAGTCATGATATGTTCTTCAATATAACATATTTTTTTTTTTCTTTCCTTATTTTTTATT
>Ga0213866_10003593_pt1 | contig 10472 bp, 2 predicted proteins | sample PICome_11_FD_160079 | JGI IMG/M metagenome (GOLD analysis project Ga0213866, IMG submission 160079) | Coastal seawater microbial communities near Pivers Island, North Carolina, United States - PICO284 | ecosystem: Environmental > Aquatic > Marine > Coastal | place: USA: North Carolina... | reverse complement strand
CACTAGGTGTCGCACCCGTATAATAAATGGGTAATGACACTCCCGATTCTGTAGGTAATGTTTCATTAGGGTCCAAGAAAATACCACAACTACCACTATATGGTAACAATCCACCCGCACCTGAATATGAGTTATTTAAAGAGTTGCAATTAATCCAATCACAGATTGAAACGTCCTGATTAGCCCCTCCTGATGGTTGGTATATACTAAATATATTTACGGTAGAGTCATAAGGTGTAAATTCAGTTATTTCCACCAACTCACAAGGTAACGGAGATGGTGTGGGAGTAGGTGTAATCGATGGGGTGATTGTTGGGGTTATAGTAATCGATGGTGTGACAGATGGCGTAACATTTGTTGGCGTTACTGATGGTGTTATCGTGTTTGTCGGAGTAATTGACGGGGTGATTGTTGGTGTTACGGAAGGTGTCACACTACTAGTGGGTGTTGGTGTTGGTGACACCAACCAACCGACACCCTGACATTCACATCCAGTGTCTCCCGATATAAGATACTGATAACAATCTGAGATACCATAATCCGATAGCAAAACAAAAACAGGAAATTGATTAAACGTGACATCATCCGCCACTAATTCCCAAAAAGGAGGGTTTGCACACGAACTAACATAAACATCGTAAGTGTTTATACCTAAAGTCTCACTATTTAATCCTATTTCTGCTAAGTTTGGCATTACTCACAATTATTATTTAAGTCATAGTTTATTACTAAATTACTATTGGTAATCTCAAAGTAGTTTAATTGATATAAGGAAAGTATATTGATACAATCTGACCCGAAGTTATATGTGCTATTGTATGGTATTGTTAATACATTGTAATCATTATGACAATCGTACCAATTTATTGTAATTGGTTGTGCTCCAGAATCATCATTAGTAACTGTTACACCACTTAAACATCTTACACAGTTGTTATCATTACAGTCAACAACGTCTTCAACACCTTCGTTTGTAGTCCATGTACCACCACCAGGATATTGTTGAGGTACTGTTATTTGTGTTCCCTCGGATACTATAGTGTAACAACTACTTGCATCATCATTTAAGAATCCTGTTGTTGTATAAGGATTAGACGCTATAGGAACACTGGTGAATACGTCACCCACGGTCACCGAGCCCCAATAATCATTCAAGGAGTCAATTCCAATAATTACAGTCTGTCCATTACCACAACTCTGTACTCCAACATAACCAGTTATACATTTTCCATCCTGGTCATCACAACCCACTGATGATACTCCACCGAATTGGTAGTTAACTAATTCTACGGATTCATCATTATCAACTACAGTGTAACATTGTTCTACATATAACGTATTTGTTAGTGAACCACTACCTGTTTGAATCGGAATAACAAACAGACAGACGTCACCTGATACCACGTCCTGTGTTATACTACTCTGAGGGACTCTAATATAATTTGGGAAGTAGTTTATATCACCAGCACCATTAGACATAGTACATGACTGTAGTGTTATGGTACAACCGGTACATGCTGAGAACTCACAAACATTTTCAATAATATCACTTTCATCAACCACAAGGGCTCCACCCGCTTGTCCGTTAGATATATTAATGATTGTATAACAAATATTATCTATTATAATACCATCACCTACACATGCGTTACCTGAGAATGTTATGGCACCTTGAGGTAAATCTGGTGATGTCTCACAACATGGGTCAACCTTACAGGTTATCCACCCACCATCGCAGTCGGCAATATCATTACATGAAACACATTCATTACAAGTTTGATACTCGGTAAACGATGTTATATACGTCTCATTTTCTGTCGTTTCAGCACCTAAGTACCAACACTTATCGTTCCAATATAGGTATGTACCTATCTCTAAGTCTTCAGGAACCATAACTCCAAAACTTTCTGAGGAGTCACAACAGTTTTGTATTCTCTTTGGTACGTATGGTGCTATCGCAGTGTAACAATCTAATTCACACTCCTCACTTGCAGTTATTATACAATCTAACCCATTTGCACATGGGTCAACACTTGGTGTGGGACTTGGTGTAGGTGTAGGTGTAACAGATGGACAAGTTTGGACTAACTGACATGCAGTACAACTTGAGAATGTGCCACTAACGGATATTAACGCATTATCTGCCGATTCGATATTACCGACACCGTAACATTCTCCATTATAAGATATTATATCACCAATTTGTATTGGAGTTAAAGGTTGTAAATTGGCAAAAACAACAGTAGTTTCATCACAACAAGAAATTAATTTATAATTGTTAAAAACATTATTTGAGACTGACGGTGTTACAGTTGGTGTGGGTGTTGGTGTAACACTAGGACATAAACATCCTGAGTAACTACATCCTTTAAAATCAGGTCCGTACATAATACCGTCAGAACCATCTCCACCCGGCTCATATGGAATGTAACAATTATCGTATAAATAAACACCAAACCCCAAATCTACCCATCCACCTGATGCGACCGCGTCTCCATCAACTTGTACCTGAATCTCCGAAGGAGAAGAATCCTTACAACACGCTCTAAATATCCATAACTGATATAATGGACTATTCTTAGCAATAAAGTTTACTGATTTAGTGTTATTAGTTTTACCTATTAAATCACCTGTAGAAGTTACAGCAGTAAACGAGGTTTCATAACCACGTATTTCATCGTAATTAGTGGTATTTGTTACTGTTGACGAACCAATAGTTTGTCCTGAATTAATGGTTACCGCAGAAACTATAAGAACGGGTGTGTTATCAGTTTTTGAAAGTACATTAGTGAAGTCAATCGTAGTGTCTTGACTTACTGCGGTGGATGCGGTAAACGAGTAATCGGCTATAGTAGACCCGGATTCATATGAAGTTCCGAACTCAACAGTAATCCCCGTATAACTTGGTGTTGGTGTTATTGACGGAGTTACTGAAGGAGTTAAACTAATTGTTGGCGTTACCGAAGGTGTCGGGATACTACAATTACCAACAAAGGATACGGTTCCCGCACTAAATGTTGAATATACTTCGGTACTACCAGTTTCGGATAAATAAATATTAATAGGTAATGGTGATGTACCACCTTGTATTGGGCAATTATCGGTATAAACCAAACCTCCATTTACTAGTGAACCATCATTAGTGTATACTGATAATGAATCGAAAGATGAACATACACCGGTGAACGTACTTCCAGTAAATACCGTTAGTAAAGTACAGCTAGGTGGAGTACTTGATGGAGTTGGTGTTATTGTTACTGTTGGAGTGATTGAAGGTGTAACTGAAGGAGTGGCCGTTATCGAAGGTGTTGGAGTTGGAGTGATTGAAGGTGTAACTGAAGGTGTTGGTGTTGCTCCTGTTGAAGGTGTTGATGACGGCGTTGTTGTTACAGTAACTGAAGGTGTTGGTGTCGCACCTGTTGAAGGTGTTGATGACGGCGTTGTTGTTACCGATACGGTCATTGATGGTGTTGGCGTCACTCCTGTGGAAGATGGTGTTACCGAGGGTGTAATTGATGGAGTTATCGAAATCGTAGGTGTTGGAGTTGGTGAACCTATAAAGGTTTGACCGCTACAAACCAAACCAGTTGTTGACTCGGAAACGTTATAAAAATAACATGTGATTGAACCAAAATTATCATCAAGATTAACTAAATACGGAAAATCTGAATATGTAAGTCCTGTTTGAATTGTTGTTAACGAACCCTGTGAACATTCCTTCATTTTTACTGTGAAGAAATTAGTCACACCTGTTAGGTTTGTATTTGTAAGTGTAATTCTAGCAAATTGTGCCATAGGACAAACTTTTTTTAATAAATACTATGTTCTTGTTAATTTACCGTACCGAGTTGATAATATTTATTACCATTTACTGTAACTGCGGATAATGAAGAGAATCCCGGTTCATAATGAACCTTAACGTTTGACGTATCACTATAGTTAACTGTTTGGCCTGTAAATGCACTTATATTTAGTTGTTGGGCTACTCTATCTATCCTACAAGCTCTTGCAACTGTAAAATAACCATCAGGGCTACCTGATGTTGAACCAGCGAAACAAAGACCAATAATTTTAAGTGTGCCATTAAAATCGGCTAACAAAGCGGAACCTGAGTCACCACTATTAATTGGATAAAAACATGCGTCACCATCAGTAGTTGTTGATGCACTTGCGACATATGAAATCACATCATCATATCTACAAAGTCTATCATCGGACGCCGTTAGATTGTTGTTTACGTAAACAGTATTGTAACTTAAAAATTTTAATTTTGTTAAACCCTCACCTTTCGCACCTGTAGTTCTACCAACACTATAAAGGTCATAGTTATTATTAATTAAATCATCTATTTCTGAGGTTGTGGCGAATTCAGGTGCACCTGTAAAAGAAAGACCGTAATATTGGTATGAAGAGTTTTCATCAACGACAGAAGAGTCTAATGTGAACAAAGCACCATCAACATAATTTATTCCACCTGATGCATTTCCTTGTACGGGAACATATCTCTTAGTTACTCCGACTCTTTGAGAAACACTACCACTCGGTTGTCCTATATTATCAGCATACACATTTTCAACACCTCTACCTGATTCATTCGCTCTAAAAAATATTTCAGTCATTACGTGAGCATTGGTAACTCCAACTAATGAATCGTTCTCATTATCCACCGCAACAAATCCCATAGTACCAACCCAACCTTTAGTCTGATTTCTAACTTGTAGACCTCCTTTTATTGGTCTTATTTGTGATTGTTGTGTGGGTGTAGTCGCACCTGTAGGATTTAAAGTAGAGTTAGAACTCCAAAAATAAAAATTAGATGGGCAGGCTTCATACGCCACGAACTCGTCTTCACCTTGACTCACATCAGTTTTAAAAGTTTTATTACCTATAGTTATGGATGTCGGAATTACTTCATTCGGTTCCAATTCCTCAATAGGTTTTTTTTCTTTAAATGAAAATATAATTGCCCTTTCTTTGGTTAACTTCCCATTAACTTCCTTAAATCCATAACCTATAGAGGTACAATTGTCTGAACTGTTGTTCGCAAGTTCTTTAATTTTTTGTTTTATTTCTTCGTTATAATCCATTATCTATAAATATTACTCTATTGTGTTGGACAACTTGTTTTATATGGGTGACCTGAAGGTAATAATGATTGTAGTCCCCACTTACAGGCTAAGTAACCTTCAGCCTTTTCTAAATCAGTTAAGTCGGTACCACTAACCCCTGTTATATCCGCGACAGCAAAAAACTCAGCCATACGACCATCTAATTCTACTGATGCCCTATTTCTCATTAATCTTAATTCCTGAGATGTCTGTATACTATTGTCATAATCATTAACAGGTGTAAATGCGTTATTACCATTAACTCTTGTACCTATTTGATTACCCGATTTGTTAAACCAACAAGAAACAATCGCCCATGTATTTTGAGAAATACTCTGAGAGTCCCAAATTTGTAGATTACCGATTGTAGAACTAATTCGGTTAGAAGATAAACCATCTAAATCTAATTCACCTGGCCATGTATTCTTAGCTGCGCCCGCACTTATTGCATAATCTCTTTTTGGTGTCTGGTCTGTTTCATAACTCCAAAAAGAATTTTTAGTGTTATTTGTTGTATGGTATTGGAATACTCCAATAGACCAATGATTACCTGACGATACCTGTGTTTCAAAAGATGAACTTTGTATAAACTCATTATTACCATCAAAATCAAATACACTTAAACCATTTAATCCATTTGTAACTATTGTTGGTGTACCATTAACATTTAAGGTACCATACGTTCCTGTTTTATCATTTACTGAGGATAATGTACCGGTAGACGGGCTGTATGAAGTGGTGTCTGAAGCGTCAACCCATGCAACTATATTTACATCTGTAGGTGACCAATCTACGGGTGGGGATGTTGATGGAGTTATTGTTGGAGTTACTGAACTGGTTGGTGTTGGTGTTGGTGTTACACAATCATCGGCGACATATCCTGAACTACCCCCTCCATTATTTTGGAAAATATTTCTTAGTGTTGTAAAACTAGGTTTAGTCAGTACTGGTGCAAAGTAATTATTAAACAATGTATATCCTGAAATGTTATTAGTTTGAATTCCTGATGGAGTTCTCATACTATCATTCCATTCTGGAGATAACGACCCACCATCCCAAAACTCGGACATTTCCCACATACCGAAGTTTAATAAGTACATATACTCTTTATATGCCACTTGAGCTTGACCTGTATCCCCACTCCAATTAGGGGCGTAGTCAGTTGGGTCATACATACCATTCTCGATGGCTTGTTTCATGGATAAGTGTAGGTCTGTTGTTTGCCAATCTGGATTTTCTTCTGCCATCCAATTTACCGCGGTCGATGAGCCGGGAACCGCACCCATTATCCCAAATAGATGTACGGTATGTAAAATATGTTCAAATACCTCAGTTATTACCGTATCACCACTTGTGGAACCGCTTTGGTACCATACCATGTCATTAACTGCATGAGTATCTAAGAATTCTTGATATCCTGTGTATCCTGATATACCCTCATCTGTTAACCAATTAGGGTCATAGTCATCCCCACTACCGTACCCGACTCTTTGTGCCGTTGGTAACCCTGCATGTATAGTACCCTCATCACCTCTTAAAGTTGCTACTAAATTATTTTGATATGATAAGGTAATTCCTGTGGCTAATGGGTCCATTATTAATTGGAATGAACGAGCGACTTTTTTAGAAAATTCATCAGGTACCGCTGCCTGTCCTCCAACAGCGCCCGCAATAACCTCTAATACTCCACTAACGTTAATACTTCTATCGAATACCGCTCCGTTAGATGTGTCGGCAGTTAATGGACCGGCAACATAACAACTAAGTAATGAGTTGATTGATGGAGTAGGTGTCACAGAGTTAGTAGGTGTTATTGTATTGGTTGGGGTTACTGAATTAGTTGGAGTTACTGAATTAGTTGGAGTTACCGAATTAGTAGGTGTAACTGAATTAGTTGGAGTTACCGAATTAGTAGGTGTCACAGAGTTAGTGGGTGTTATTGTATTGGTTGGGGTTACCGAATTAGTAGGTGTAACTGAGTTAGTTGGTGTTACTGAATTGGTAGGAGTGACTGAATTAGTTGGTGTAACTGAGTTAGTTGGTGTAACTGAATTGGTTGGCGTTACTGAGTTGGTTGGTGTAACTGAATTGGTAGGAGTGACTGAATTAGTTGGAGTTACCGAATTAGTAGGTGTAACTGAGTTAGTTGGTGTGATAGAACCGCTTGGGGTGGGTGTTGGGGTAGGACATATCCATTGTGAAGATGAGTTGTTATATAAGTTTGTTATCTGCAACTGAGATAATGCTGTGTTGTAGACTTCAAACGTACCCATTCTACCAACACCATATGGCTGACCACTTGTAAAGTTAGTCAGAGTACCATACGCTAATGCATAATGTAATGGGGAATTAGTTCCGTTATTATATGGTGTAAGTCTACTCTTTACTAAGTTACCTACATTAGTTGAATCTACATAACCCTTAAGTGTTGTACCATCATACGTAAATCCGACATAATACCACTTATTAAATGGATAGGTACTAGTCGTTGTTATAACTTCAGTTGAAGTTGGGGCACCTATAGTATATTGCCATACACCAAACATAAATTTATTATTTAACATTTGAATTTGACTATCAAACCAATTTGTATCAGGTGATGTTGAACCTTGTTCTGATACAATCACACCGTCCGCGGTTGGGTACACCCAAGTAAATAGTGATATTACTGTAGATGTATTTGCGGGTGATAATCTTGGATTAAGGTCTGTATTTGTTATTACATATGAATTAGTTCCGTTGAATTCTATCGATTGATAACAATCGTTAAATGGTAGTGAGTTAACTACCGTGGCGTTAGAATTACCTTCTAAGTCTGTGACTGTTGCACCTCCATTATATGAGTTAACATCATTAAAATCGAAGTATAGTATCCTACTTGATGGTACTACATTACTTGTTGATGGTGTAATACTATTTGTTGGAGTTGTTGTACTTGTTGGTGTAACACTATTAGTCGGAGTAATAGTATTTGTTGGTGTTATTGAATTAGTTGGTGTTACTGTATTTGTAGGTGTAATGGTATTTGTTGGACTTATTGTTGGTGTTACTGTTGGAGTGGATGATTGAGTTGGTGTTGGTGTAGGGCTTACACATAAATCTTTTAGTACAATTAGATTACCATCATCGTCAGTTATATAATCTCCATTATCGTCGACTAAGTATTCGAAACACGGAGTTAATGATGGAGTTGGGGTTGTGGATGGTGTCGTAGTTGTAGATGGGGTCTGTGTTACAGATATCGATGGAGTTACTGAATTCGTCGGTGTGACTGAGTTAGTAGGTGTTAATGTGTTAGTAGGTGTAATAGAGTTCGTCGGAGTTATTGAGTTCGTCGGTGTGACTGAGTTAGTAGGTGTTAATGTGTTAGTAGGTGTAACAGAATTTGTAGGCGTAATAGAGTTCGTCGGTGTGACTGAATTCGTCGGTGTGACTGAGTTAGTAGGTGTAACAGAATTTGTAGGCGTAATAGAGTTTGTCGGAGTTACTGAATTCGTCGGTGTAATAGTATTTGTAGGAGTAATTGATGTTGTAGGTGTAACTGAGTTAGTTGGAGTTACTGAATTCGTCGGTGTAATAGTATTTGTAGGAGTAATTGATGTTGTAGGTGTAACTGAGTTAGTTGGAGTTACTGAATTCGTCGGAGTTACTGAATTCGTCGGTGTAACTGAGTTAGTTGGAGTTACTGAATTCGTCGGAGTTACTGAATTCGTCGGAGTTACTGAATTCGTCGGTGTAATAGTATTTGTAGGAGTAACAGAATTAGTTGGTGTAAGTGTTGGTGTTATTGTTTGTGTAGGTGTCGGACTAACTGGTAAATCATTAAAACTTAATTCATAACTAAAATTAGTTTTAAAGTTACAGTTAAACGGTGTTGTTGTTGCCGATACTGTAGTGGCCGACAACACATAATTACCTGTTTCAGTTAACGCACTAAATTCATAATCATTTAAAGTTTTTATGCCCGTAGAACCTGTTGTATTTCCCTTTAATATTGTTATGTTCTCATCAAAAGTAATTGTCCCACCCGTTACAGTATCGAGTAAACAAGTAAAACTAATATTATAATCTTCGTTACAAATCGTAGTTGCAGACGCATCAAATGAATAAACTATAGAACCAGGATTAAAAGACCCACTAATATCGATTTCTTCGACAGTACAATCCTTACAGTTATCACACCAAAAATCATATAAGTTAAATTTATCTTTTAAAATTCTAAAATTATGTTGTATTTGTGGTGAGGACAAAGGTTCAGTGTACATTCTAAATTGTGATATACCCCCCATAAATGTACCACCAAATGTGGGTTCCATAATAATGTCCGTAGTTAATCCTGATAAACTAGTGCCTGATAAGGTTTGATTTGGCATAAGTTCAGGGTCTTGAATGTATGGACCCTCACGATTTGTACACCCACTAAAGACCAAACTTTCCCTTAACCCTTGTGTACCACCTCCAATCGAGATATTGAACGGTACTCCTAACTGTTTTTCTTTTTCGGTGTTTAATTCATGAGGTATTATTTCTTCGAAATCCGCAATTTCCATGAATAGATACCCATTAACGTAAATTTTTAGAACACCTAATCTTTTAATTTTATCCTCAAACCATTTTCTATTTAGTTCAATATATGAACGTAACTCTTCTTTAGTGTCACCACTGTGTGTTTGTGGAGGCATAATCATATTATATGACGCACCATTAATCTCAGATGGGTAGAACAGTTCCCTAACATCACCTAACCCACCCCAATTCAATAAGTCGCAATCTTCTAAGGTGACATACCTTTCGAAAACAGTACTAACCATAACCCAAGACTCGTCTTTTGTTAATGTACAACCACTATATAAACAATCATCATAAATTCCGTTAGTTGAACATGTTTCTACTATTGTGTATCCCGAAGAATATGTGACACCTGTACTTTCACAAGTACCTGTTGTAATACAGTCTCCTGTAAATTTAATATATTTTACACAAATTCTTGGATTTTGGGGGTCACCCGAAAAACGTATGGACAAAGCATTTGAAAATAAATCTTCGTCGGGGTCTTGTAGTTTTGTCGGGACTGATTCAGTGTAACTACCACAACTACCTGTTCTATGTACTTGAGTTGTTGCGGTCTGAGGATAAACTTTAAAGCAATCTGAGTTAGTTACACCAGTATCGGCACATGCACATGTTTTAATACATTCAGTAAGTCCTGAAGTCACTCTAGTATAACCAGTATCACTTACAGGTGAACCTGAAGCGGGGTGATAGTACTTGTTTTCAGCTCTTGTACCCATAAAAAAGAAAGTACCTGAATTACCTGAATAAACATCATTTAGGTAAGTTTGACCTGAAGACGGAAAATAAATT
>Ga0213866_10003591_pt1 | contig 10473 bp, 10 predicted proteins | sample PICome_11_FD_160079 | JGI IMG/M metagenome (GOLD analysis project Ga0213866, IMG submission 160079) | Coastal seawater microbial communities near Pivers Island, North Carolina, United States - PICO284 | ecosystem: Environmental > Aquatic > Marine > Coastal | place: USA: North Carolina... | reverse complement strand
ACGCGTTTTGGTGATGCGCCTGCAGCTCTCGGGCTACCGCGTCATCTGCGCAGAAGATGGTGAGCAGGCCCTGGAAATGTTCCACAACGAGTCGCCAGATCTGGTGGTGCTCGATGTGATGCTGCCCAAGCTCGATGGTTTTGCGGTGTGCAGACGCCTGCGGGCCGAATCCTGCGTTCCGATCATTTTCCTTTCCGCTGTTGAAGCGATCTCCGAGCGAGTCGCTGGATTGGATCTGGGCGCTGATGACTATCTGCCAAAACCTTTCAGCCCCAAGGAACTGGAAGCTCGTATTTCAACGATTTTGCGCCGGGTGGGTCGGGGCAATGCTGTCGTTGAAAGCCGTGAATTGCCTACGGGACAAGGTGTTTTGCGCCTCGGCGACCTGGTGGTGGACACCAACAGACGCCAAGTCACCCGAGGTTCGGAGCGGATCAACCTCACCTACACGGAATTCAGCCTTTTGGAGTTGCTGTTCCGCGATCCCGGCCACGTCGTGCCGCGGGCGGAAATTCTTGAGCAGCTTTGGGGCTATCCCCCCCGCCGTGCGGCAGACCTTCGCGTGGTGGATGTCTATGTGGCGCGGTTGCGCGGAAAACTGGAGCCGGATCCCCGCAATCCCGAGTTGATTCTGACCGTGCGGGGTATCGGTTACGCCTCCCAACGCATGGGTGAGGCCTCGGCAGCGGGTTGATTAACCCGCGGGCGGGCAGGATGGCGCCCGACTGACCTGCTGCTGTGTCTGAGCTGCGCGATACCCGTCTGGAAAAGGCGAAGACATTGGAGGAGCTGGGGCAAGGCCCTTATGCCCTCACCTTCAGCCCCAGCCACCGCATGGCTGAGCTGCAGGAGGCGCATGCCGATCTCCCCAAAGGAGAAGAGCGGGACGTCAGTGTTTCTGTTGCGGGACGGGTGATGACCCGCCGGGTGATGGGAAAACTGGCTTTTTTCACCCTGGCCGACGAGACGGGATCCATTCAGCTGTTTTTGGAGAAGGCGGGTCTGGAGGCCCAGCAGGAGGGCTGGTTCAAACAGATCACCTCGCTGGTGGACAGTGGCGACTGGCTGGGGGTGAGTGGCACCCTGCGTCGCACCGACCGCGGCGAGCTATCGGTGAAGGTGAGCGATTGGCGCATGCTCACCAAGGCGCTGCAGCCCCTTCCCGACAAGTGGCATGGTCTGGCCGACGTGGAGAAGCGCTACCGCCAGCGCTATCTCGACTTGGTGGTTTCCCCCGACAGCCGTGAAACCTTCCGGCGTCGGGCCCGTCTGGTGAGTGGTATTCGCCGTTGGCTCGATCAGCGGGATTTTCTCGAGATTGAGACCCCCGTTCTCCAGAGCGAACCCGGTGGTGCCGATGCACGACCGTTCGAGACCCATCACAACGCCCTCGATCTCCCGCTCACCCTGAGGATTGCCACCGAGCTGCACCTCAAGCGCCTGGTGGTGGGCGGCTTTGAGCGGGTGTATGAGCTGGGCCGGATCTTCCGCAACGAGGGGGTCAGCACCCGCCACAACCCCGAGTTCACCTCGGTGGAGATCTATCAGGCCTACAGCGATTACGTCGGGATGATGGAGCTCACTGAGCAGATGGTCAGCGCCGTCTCTGAAGAGGTCTGCGGCACGACCACCATCACCTATCAGGGCACCGAGATCGATCTGGCACCGCCCTGGCGTCGCGCCACGATGCATGAGCTCGTGCAGGATGCGACGGGGCTTGATTTCAACAGCTTCAGCAGCCGGGAAGAGGCAGCCGCGGCAATGACCGCCAAGGGTTTGCATGCCCCTGAACTGGCCGACTCGGTGGGCCGTCTGCTTAATGAGGCCTTTGAGCAAGCGGTGGAGACGACCCTGATTCAGCCCACCTTCGTCACCGACTACCCGGTGGAGATTTCGCCCTTGGCCCGGCCGCATCGCAGCAAGCCCGGACTGGTGGAACGCTTCGAGTTGTTCATCGTCGGCCGCGAGCACGCCAATGCCTTCAGCGAACTCACTGATCCTGTGGATCAACGGCAGCGGCTGGAGGCCCAGCAGGAGCGCAAGGCGGCGGGCGATTTGGAGGCCCAGGGATTGGACGAGGATTTCGTGATGGCCCTGGAGGTGGGCATGCCACCCACGGGAGGTCTTGGCATCGGCATTGACCGCCTGGTGATGCTCCTGACCGACAGTCCCTCGATTCGCGATGTGATCGCCTTCCCGCTGCTGCGGCCGGAGACGCGCAAGGGAGAACCACCCTCAGTGGAATAATGGCAGGAGTGGCATGGTCCTATCCCCATGAGTGGAGAACGCGTCGGGTTTCGCTTCAAGCACGCAGATGCCGTGGTCAAGCGGAATCCCCAGGGCCGTTCCCGCCGGGGATGGGTGATGGAGCCGGTAGAGCAGACCACCAGCCGGGGCACCAAAATGCCGGCATATCGCATTCGCTGGCGTGACAGTGAGCGCCCTGAAATCGTGCTTCAGCACATGCTGATCGCCGATCCGGATCCCACGCCTCCGCCCGAGGGTGTCAGCCTGGAGCCTCCCGCACCCAAGGCCTGAACTAAGTCAGGCCAGCGTCGCGGCGCAGCTGTTCCAATTCCTGTTCTGCTTCAAACAATGCCCAGTCCTTCTCCAGTGTTGAAGGGCTGGGCGTTTGCTGTTGCTGCTGAAGCTCCTGCAGCTGCCGCTCTACCTCGTTGAAGCGTCGCCCCAGGTCCTCCAGGTCGGCCCAGAGGGTGCGTCCCTGGTGCATCAGGCTGTTGAGGTGTTGCGCGGCTCGTTCGGCCAGATCCGTTGCCCCGGCTGTCCTGGCTCGCTCGACCCGGCTGCGCCAGGCCCGCACATCCTCAGCCAATCGCAGCAGCTGTTGGCGTTGCTGCTTCGCTTCGCTTTGCAGTTGCTGGCGTTGGCGTTGCAGGGCACCGGCCCGATCCTTGAGGTGCTGCTCGCTGAATAGGTTGTCCTGGACGGGGTTGTTGCGCAGAAAGGCAGAGAGCCTGGCGTCCAGCTCCCGCTCCAACTGCTCCAGCCAGCTGCTCATGCCTCGCCGGGGGTGGTGATCACCGGCTTTTCGATCTCTTTTTCCAGGGGCTCGATCGCGGCTGTTTTGGAGTTGAGGATCATCTGGGTGAGCTGCGCGGCTTTCACTTCTCCCACTTCACCTTCCAGTTCTCCCAGGCGGTCGAAGGCCGCCATGTACACCGCTTCCAGGTCTTGGATCAGCTGCTCACGCTGCCGCTTGATCGCCTGACGCCGTTCGTCTGATTTCATGCCGCCTGAGCACCTGGGCTCAGTTTGCCGGCAAAAGCAGATGCAGAGCCATCTGCTGGTGCGGATCGCTCCAGCTGCGTTGGATCCGCCAGCCGGCCTGGGCTGCGAGGGCGGCCGCGGCGTCCGGGGAGTATTTGACGCTGTGTTCGGTGATCCAGGTGTCGTCCTGGCGGAAGAACCAGGCCTCGCCGCCCAAGTGCACGGTCTGGTCTTGCGCGCTCACCAGAGCCATTTCGATGCGCTGCTGCTGCGCTTGCCAGCGGGCCCGGTAGCGGAATTGTGTGGGATCGGCATCGCCCTGGAGGTCGCGGTTGAGCCGCAGCAGCAGGTTGCGGGCGAAGGCGGCGGACACGCCGGCGGCATCGTCGTAGGCGGCCTCCATCAGGGCCGGCTCGCGCGGTTGATCCAGCCCCAGCAGCAGCGGCCCTCCGGCCAGCAGCTGCCGGGTATTGCGCAGGAAGTCCACAGCCTCCTCCGGGGTGAAGTTGCCCAAGGAGCTGCCAGGGAAGAAGCCGATGCGCCGTTGTCCCTCCAGGGCGGGGTGCTGCGGCAGCTGTTGCAGGTGGGTGTGGTCACAGCAGATGCCCACCATGGCGGTGTTGGGGTGCCGGGCCGCGAGGCCGGAGAGGGCCTCCTTCAGGGCGCTGAGGCTGATGTCCAAGGCTGCAAAGGCACTGCTGCCGAGGGCTGTGAGCAGTGGATCCACCTTTCGGGCGTTGCCGATGCCGAACTCCACCACCAGCCCGGGGCCCGTGGCGGCGGCGATGGCGGGTGCGTTGTCTTCCAACAGGGCGATTTCCCGTTGGGTGAGGGTGTATTCCGGTTGTTGGCAGATCTCCGCGAACAGCCGGGATCCCTCGGCGTCATAAAGCATCCAGGCCGGCAGTTGGCGAGGGCTGCGCCGGTGGCCGGCCCGCACCAGACGCTGCAGATCCGCCGGAGCTGGGTGGAGGTTGAGCAGGCTGATGCTCATCGGGCCAGACGGATGCCAGCGGCCATCCAGCGGCTCGCTGGTGGAAAGAAGTTGCGGTAGCTGTCGCGCTCGTGGCCAGGGGGGGTGAGCCAGCTGCTGCCCCGCAGCACCATCTGGGAGCTCATGAACTTGCCGTTGTATTCACCGATGGCCCCCTCCACTGGGCGGTAGCCGGGGTAGGGGCTGTAGGCACTGGCGGTCCACTGCCACAGCACCCGATGGGCGTGCTGCATGGCAGCGCCATGCAGGCCACAGGCGTGTTCCCATTCCGCTTCGGTGGGGAGACGGGCCTCGCTCCAGCGGGCAAAGGCATCCGCTTCGAACCAGCTCAGATGCCGCACCGGTGCCTGGGGGTCGAGCCGGCGGCGGCCCGCCAGGGTGAACTCGTCGTTCTCTTCACGCCAGTAGCGCGGCGCCTGCCACTGGTGCTGTAGCACCAAGGCCCAGCCTTCACTCATCCACAGTTCGGCACGTTGATAGCCCCCGTCAGCGATGAAAGCGGCATAGGCGGCGTTGCTCACCAGGCTGTTGTTCAGCTCAAACGGCTCCAGCCACACCCGGTGCCGCGGCGTCTCGTTGTCGAAGTGAAAACTGTCGCCCTGGTGGCCGATCTCCGTCAGACCGCCAGGGCAGGGGAGCCATTGGTTTGGCTCCATTGACAGAGTCAGCTCAGCCTCAGGGTTGTAGACGGGTTCCAACGGCTGGCGGTGGAAGCCATCCAAGAGGTCCATCAGCAGCAGTTCCTGGTGCTGTTGCTCGTGCTGCAGGCCGAGTCGTACCAGGGCCTCAACTCCCTCAGGCGGATCCTGCAGCAGCGCTTCCAGCCCAGCATCCACCCGTTGACGCCAGGCCAGCACGTCGGCGATGGCCGGGCGGCTGAGCAGGCCCCGCTGCGGCCGTGGATGTCGGGCGCCGACGGCCTCGTAATAGGAGTTGAACTGATAGCTCCAGAGCGGGTCGCAGGCCTGGTGCTCAGGCGCGTGGGGCTGCAGGACGAAGGTGTCGAAGAACCAGGTGGTGTGGCCCAGATGCCATTTGGGTGGGCTGGCATCGGCCATCCCTTGGAGCATCAGGTCTTCTGGTTCCAGCGGTGCAATCAGTTCTTCGCTGCGGCGCCGCACCGCCTGCAGAGTCTCCAGCAGCACGGGTCCAATCAATCCTCTGCGAACCCTAGGGGGTGTTGGAAACCATCGGTACCATCAGCCCATCGATGCGGCTGAATCCCTTGAGCGGTTCCGGCACGGTGCTGGTGGAGCGTTACCGCTTGGAGGAGCGGCTGAGCGGACCCGATCCGCTGCAGGGATCCCTCTGGCGTGGCGTTGATGTGATGGCTGGAGATCTGCCGGTGGCGATCCGAGAAATAGGGATCCCGGCAGTCCAGGAGCAACTCAAAGGGGTCTGGCCTCAGTTGCAGTCGCTGCTGCACCCCCAGTTGCCCCGCTGCGGAGAGCTGTTGGTGCTGGATGGGGTGCTGTGGCTCGTGCGTGATTGGCAGGACGGTGTCGCTTGCGACGAGCTGCTGCGACAAAGATCTTTTGGGGCTGGAGAGGTGCTGCTGCTGCTGCGCCAGATCCTGCCGGTGCTGGCGGTGTTGCATGGCCAGGGGTTGGTGCACGGTGATGTGAATCCCCGCCATGTGCTGCGTCGCAGCAGCGATGGCCTACCGGTGCTGCTGGACGGTGGTCGGCTGCAGCGGCAGGGAGCTACAGATCAGGATGCTGCCTGGAGGGATCTGCATGATCTGGGCAGCACGGCCCTGGCGTTGCTCGGGGGGGGCTGGCCAGAGGGCCTGGAGTCGGAAGCAGCATTTCGAGAGGTGCTGGAGCGCCTGGCCTCGAAGGCACCGGAGCGCCGTTTCAACGAGGTCTCCGAGGTGCTGAAGGCCCTCGAGTCGGTTGTGTTGCTGGCGGAGCCCCCTGTGGTGCCGCGAACCAGCCGGGCGTTGGCTCGGGAGCAGGGAGCGGAAGGTCGCCTCTGGCCCGTGGTGATCGCGCTGGGGCTGTCGGCTCTGGTGGGTTCTGCCATTGGCTGGTTCCTGCTTCCGCGCAGCTCCACCCCAGATAAGACCCCTCGTACCACCCCTGATCGGGCGGCTCAGCAGCCAGCCGTCAGCTTGCCACCGGATGAGCTGGATCAACGTGAGCAGCTGTACAGCCGGCTGCGGGCGCTTCAGGTGGATCGTGGCTGGTTCTTCGAGCTGGTGGATGCCAGCCAGCTCAGCCGCTTCCCCGAGCGCGGCGGCAGCCTTCCCTCGAAGTCGTTGGAGGATGCGCCGCTGCGTCGGCTTTGGACCGAGCTGGCAGAGGAATGGCTGGCCCGGATTGAGCAGCTGCCGCCAGCGACCCGGGCCCGGTTGGGGCGTTTGAGTGCTGGGGACTGGGAGCAGCCACGTCAGAGGCTGCTGCAACAGGACATTCATCCAAAAGTATTGGAGCATCTGGTGAGTGCTGGGGCCCAGGATCTGCTGGCGGGGGCCATGCAGGGGCGGAAACCTGCCGAACCCTTCCGTCAGCTCTGGATTGCAGCGGCTATGCAGAGCCTCGATGACGTCGAGATTGAGCGGCTCACGGCGCGCCCCCTCGAACCCACCAACACGTCGTTGCGCATCCCTGCCGGTGGTGCGCGTTTGGTGCTGGTGGAGGTGCCTGCTGGTGATGCCTTGGCCTTGGGCATCAACGGCACGCCGCTGATGCAGATGATGGTGTTCGGCGCCAACGGGTCGGTGGTGGAGGAGCGGGGTCCTCTGCGGGTGGCCCGGATTGCGGCGGCGGCGGGCTCGCCCTTGCAAGTGTTGGTCACCAACGAAGGGGTCTCTTCCGGTGTGTTCACCCTGTCCTGTCGGGCGGATCGTCCTCGTCCCCCGTTGCCGGATGTGGACTTGGATCCCCTCCCTGATTCGGCAACGGGTGAGCTCGTCAGCCCACCGGGGTTGGATTCGAACGCTCAGTAGCGAGCTATCGCCGCCTTCACCTCTTTCTTGGATTGCTTTTCCTTTTCAGCAGCACGTTTGTCGTGCAGCTTCCGACCTTTGCTCAGGCCGATGGTGAGCTTGATCCAGGACCCCTTGAGGTGAATGTTGAGGGGAATCAGCGTCAGCCCTTTCTGATCCACCAAGCCGCGGAACTTGTCGATCTCGCGGCGATGGGCCAGCAGTTTGCGGGTGCGCAGTGGGTCGTGGTTGAAGTAGCTGCCGGCATGGGTGTGGGGTGAGATGTGCACGTTGTGCAACTGAAGCTCCCCATTGCGGATCAGACAGAAGCCATCGCGCAGGTTGGCTTTGCCGTTGCGGATGGACTTGACCTCGGTTCCCACCAGCTCGATGCCGGTTTCCAGTGTTTCGAGGATCTCGTACTGGTGCCGGGCCTGACGGTTGTCCGCCAGCATCCGATTGGCTGCGGCCCGTGCGGCGGCTGCCGCTGCTTTTTTCGCTCCTCCCTTGGCCATGGCTGCGGCTGCGTCTTCCGACCTTATCCAGGTCTGGGTACCCTGCCCGCATGGCGATTGTCTCTTCCAGCTCCGGTCGCAAGCCACCACGCCGCCAAGAAGCGCTGGTGGACCCTCAGCCGGCCCCCGAAGAGGCGGTGAGTCGGCCGGAAGACAAGCTGCGGCCGCAACGCCTGGCCGACTACATCGGCCAAAGCGAGCTCAAGCAAGTACTGGGAATCGCGGTGGAGGCGGCCCTCGGCCGCGGTGATGCCCTCGACCATGTGCTGCTGTACGGCCCGCCGGGCCTGGGCAAAACCACCATGGCCATGGTGTTGGCCGAAGAGATGGGGGTGCAGTGCAAGGTCACCAGTGCACCGGCCCTGGAACGCCCGCGCGACATCGTTGGCCTGTTGGTCAATCTGCAGCCCCGCGATCTGCTGTTCATCGACGAGATCCACCGCCTCAGCCGGGTGGCGGAGGAGCTGCTCTATCCCGCGATGGAAGACCGTCGCCTCGATCTCACGGTGGGCAAGGGCAGCACCGCGCGCACCCGTTCCCTCGACTTGCCGCCCTTCACCCTGGTGGGGGCCACGACCCGCGCCGGATCGCTGAGCTCCCCGCTGCGGGATCGGTTCGGTCTGATTCAGCGGTTGGAGTTTTACGGCCAGGGCGATCTGGAAGCGATCGTGGAGCGCACCGCAGGGTTGATCGGCGTCACCCTCACGCCGGAGGCCTGCAGCAGCATTGCGGCCTCCTGTCGCGGCACGCCACGGATCGCCAATCGCTTGCTGCGCCGGGTGCGGGATGTGGCCAGTGTGCGCGGTGATGGCAGTTCCGCCATTGATCAGGCCCTGGTGGGCGAAGCCCTCAGCCTCCACCGCGTCGACCATCGCGGCCTTGATGCCAGCGATCGGCGCTTGCTGCAGCTGCTGATCGATCATCACGGCGGCGGTCCTGTGGGCCTGGAGACCCTGGCGGCGGCCCTCGGTGATGACCCCGTCACTCTGGAGACCGTGGTGGAACCGTTTCTGCTGCAGCAGGGGTTGCTGATGCGCACCCCGCGTGGCCGGATGGTCACGGACGCGGCCCGCAGTCATCTCTCAGAGGCGGCATGAAACGGCTTGTGGTGTTGCTGCTGAGCTTGGCGCTGGCGTTGCCGGTGCAGGCCGTCGATCTGCAGGGGCTCTATGAGCAGGCGCTGACGGCGAGCCGTCAGGGAGATTTTGTGGAGGCACTGCCCCTGTGGGACCGCTTCCTGGAGCAGGCCCCAGAGGATGCAGCAGCGCTGAGCAACCGCGGCAATGTGCGTTTGGCTCTTGGGGATCCTGTTGGGGCGATCGACGACCAGACGGCCTCGATTGTTCTGGCGCCGGAGGAAAGCGACCCGCGCCTGAACCGGGGCACGGCAGAGGAGGCCCTTCAGGACTGGTCCGCGGCAGCGGACGACTATCTCTGGATCCTGGAGCGCGATCCGCAGGATGCCTCAGCCCTTTACAACCTGGCCAATGTGCGCGGCTCGCAGGGGGACTGGCCTGAGGCCCGTGCGCTCTACGGCCAAGCCGCCCTCGCCCGCCCGGGTTTTGCGATGGCCCGCTCCAGCGAGGCTCTGGCGGCCTGGCAAGCGGGCGATCTCGATTGGGCGGAGGCGGAATTGCGCAAACTGATTCGCCGCTATCCCTTGTTCGCTGACGCTCGGGCGGCCCTCAGCGGCCTGCTCTGGCGCGAAGGATCCAGTGGAGAAGCTGAAAGCCACTGGGCCGCGGCGGCCGGGCTGGATCAGCGTTACCGCCAGGCCGACTGGTTGCAGCAGGTGCGCCGTTGGCCGCCCCAGCCGACGGCGGATCTGATGGCGTTCCTTGCCTTGGAGGCATCCTGAGATGACCTTCGCGGCTACCTTCTCTGATCGACTCAGCCGGGAGCTGCCGGCGCTGTTGGAGTTGCGCCGGCATCTGCATGCCCATCCCGAACTCAGCGGTGAAGAACACCAGACGGCTGCGCTGGTAGCCGGGGAGTTGCGTCAGTTGGGTTGGCGGGTGCGCGAGGGAGTTGGCCGTACGGGGGTGGTGGCCGAATTGGGTCCGGATCACGGCCCCACGGTGGGATTGCGGGTGGACATGGATGCCCTGCCGGTGGAGGAGCGCACAGGTTTGTCCTATGCCTCCACCCGCCAGGGCCTGATGCATGCCTGCGGCCATGATCTGCACACCTGCACGGGCCTCGGGGTCGCGCGCTTGCTTGCCCAGGAGCCGGCTTTGGCGGCCAGGGTGCGCTTGCTGTTTCAACCCGCCGAAGAGTTGGCCCAGGGGGCGGTTTGGATGCGGGATGCGGGGGCTGTGGAGGACCTCGATGCCTTGTACGGCGTGCATGTGGTGCCAAATCTGCCGGTGGGCACCGTGGGGATCCGCCGGGGCTGTCTCACCGCGGCGGCTGGCGAGCTGGAGATCCTGGTGCAGGGGGAGGGCGGCCATGGCGCCCGTCCCCATCAGTCGGTGGACGCTGTCTGGCTGGCGGCTCGGGTGATCACGGAGCTGCAGCAGACCATCGCCCGACGCCTGGATGCGTTGCAGCCGGTGGTGATCAGTTTCGGCAAGGTGGAGGGGGGCCGGGCCTTCAACGTGATTGCTGATCAAGTGCGTTTGCTGGGCACGGTGCGCTGCCTGGATCTGCAGCAGCACGCCCAGCTGCCGGCCTGGATCGACGAGACGGTGCAGGGAATCTGTTCCAGCGGAGGGGGCACAGCTGTGGTGAACTACCGCTGTATTGCCCCGCCGGTGCACAACGACCCGCAGCTCACGACTTTGCTGGAACGCTGTGCTGTGGAGTGT
>Ga0213866_10003590_pt1 | contig 10473 bp, 4 predicted proteins | sample PICome_11_FD_160079 | JGI IMG/M metagenome (GOLD analysis project Ga0213866, IMG submission 160079) | Coastal seawater microbial communities near Pivers Island, North Carolina, United States - PICO284 | ecosystem: Environmental > Aquatic > Marine > Coastal | place: USA: North Carolina... | reverse complement strand
GGGGAGATTCGCAAGTAACGGTGGAAAGACGGTGATGCGTCGCCTCTCCAATCGGGAATATGAAAACACCCTGGAAGTCCTTTTTGGCCGCCGCGTGGACACGCTGGGACTGACTGAGGATTTTCCCAAAGAGAAAACCAGTCGTCATATTGATACGATTGGAGAGAGTTTGGTAACCTCCGGATTTCTTCTCGATCAATACTTTCAAGCGGCTCATCGCCTGGTTGAGAGCCGTCTCGGAAAGCCCACGATGAAGGCTAAGGATTGGCATTTTAGCGAAAATTTTAAGCAGTATGAAGAGTTGGCTGGCTCTCACCGGGCTGTCTTTAAGAATAAATTCCTCTGTGTTTACGAGCAGCCGGACACTGATACCCGACAAGGCAGTTACGGGCATATAGAGGATTTTTTGGAAGGTGTCCCGGTTTCGGGGCTTTATGATCTCAAGGTCCTGGTGCAGGGAATGCATCGCGACACCCACTATGATCCGTCAATTTTCGGGATCGATTTGAGTGAGCCTTTCATGCTCGGGGTGGTGCCCGGTGATGTGACGAAAGGGCATATTCACTACCCGCAGCGGGTTGAGCCGCTCCTGGCATTTTCGTTGGTTCCGGATGACAAGCCGGAGTGGATCAACTTCCGGGTCTGGCTGGAGAAGGGACAGACTCCGCGTTTTATTTTTCCCAATGGTCCCAGTGAGTCGAGGAGATCGGTGATTGAATTGAATCGACGGTATAAGAAGGAGTTTAAAAACCCCTCGAATGGAGTCAGTCGTTCGTCTCTTCTTCGTGAAGGAAAGCTTCCCCATATCCGGATCTCGGAAGTCAAGGTGCATGGGCCGATTGAGGAAAAACAGGGAGGGCTTGAAGAAGTCGCGGTTTTCGGAAAGGACGGCTTCAAGGAGGGGAAGGCGCTTGAACTATTGGAGAAGTTTGCGGAAAGGGCATTCCGCCGTCCACTTTCAGAAATCGACCGGAAGCGAATTCATCGATTCTATCGGGAGAGAATCGATGAAAAGTTAGGGGCCCGTCAGGCGGCCCTTGATACCTTGAAGTTAATCCTCTGTTCTCCGTCGTTTTTCTATCTCAGCGAGATTACCTCCGAAGATGATCCGGCTCTGCAGCCTTATGATCTGGCGTCACGCCTTTCCTATACCTTATGGGCGCGGCCTCCGGACCAAGAGTTGTTGGAATTGGCGGCTTCCGGGGAATTGGTGCGTGAGGAAATACTTCGCAAGCAAGTACGGCGTCTCCTTGAAGATGAACGATCCGGGGGATTTGTGAATGGCTTTTTGGATTCCTGGCTCAATCTTCGTGATCTTGGCACCATGCCCCCTCCGCGGGAGAAAGCCCGACGATATTATTTTGAAAACTGGCCGGCTTCCATGAAAGGGGAGGTCCGCCATTTTTTTGCCCATATGTTGAATGAGAATCTGCCGGTTGGGACGCTGCTCGATGCTGATTTTACCTTCGTGGACAAATATCTGGCAGCTCTCTATCGACTTCCCGAAGCCAAAACACTTCGGCTTAAAGATGGTTTTCGAAAAGTCAGAATTGGGGATAGGAGCCGAAGAGGAGGGATTCTTGGAATGGCCGCAGTGCTTACCGTGAGCGCCAATGGAGTGGAAACCTCGCCAGTGACCCGCGGGGTTTTTGTCTCGGAGAATATTCTGGGTGTGGTGCCACCTTCTCCGCCGGACGAAGTGCCGCCTATCGAGCCCGACATAAGAGGGGCGACTACCTTGCGCGAGCGTCTTGAGAAGCATCGGGAATCGAAGACTTGTGCCGAGTGCCACCATAAGATCGACCCGCTTGGTTTTGGGCTTGAGGCCTTTGATGAACTAGGAAGATGGCGCACTCACTATCGAAGGTCAGGTAAGCCAGTTTCGGTGAAGAGCGCACCCAAGCTAAAGGTGGATTGCTCCGGTGAAATGCCATCGGGTGAAGAGTTTGAAGATTTTCGTGAGCTTCGGTATATCTTAGTGTCAACCCGGTCCGAGGTTTTTATAAAACACTTGATTACAACTGTCCTCACTTACTCGACCGGTCGCCACATGGAAGTGGTTGATGATTATGTTATAATTGATATTCAGATGCGTTTGAAAGACAAGGGTAATGGCCTTGCAAGCTTAGTCGAAGAATCGTTGTTGAGCGAGATTTTCAGGTCTCGCTGAAAGCAGCTCGTTTCGGCAATATTCGTGGGAGATTTTTTTGCCGTCATCCATCTGAACAGTGTGAGTTGGTTGGCAATAGATCTATTTTAAATAGAGTTTTTAGGGCCGGCAATGGTAATGAAATTTTTCAGAAATGAACTTGCTCTCCTTCAGGGGTATTTGGCATGTTTTTGGCGCATTTAAATTTCGGAGAATTTTCGTCAGATTTCCCAATTACATTATGAATATCACCAACAACTCTTTGTCGTGTTTCTCAAGATCTTTTTTGATGGTTATGGCCCTCAGCGCAACAAGCGTCGCTGGTGAAATCCCCATCGCTGGTATTGAAGCCTTTCATCAGGGCGACAGTCTCGATGGCAATGGGTCTGTTCTCAAAGCGATTGATGGCAGTGGGATGGATAAAATTGATCTTGATGATCCCTCTACTTGGACAGTTGCAAGTACTGCTTGGGCCGATGATTGGCAGGGTTTTTCTTCGGATAATACTGGGGATAACACTTGGGTGGTGATTGATCTGGGTGCTCCTGTTGCAGGCTTGAGAACAATGTATTTGTGGAATGTCCAAGAGGCGACTGCTCTAAATCGAGGAGTGAAGGATTTCGAAGTGTTTCATGCCACAAACCCGGCAATTTCGCCACCGGTCACGGGTGACATTGTTACCCCCTACAGTTTTACTAGCGGGGGATGGACTTCAATTGGAGGCGCTGAGCTTAAAATGGGAACTCAGAATGGGGATCCTGGGCAGGCTTATGATCTTTCGGATGCTGCCGGGGCTCGCTACATTGGCCTTAAGCTAACGAGCAATTACGGAGGAATCCGAACTGGGATTGCTGAGGTCGCTTTCAGCGATGTTGCAGATCCGGATGCTATCACGCCCGGCGAGATTGTCCCTCCGGATCCACCTGTCGAACCGGGTGATGGGAAGGTTATTCCAATCGCAGAAGTCTTTGCCTTCCATCAGGGAGACAGCTTTGATGCAAACGGCTCGATTTTGAAAATTGCGGACGGTAGTGGGATGGCAAAGATTGATCCCGAGGTTCCTTCCACGTGGACAATTAGTAGCACTGCTTGGGCTGATGACTGGCAGGGCTTTTCTGCCGATAACTCAGGCGACAATACTTGGGTTGTTATTGATTTAGGAGCCCCCACGATCGGTCTCGATCAAATGTATCTCTGGAATGTCCAAGAGACAAATGCTCTTGATCGAGGAACGAGCACTTTCGATATTTACTATGCCACTCTGCCTACTGAAACAATCCCGGTTCAAAGTGGGGTAGTCACGCCCTACAGCTTTGGAGGAGGTGGTTGGACCGAGCTTAGTACTGGAAACAATCTTGCTCAAGGAATTCAATTCGGTGATCCGGGAGAGATTTTTGATATCTCGGGAGCTTCGGGTGCACGGTATATTGGACTTCATCTAACCGCAAATCACGGGGGTTTTCGCACTGGGCTTGGTGAAGTCGCGATCACGAGTGAGGGCGCTGCGGCGCGCGAGGACGATGATGGTGATGGTCTCCTGAATGGATGGGAAAAAGCTTATGGCTTTGATCCTGAGAGTGACCAAGGCGTCGATGGGGCAGAAGGGGACCCCGATGGCGATGGACTATCCAACCTTGAGGAGCAAACAGCAGGGACAAGCCCGCTTCTGGCTGATTCAGATGGCGATGGCTATGGAGATGAGGTCGAGACTGATACCGGAGTCTTTTTAGACCTGACAAACACTGGGACAAGCCCTATTAAAAATGATACCGACAACGACGGTCTTCTCGATGGAGCAGAAGATAATAGCGCTATCTTTGTCGATGAAGATCAATCAGGTTCAAATCCTCTTAAATCAGATACGGACGATGATGGTCTTAATGATGGATATGAGGTCAGTAACGGCCTTAATCCAAACGACGATGGCAGTGTCAATGTGAACAACGGAGCTGCTGGTGATCCTGACTCTGATAGCTCGGGAAATCTGGATGAATTTCAGCGGGGAACTGATCCTCAAAATGATGATTCCGACGAAGATGGCATTCTTGACGGTTATGAGGACAACACTGGGATCTGGGTAAGTGCGACTCAGACTGGAACAAACCCTCTTGATCCGGATTCAGATGATGACACATTACCCGATGGGGTAGAAACAAATGACGGGAATTTCGTAGGTGCAGGGGCGACCGGTTCAAATCCCAACGCCCACGATACTGATTCTGATGGCTACTTTGACGAACAGGAGCTGGCTGCGAATACTAATCCATCCGACCCGTCTAGCAAACCACCATTCCCAACTCCTCTTGGTTTTTGGTCATTCGACGATCAAGGAGAGACAGTCACGGCTGATTTATCACCAAACGGCAACAACGGCATTGTTCTTGGGAATGCTACATATGTCGAGGGCCACTCTGGGGTCCCTGGTGACTTTGCTATCGATCTGGATGGAGTCGACGATGCCGTTACGACGTCAATGACTTTAGATAATATTGGCGAGTTTACGATGGCAGGTTGGATTCGTTTTCCATTTGATCAGGCGAATCGTTCTGGGTTGTTTGGTCAGAATGATATTCTTGAATTTGGCTTTAGCGAGCCTTCAAATGTCCACCTTTGGTCGAATCCCGGCGGTGCGCTTAATGCTCCGCTTTCACCTTCCGAGGAGTGGGTTCATATCGCTTTTGTGGGAGACTCGACCGGTAGAACGATCTTCATCAATGGTGACGCCGTGGCAACTGGGAATGCAGCAACTCCGCTTAATGCCTCTGATTTCTTTTTCAATATCGGGGGAGCTGGTGTGTTTGATGCAACAGGCAATCACTTTTTGGGTCAAATTAATGATGTTGGAGTCTGGGAGGTTTCAATGGGTCCACAGTTGATTAAAGGGCTTGCAGACGGGACAATTTCACCGGTTCCCGGACTGGGTGGAGGAGATCTCGAAATCTTGTCTTTTTCTCGTATTGGCAATCAACTTTCCTTCGTGGTGGGAGGAACTGTAGCAGGGACAAACTACGCACTTGAAGAATCAGATGGTCTCTCAGGTCCATGGCTTGAACTGAATGATTTTGTGGGTGCTGGAGGGGCGAATGAGACGACCATAACCGCATCAATTTTTCCTCCGGCTGCAGACAAGAAATTTTACCGGGTTCGTAACCTGAATGAGAAATAGCTTTTTGCGACTCTGAAAAGAAACCCCGTGTCGAACCTCCTGAGTTCTTCGCGGGGTTTTTTGTAGGGTCGCTTTTACGGGCAAACTCCTAGATCACGCCCCACTGCAATAAAGGCTTCTAGAGCTTGATCAAGATGCTCCGTGGTATGGGCTGCCGAGATTTGGGTTCTGATTCGGGCTTTCTCTTGCGGAACCACTGGAAAAAAGAAGCCGATGGCGTAGATGTTTTTATCTAGGAGTTTTGCCGAAAATTGTTGGGACAAGTCGGCATCACCAAGGAGGACCGGAGAAATCGGATGCTCTTTGCCTAAAATATCAAAGCCTGTCGAAGCGAGGTTGTCGCGAAAGTATTTCGTATTGGCTTTGACGCGGTCAGCGAGTTCGGTGGACTCGGTAAGTAGCTCAAGAACTTTGAGAGAAGCGGCAACGATTGGAGGAGCAATACTGTTAGAAAAGAGGTAGGGTCGAGATCGTTGGCGGAGGAGATTGATAATCTCTTTTTTGCCCGAGGTGTATCCGCCTGATGCCCCTCCGAGAGCCTTTCCTAGTGTCCCAGTAGTTAGGTCGATCTTCCCCATGAGTCCGCAATGTTCATGAGTCCCGCGTCCGGTAGCCCCAAGAAATCCGGTCGAGTGGCAGTCGTCAAAGTGGACAAGAGCGTTGTATTTGTCAGCTAGAGCGTGGATCCCGGCTAAATCGGCAATGACACCATCCATTGAGAAGGACCCGTCTGTGGTGATGAGCTTATGACGCGCTCCTTCCACATCAGCTTCCTGAAGCTGCTTTTCAAGATCAACAAGATCATTGTTGGCATAGCGGTAGCGTTTTGCTTTGCAGAGACGAACTCCGTCAATAATTGAAGCATGATTGAGTGAGTCGGAAATTACAGCGTCTTCCGCAGTCAGAATGGTCTCGAAGAGTCCACCGTTCGCGTCGAAACATGAGGGGTAGAGGATGGTGTCTTCAGTGCCGAGATATTCGCTCAGCTTTTCCTCGAGCTCACGGTGTAGGGTTTGTGTTCCGCAAATGAAACGAACAGAGGCGAGCCCGAACCCATGGCTCGAAATTGCGGAGCGCGCTGCTTCGCAAACCTCGGGATGATTGGAAAGACCAAGGTAGTTGTTGGCGCACATGTTTATAACCCGGCGTCCATCTTCGAGGGTGACTTCGGCGTCCTGGGCGGATGCGATCTTACGTTCGGTTTTGTAGAGTCCGGCGGATTTCACCCCGTCGAGCGTTTCGGTGAGCTGGTCTAGAAATTGCGAAGTAAGCATGGGAGGAAGTGGGTTTTGAGTTAGCCGAGGTCGGCCCAGTTGAGAAGGACTTTGCCGCATGACCCTTCGTTCATGGCGGCGAATCCTTTTTCAAAGTCGATATAGTCGAAGCGATGTGTGATCACCGATTCAATCTCGAGTCCGGATTGAATCATCGATGTCATCTGATACCACGTATCATACATTCTGCGCCCGTAAATTCCCTGAATGGTTAGCGAGTTGAAAATGACCTGATTCCAGTCGATACCAATTCCCGGTTCGGGGATGCCGAGAAGTGCGATCTGTCCGCCATGACGCATATTAGCGATGAGGTCGTTGAAAGCGTGTTTGTTGCCGGACATTTCCAGGCCGACATCAAAGCCTTCCGTCATGCCAAGGTCTGCTTGCACGTCCGGTAGCTTTTCCCTGGTGACATCGACGGTGCGGGTGGCGCCCAGTTTTTTGGCAAGGGCGAGGCGTTTTTGATTCAAGTCGGTGACGACAACGTGTCGTGCACCGGCGTGTCTGGCTATTCCGGCGGCCATGCAGCCAATCGGTCCGGCTCCGGTGATGAGGACATCTTCGCCAAGAAGTGGGAAAGCGAGCGCAGTATGGGTGGCATTGCCAAAAGGATCGAAAATCGCCGCGCTATCTTTGGAGACTTCGGGAGCAAGCTTCCAAACGTTGGTGGCCGGAAGAACCATGAACTCGGCAAAAGCGCCGGGCGCGTTGACGCCCACTCCCCGAGTGTCCTTGCAATAGTGGCGGCGTCCGGCAAGGCAATTCCGGCAACGGCCGCAAATTAAATGCCCTTCGCCTGAGACGAGATCGCCGATCTTTAGGTAGTCCACGTCGCTACCCAATTCCACGATACGACCGACAAATTCGTGTCCGACCACGAGAGGGACCGGAATCGTTTTCTGAGCCCAGGAATCCCAATTATAAATGTGGAGATCGGTCCCGCAGATGCCGGTGCGATCGACTTGAACCAAGACATCGCGTGCGCCGGGAAAGGGCTTTGGCACATCGGTGAGGGTGAGGCCGGGAGCGGCTTCTGATTTTACGAGAGCTTTCATTTACTGCCCAAGCAGGTGGGTGCGCATGTTTTTGAGAACTTCAGCAAGGCGCTCCTTGTTGCCTCCGCCCACTTCGGCAGTGGCCCAGCCAGAGTAGCCGATTTCCTCGAGGGACTTCCGGACGGCAGGCCAGTCGACGTCACCGTCTCCGATCTTGCTGAAGCCACTCTTGATTCCCCAATCCTTGACATCAAGTTTCACAATGCGGTGCCCGAGAGTCTTGATCCACTCGGCGGGCTTTCCAAAACGCTGGTGGTTTCCAATGTCGAAGTAGGAACCGACCCAAGGCGAGTCGATTTCGTCGAGGTAGTTTTTCAGGCGATCCGCGCTCTGGGTGTTGGGGCCTTTCGGATCATAGAACATACCATTCCAAACGTTTTCGATGAGGATGTGCATGCCAAGTTTGGAGGCGAGAGGCAGGCATTTCTTGATCTCGACGATGGAGCGCTCCCAGGCTTCCTTCTGGGTGACTTCTCCTCCAGCCACTCCGGGGACGAGGAGGACGGAAGTTCCACCAACCTGGTGGACTTCTTGAAGCGACTTCTTCATGGCGTCGACCGCTTTGGCGCGTTCCTCTTCGTTGGGAGAAGACATTTTGATCTGCCAGTGGCGCATGTTGACACCACCGTGAATGGGGAGCTTGACCTTTTTGGAAGCGGCAAGGGCCTGTTCGAGATCCGAGCGACCGGGAACGCTGAATTCAACCCCGTCATATCCAAGGTCTTTGACGAGCTGATATTTTTCGTCAAGTGAACCTTTTCCACCAATCATGCCATCTTTGAGCGACAGGTAGATACGTGAATTTGCGGTCGGGCTAGCGAGGAGGGAGCCAAATGCTCCAGAAGCGGTAGTGAGGAAAGAGCGGCGTTTCATGCAAGAACGATACCGGAAATTTTCCGGGATTACGAATTAGAAAACGCTTTTTTCGTGCGTATTTTATCTGTAGATGAAGCGACTCTTGGTCTTTCTATTCCTGCCTGCCCTGTCGTCGGGTGATGTGACCTTCGAGAAGGAGATCAAGCCGATTCTCGAAGATTATTGTTTCGACTGTCATGGTGATGGTTCTTCGAAAGGGGATTTCTCAATGGACCAGTACGATGATCTTTCCGGTCATCTCGATGACATCGACCACTGGCTCGCGGTCTGGCGCAATGTGAGGTCTCAAATCATGCCGCCCCCGAAAAAGGATCAACCTGCTCTCGCCGAGAAGCGCCAGCTCATGGGGTGGATCGAGAAGCGGGTCTTCAAGCTCGATCCCGAAAACCCGGATCCGGGACGGGTGACAATTCGGCGTTTAAATCGGGTCGAATATTACTATGCGATCAAGGACCTTCTTGGTGTGGAGTATGAAACCTGGGAGAACTTTCCGGCTGACGATACGGGATACGGATTCGATACCATCGGAGATGTCCTTTCCATTTCTCCCCTTCACATGGAGAAGTATCTCGAAGCGGCTTCGTCTATTGTTGAGAAGGCTTTGCCAAAGGGGGCGGCGATGCAGACTCCGGTTCGGCTCTTTGAAGGAAGCCGGTTTCGCAAGGATGGGGACGAGAAGCAGCAGGCAAATTGGTTGGAGTTTAAGGATGAGCGCAAAGTCTATTTGAAGGGGGATGCGCCAGCGAATGGTGTTTATCAGGTTACCCTTGACTATGCCGTCCGAGGTTCGGCCGCAGCCACCGACCAGAGTGCCGGACTCGAACTTTGGGTGAATGGCCAAAAGATTGCCGAGCGGATCATCGGCTGGGATCAACGCGACAAGATCTCGATGGGGGGGCAGGCTGATCTGGTAAAAGGACGCAATACCGTGGAGGTCCGTCTCAGCCCAAAAAATCCGCCCGGTGAGGGGCAGGGGGAACAGTCCGCAATTCTGAAACAAGTTACCATGAAAGGGCCGCTTGATGGCAGCTTTAAGGAGTATCCCAAGGGATACAGCATGATCATGGTTGATGGACCGGCTCCGGAGGAAATGCGCGAGCGGGAGTTGTATGCCCGCAAGATCATGCGGAGTTTTGTGAGCCGGGCGTTTCGCCGTCCTCTCGATCGGGGCACTGTTGCCCGGCTTGTAAAGATGGCGATGCAGGTGGATCAGACCCCGGGCCGGAGCTTTGAGGATGGCATCAAGCATGCCATGACGGCGGTACTTGCTTCACCCCGCTTCTTGTTCCGCGCGGAAATCCAACCGGAACCCAATAATCGCGGGAAGATCGTGATGCTGGATGAATATGCCCTAGCTGCGCGTCTTTCATTCTTCCTTTGGAGTTCGGTTCCCGATGACGAATTGCTGAGCCTCGCCTTTAAAAAAGAGCTTCGTAAAAATCTCAATGCCCAGATTGACCGGATGATCGCGAGTCCCAAGTCCCGTCGGTTCGTGGATAACTTTGTCGGGCAATGGCTTCAGGCGCGGGATGTCGAGAATGTCGCCATTGACGCCGGTCGTGTGATTGGAACGACGGATCAGCGGGAGGCAGACCGGATTTTCAATGAACGGCTTCGCAGTGACATGAAGGAGGAATCCGAACTCTTCTTTGAATTCATTCTAAAGAACAACCGACCGGCTGCGGAGTTGATCTCGGCGCGTTATAGTTTTCTGAATGAGAGATTGGCAAAGTTTTATGACATTCCCGGCGTCCGCGGTGCCGAGCATCGACTGGTTGATTTGCACGAGCATCCGCAGCGCGGAGGGGTTTTGGGGCAGGGCACCTTCCTCCTGGTGACCTCCAATCCAACTCGGACATCGCCCGTGAAACGCGGCCTTTTTGTCCTCGATAACATTTTAGGCACTCCCGCCCCGCCCGCCCCGCCCGACCTGCCGGAACAGGAAGAGGGTTC
>Ga0213866_10003589_pt1 | contig 10473 bp, 15 predicted proteins | sample PICome_11_FD_160079 | JGI IMG/M metagenome (GOLD analysis project Ga0213866, IMG submission 160079) | Coastal seawater microbial communities near Pivers Island, North Carolina, United States - PICO284 | ecosystem: Environmental > Aquatic > Marine > Coastal | place: USA: North Carolina... | reverse complement strand
CTCTGGGTTCCAATATTGCTGCCATTGGAGAGAACAAGGCTATTGGTGTTATTGGAGAGCGCCAAGCTGTTAAGTTGCCGGCCATAGAAAACCAAAGTCGCCGGGGATCGATCGGTTACAGAGCACGTACTGCCATCGTCGAGATCCAGTTCAATCTTGGGCTGGGGGGCGTACACAGAAAAATCTTCCAGCTCAAGCCGCTCACCACTTCTTACGGGACCACCCAAAAGCGCGAGCAGGATTCCGTAGCCAAGAGCATGGAACCCCCAGCGCGACCATTTCGATCGATGCGCTCGACAACTGGCTGGTATATGACACATACGAAGTAAGGAGTTCGTGTCGAGATAGCAGGTTCAAAGGTAAGCAAGACATTCCTAAACTTATTGCGCGGTATTTTAAATTTTTCTGGCACAATCCTTACAGATTCGGTGAGAATCGATCCAGGCGTCTGATCGTCGACTCCAGCAGCTTTGAGCCGCACAGTCAGTCGCACAGATTTCTTGTAGTCATGGGACACACCAAGTTTGACTCTGACCCGTCCACTCTTAGCGCTGAACTCTCGCTTATCCAGAAAAGCGGTCTGGGCATTGGCATGCCCAGACCACAGGACTGCGATCAAAAGAAGAATCGCTCGAATCATTAATTCAGAGAGAGGTACAGGTTGCCGTGGCCTCGATCTCATAGTCTCCAGCAGTCAAAAGATCGTCACCATTGTTCTCGACAATGGAAGTATCGATAGCGCCATCAGAACGAATGACACCTCCAGACTCCTCACTAGAAGCTGAGGCACTACCAGAGTTGTTCGAGACCAGCGAAGCAAGCTGAATACTTGGAGTCGCTGCAGCAGCACCCTTAGGCGCACTTAACTGCAAGGCACTCAACACGATCTTGGAATTGCCATTCGCTACATAGCGATAAGAACCAGTGCCACTCAGCCGGTCACCGTCTGCCGAAGGTTGCATTGCGATTGGACCACCTTGGTTGCTGATATTGCAGAATGTCGCGATCGTTCCTGTGGCTTTAATCTCAGCCGAGGTAGAGGCGAGCAAAGGAGTCGGGGCCATCAAGGAGATGGCCAAGGCTGTTTTCAGAAAGTTCATGCAAAAGCTGCAAGGACCTTTTTGTTCTACTGGTGAGAATTGACGCTGAGCGCCGGTTACCGCAGCCAAAGCAGATCTGCACCAAAAAACTGAACACTGTCGCCACACTGAGACGATTGCCCCGCAGGTTGCTGAGAAAATGCGATGCATTCCCAAGACTTGTGTCTGGCTTTCCGAACCTCAGCCTCCAGGAGCATCCACTCCGCAGAGGTGGGCTCACCCTTGGACGTCTTGTAGGTGAGTCACAACTCGACGCTGCTTGTACGGGTGCAGAGCGTCAGCAACTGCTGCTCTAGCAGGATGATCGCTTTGATTGGTTCCAGCGCGGCGCACGCAGGAGCCGCCAATTCTCCAAGTCTCTTGCCATCTGAGCAGAGGACCGCAAGGCTGGGAGCACACACAGGCCACGCAGCCCGTGAGCACGAACCCTCAAAAAGACATCCGCGATCTCCAGCGGGAACTGGACAAGGAACAAGGTCACGAGCGCAAAGCGATTGTCAAAACGGCCAGCAACAAGAACCAGAAGGCAGGCAGCTTTGACGCGATAGCCGTTGCCGTTATTGGCCTCGTCCTCAGTGCCGTAGCAGTGGTCTCGGTTGGGCGAATGAGCGAAGTAGACCGACGCGCCCTTGCAATCGGCCTGACAAGCGGAGCGATTGGCCTGGCCGTTGGCTATGGAGTTGGTCGGATCAGGCGCTGACGATTCCGCCCCTAGCCCCACCTAGGCCATCACCGAGCTGGAGGCGCACCAAAGACCCGCTGCGTCCGAGCGGGGAATGGCATCGCTCCACCCATGGTCATGAGATATGGGTCAGGGAGCTGTTGCCTGACGCAGTTGCTCTTCCCGCTCCATTTTCTTTTGAAATCGGAGGGGCTGTTGGTGATCAGAGCGAGGATGACTGCATCAGGGAGCGAACGACTGGCGATGACCGATGCCCAGAAGATCGTTCTCACCTCCGTGCTCTCGACGATGTTCGTGCCGGTGATGTTCCTGGCACCCAGCTTCTGCACAGAAGCGACCGGTAACTGGCAGTCAAGCCTGGGCACCTGGCTACCGAGCGCGTTGGCCGCTCCAGTCGCCACTGCTGTCCCAATGATTGGGTTCGCCCTTCCTTGCGGCCTCTTTGCCTGGCTCCTCTCCAGGATCTGGATCAAGAACTAGCGCTTGGGTCGGGGAGCGCCTTGAGTCCTAAGCAGTCAACCGGCTTCTGCTGACCACGAATGAATCGCTTGCGCTGAGGGCTGTCGTAGTCACCTTCGATCAGCTCCAGGAGATGTGGGTCAACCTCCCAGCCAGCACGTAATCGGGTGTAGGCCTCCTCCCTGTCCATGGTCAGGACGACTCTCTCAGTCGTCGTCTGTTCTGATCTGGCTGCATCAGCAGCAGGTCTTGATAGTCGGCAACGCACTCCAAGCACTCGCAAGGAACTCCATGGAGATCCCAGCGGTCCAGCGTGTAGCCAGTTAATGCGGCTTCGTCGTTGTGGAACTTGGTCACATTGAGGTGACGAAGGTCGAGTGAACGCTCTCGTGAATCACAGAGGGGCGCAGTCGTGCAAACCGCCCATGTCCTGGGGATCACACTGTTTTTGGTAGCCATTGCTCCTCGATCGCTAGATGTCTTCCACTTTCAAGCCGAAGAGAGATGCAGCCTCTGCTGATCGAAATGGAGATCAGAAGAGCAAATGGACGAGGCAGCAGAAGCGATTGGACTGGCTGGGTTCAGCGGACTCAAAGCCCAGCAAGGCAATGGGAATCAAGCAAATGTGACCTACATAACTGATAGGAGTATCTTGAAAGTCAATTCATTCATTGCGCTCACGAGCACCCAGCCCTGCAAAACGTGTAGCGATCCCGAAGCCGGTCTTTAAAATGCTTGAGGAAGTGCAAAAACTGTAGAAGCCTGGTCAATAGTCATCGCGAGCTAGAGCAATGATCATTGTTCAGCGTTTTGACGCGGCAGGGCAAATATGGGTCGACGAGGTGGTGCGGCACGCTTGGTGGAATGCGTACACCACCACAAAAGCCAGGTGCTGGGTTTCAGGAAGGAGTTACAGAATCGTGTCTGGACACAGCCGTGATGTGCTGCATGAGTTCCCGGTAGACGAGTACGGGAACTGCTGTCGACTGAAAGACCTGAGGCCTACAAAGAGCCAACTACATCCCTGAGCCACTAAGCGGCTAACCAGAAGTGAATGCAAAAGCTGGCGTCCTCTTTTCTGAGCAAAGAATGGCGGACCGGTGGCACCCGTCTTTTTGGGATCCGCCTCTCCGCTGCTGAGTCGCCTGAGCAGTGACCTCGCGATCAACGTGGGTGCTTCTTCAGGTAGGCAAAAACCGTTTGGTCATGAGCCGTCGTCCAAGACTTGCGCCCGTGCATCGCAATCGCAAATTCAACAGCATCGATTTGCCGCTGTTTCTCACGGTGCGATGCAGAGTCGATAGTGCGCATCATGTACTCGTTCATCAGACCCCAAAGGTGGCGTTCCTGACCTGAACCACCGCTGTCCTCAGTCATCAGTAAACAGTGCTTGAGGGAGTACAGGGAGCCTCTTCAGCACAAATGCGTCAGACACCAGCAGATGCAATGCGGCGTAGACCTACTTCACCTTTATCTCTCGCCAATCACTACGCTAGTACCAAAAGTGAGACCGAGAAATGGTGAAGAGCCTGTCAGCATTCCTGATCACACTGGTTGCAGCATTGCTGCTCAATGTAGCGCTAGTTTCTCGACACTATGATCAAAAGCCGCGTCCATATGAACCCGAGAGAATAACCAGTGGAGACATAGTCCAGCTCAGCATGCAGGAGTTGCTCCCCCTAGAGATCAATCCAATCTTCGAACCTTCGACACGACGTCAACGACAAATCCAATAGCAGAAGAGACCAATACTTCGGATCTGCAGCCTCCCTGTTCCGATGCCAGGAAAAGTGGCGATGACTTGGTTCTTTTCATGAACCCATCGGCTGCTGGATTGCCCGAGCATCCGCTGTCATGAGCGTTGGACGAATGAGTGAAGCAGACCGACGCACCCTTGCGATCGGCCTGACAAGCGGTGCTGTTGGCCTTGCCGTTGGCTATGGAGTTGCTCGGATCAGGCGCTGAGGATTGCACCCGCAACCCCACCTAGGCCATAACCGAGTTGGAGGCGCGGTGAAGACAGCGCTGTCCGAGCGGGGGCCCACCACATGGCCCCCAACAACTCGAACCTGAGGGTCAGCGTGCTGTTGCGCTCACCATCAGGCCTCCCCGTGGGATGGGACTGGGAACCAGCTGCAGCGAAAGATCTTGATCCGGCTCCAGTTCCAGCTGAACCTGCTGCAACAAGCCAACGACCATCAAACGAATTTCCAATTCGGCCAGGGCTTTACCGAGACAGACCCTCTCGCCACCGCCAAAGGGCAGCAGTGTTTGCCCAAACGAACCATCGAGATGGCGCTGCGGACGGAACTCCGTCAGGTCTGTGCCGCTGCTGGTCGCCGTTGGAGTGAGCGCCACCTGGATCACACTGTTCGCTGGCACGGCCACATCAGCCAGCTCAATCGCCTGCAGGCTGCGGCGAAAGAACCCACCCACCGGCGGGGTTTGCCGCATCACCTCGAGCACGGTGGCATCCAGCTTTTGTGACTGCACTGCTGTGGTCGCAGGCCACCCCGTGGCCATGACATCGCTCTGCAGCCAATCCATCACCTCCGGATGCAGCAGCAAGGCGCGAAACAAGCAGCTCAGCGATGACGCGGTGGTTTCGTAACCAGCGAAGAGCAGCAGCAGCAGTTGCTCCGCCAGATCGTCGTCCTCCAGAGGAATCCCCGCCTCATCCAGGCCACCACTGAGGAGGTCAAGGCCACCTTGATTGCGGCCCTCCTTCAAGACATCTTTGATGCGCTTCAGCAGCCGCTGGCGCGCTGCCAGGGCTTTGGCAAAGGGTGTGCCCGGTATCGCCAAGGGAATCGAGAACAGAGCCTTGGTCCAGATCTCAAAGTCAGCGAACAGGGCGTCACGGCGATCCGGATCGAGCCCCAACACCGTGGAGGCGATCACGGCAAAGGCGAAGCGGCGCATCCTCCCGGCCAGGGGAACTGGGCCACCAGCCGAGGTCAGCTCCTCTGCGAGCTCATCCACCAGGCCCGAGATCGATGGGGTGTAGCGGGCTAGGGCTGCACTGGAGAACAGCTGACCGACCACACGCCGGCGGGCCTTATGACCCGCTCCACTGCGGTTGGCGAGGGAACGACTGCCTAGCAGCTGTTTGACACTCTCAGGCCACCAGCCCTCAAGTAACTCGCCTTGGCGAAAGAGATCGTTGATCGCCCGTTCGCCTCGGATGAAGACGATGGGCTGGGTCAGCAGCTTGGTGGCAAAGACATCGCCATAGGTCTCAAAACGCCGCTGGGCAAAGCTCGGATCGCCGAAGAAATCAAGGGTTTCCTTCAGGCCGCTCACCGCACCGGTGTTGGGCAGGGGCTTGACAGGCATGGGCCCAGGCGCGCGCAGGCGATCAACTTATCGATTGGATGACGGCGTCAGCCAGAGGGGACTGGGCCATCAACACAGGGGCCGGATCCGTCAACGCCTTCAGATAGCGACGACGCTGCGCGCTGTCCTCTGGACGAGCCTCCTGTTTCGCGCCATCCAGGCCGGAAGGGCGCTGTCCATTCAATGGCTGCTGCAGTGAAGTCAAAAAAATCCCCCTGCCCACCGGAAAGTGTCAGGGGTGAGCTATTCCGTCCCCCCGTTTCGGGGTTGAGCGAATCATCGGATTGATCGTCACGATCGCGATAGCCCCATTTGGGGGTAATTACACAGCAGCAGCCGTAGTGGTCTTGCGTTGTTGGACGGCGTAAACGGCAGCGCCTGCGGCTGCAACGGCCAAGCCACCGCTGACCGCAAAGAAGACCAGGGTCTGAAGAAGCAGCAAGAGGGCGCCCAGGCCTGAGAAGGTCGCAATCCGAATCTTGGACTTGATCAAAAGCGTCAGCAACAGAATCACCGTGGCCTTCAGACTGAGGATCTTGGCTCCAGCAATGGGGCAAAAGGGGTTGAGCAGCATGACGGACCGAGCACTCCACCCATGCTGGTGCCGCCATCGCAGGAGCGCGAGGACAGCAGCAAGCAACACCCTCTGCCCTCGGCACTCCCTGATAGCGTCCAGCTCACACGGATGGGCGGCAATGCTGACTGGACTCTTTGGCGTATTACTCGCGGCCCTCTCCTTCGTTCAAGTGCCTCAGTGGGACAACGACTGGACAAAGTGCTCTGTGTCTGTCCCCGACACCGCATGCCACTGGTATGTCGTCAATCCGGACAACACCTTCGGGAAAGGATTCAGCTGGATCACCGCTCCCAAATTGGATGTTGCGGCGCTGCAAGATGTCGCAGCACAACATGAATTCACCGTTCAAAACGGTTACCAGACGACGGTTGAACTGATGGATGCCACCTCTTCAGTGAAGTACGGAGACGACTACTAAGCCCCAAGACCATCCTCGGGCCGGAGGCAGGAGGATGGAATCACTTTTTAAGGTGCGGCTTATACCCCCTTCGTCGAGCGATAGTTGACACCGCGGTGCATCAGATTCGCTTCTTGAGCTGTACATTGAAAGAGGGCATGGTGCCTGTCAACACACCAGTTTTCATGACCATATCCCCAAGGCAAGCCGAGTTCAGATGACGCCTCATGCTGGACACTGTTCAGCTGCGCAAGAGAAATCGCGACGATAATCTGATCATCTAAAGGATCAACGTTGTAATCGAGCACAGTTCCCCCCAGTGCGATGGATGAAGAGGGGCCTCTGCAGAGGATGATCCCCGAGGAGAACCATGGAAGCGAAGGATTCTCCCTATGCCTTGAGGTGGCACACCTCAGTTATGGCCTGCAAGGAGGAAAAGGGCTATGAGCATTTGAACGGATGCAGAACGCCACCAAACGATGCACGGCTCCAGAAGAGCCTTTGCTCAAGGCTCTAGAGATCGCTGCCCATCGAACTGATGGCCTCTAAAGGACCATGAAAAGCTGGCCCTGACGTGAGCGCCGGAAGGAGCTCAGGATCCAAAACAAGCCGCTGATAACGCTTGGCCTGCGCGGACCAAAGGTCATCATGGCTGCTGTCCAATACAAGTGACCGATCTCCGGCAACAGGAAGCAGAATGAACTGATCAAACACGTGAAGAACTCAATAGCAAAAAGACTTTTTGACGACAATCGGCACGCAAGAGGAAACGAGAAAACGAATGGTGCCCAGGAAAACAGCGGAGATATCAGAAAGAAAGAAAGAACGTTCTTCCCTTGTTGATCAGCCAAGAACAGGCCCGAGAAGCTCTATCCGCAGTCAGCGGGGAACCGCTCGGAACAATGAAGCCGTAAAAACCCTGTCCTTGATCCAGACAAACCCGAATGCGGAGAAAAGACGCTTGAACACTGCCGTCACGCGCCCGCAATGGGGATTGGAATGCACGGGCCGTGGTCGCTGTGGGCGACAACAAGCCGATATCTGAGCCTTACTCCGTGTATTTCAGTCGATGTGAGCGGCGACCATGCAGTGAAGGGCCGACGCAGCACGCCTGTGATGTCACAGGTCAACCTAACACCGCACCGACAACAACCTGACTCTGCACAAGGGGCATCAGCATGGATGTCAGCGGCCAGGTCAGATCGAAGGACAACGGAAATTCTTCTAAAGCTTTTGGAACCCAGCACCAGAACGGCCTATCAAGAGTGTGGTTTCTGTTGCCTCAGGCAATGCTCGGTTTTGATGTGACCGCCCAAACTCCCCACGGTGAGAAGCGGGTGCACCTGGTCGCCATCAACGAATCCGTGGCCCTGAGCCTGGCCAAACGGGCCTTTGGCGACCATCCCCTGAGCATTCGCACCTGCACCGGGCCAACCCGCCGGCAGCGGGATTCAATCCCCATCGAGGACTGAGTCGCCAACTGACGCCTTGCCAGAAAAAAGCGCCCCCGAAGGGGCGCATCCAGCTCTTGCGGCAACGATCAGAAAATCGGCACCACAACCCGGCTTAAACCGGCCAACTGAGCCTGCTCAAGACGCTTGGCCTTGAGGATCTGGGCGCGGATAAGGGCGAGAGTGTTCATGGCATGAGCCTCGAGATGACAGCCCCGTTCCCTGCTGTCAAATCATGCATCCCCAAAGGGGACGAACGTCTTCAAACTGTAGCGACTGCTACTGCTCAAAAGTGTGCCCTAGTGTACTCAGTCCTGCATTAAGGATTGCAGATGCTCAATGGCGCGCGGCTCATTGCACGCTGTTCTGAATGTTCAGAAGTGCCTTGCCATCTGAACTGACGGAGACCTCGGTGATCACTGCAGGAGACCGTCCTTCCGTCTCCCAGCCAGGAGGGCCGCCGGAAAAGCGAAAGACGAAACCCAGGGCATCGGCTCGCATCAAACAACGTTGACGCGCAAGCGTTGTCGAAAACATGCAGGCCGCCGGCACGTACTGACCCAACCCACCGTTGAGTGCCACTGCTTTTGTCCGCGCCAGATTCATTGCACGCTGAAACGCTGGCCCCTCCTTCTGCAAGCGCTCGATCTGATCAAAGGTCTGCTGAACGCCCTGTGCACTGGCCTGGATGGGCATCCAGGGCACAACAGACAGGAGCAACAAGGCTTTCAAGAGAAAGCGTTTCATCTCTTTCCCTTCCAGAACAGAACGAAGAATGAGCGAACTCTGGTGCAAGCCAGACCTGGAAGCAAGCACAGAAAAAAGCGCCCCCGAGAGGGCGCCCAGATCAGAAGAGAATCACCCCCGGATCACCAGAGACCGCGCACGGGCTGCTTGACCGGCTCGGGAGCTTCGGCGGTGTAAGCCGCGATGCAAGCCGGGGTGTTCATGTACCAGCTGAGCAGCGAGGTGGCCTGCTGGCTGTTCTCAAGAGCGTTGACATCACAGACCTTCATTGAGCCCTGGAGGCGCTGGTCAGTGGGCAACATCTTCATCATTCCGTAGCTCGAGAGCTTGCCGTCGGCTGAGTCGAGAATGATGGCGCTACGCACGGCCTGCAGGCTGTTCTGCTGGCTGTAGTAGGGGGTGTAGTTGTTCTCCTGAATGCTCTCTTTCAGGAACTGCTCACCCTTGGGGGAATAGAGGAAATCAGCCACAGCGACCACGTCCACGCTGTATTCCTGCTGGAGACCAGCCTGAAGCTGTTGCCTGGACCAGCCGGACAGATCCGAGAGGTTCTCAGGAACGGGGTTATCGATCACCTCGGCACCGCCCAGGGGCAGCAGGGTGTTGGAGCGAACAAAGCCATAGCCGACAGCACGAGCCGTCATCCGTGGCCCGCCATGGGGAGGAATAAAAACGGCTTCCCCATAGGCAACTCCAGACTCATCCGAGGAGAGAGGCAAGGGGGCCTGGGGATTGGCCTGGGCTGAGAGGCCCAAGAACAAACAACTTGCACCAGCAAGAGGAACAATCAGTTTCAACATGGAAGGCAACTCGAGAAGGACTCTGGAAATGAACCCTTCCCGATATGGAAACTCCAAGAACCAGGCAGCTCAGATCAACTCTTTGTCTTTACTTTTGAACTCCAAGGGGCGCAGATAACAGACAAATTGGCTACAGAAAGACCGCAAGATGTAGCGAGAAGAACAAACGCGTCCAGGAAAATATTTCGCGGGAAAGAAAAGCATCAAGCCTGCCAACCCCTGGCGATTCAAAAGGCGCACGCCGCTTGCGTCATCGGATGTCAATCGGCGGGGTCTGCTTGCTGGTGATCCGCTCCACCTCTGCTGCTCGACGCGCCGATCCCGCCTCGCCCAACTCAACCGGAAAGCGGTTGGTCTTGAGGTTGCTCTGAAAGCGCCTCCAGAAGGAGCGGAACTTGTCTTTGCAATGGGCAGCCATCTCACCTCTGTCGAAACAACGACTCAAAGAAAGGATCAGCTGATCACTGTCGAATGCTTTCGCAGCTCAGGCAATGGGTATTCAGGCCGATTGCCATTGGCTCAAGCAACCGCCGGCTGATCCAACTGCCAGCAGCGGGAGCCCTGCTGCGTGAAGACGCAGAGGGTGCTCAGCTCCGGACTGGTGACGCGATACGTGCGGCCATCGGCCTGACTCTTGAGCATGGCCTGCAATTCGGCGAGTTCCCGCTGCTCGTGCTCCTCTGACTGACTCCAGCCCTGGGGTGTGAGTCGTTCAATCCTGAACATGAAACCCTGCATGTGGTGGAGCACAAGCTCGGTCGCTCCAAGCCATTTAGGGGCAATCGACAGAAAAGCTTCGGGATCAAGCCAGCAGCAATCACCCTGCCGGGGAACGGGGAGCCAGCCCCAGATGAGCAACACTTCCGCTCCGCGGCCAAGAACCCAACCAACATCTCGATACCTATGAGGTGACCAAGACCGAGG
>Ga0213866_10003587_pt1 | contig 10477 bp, 10 predicted proteins | sample PICome_11_FD_160079 | JGI IMG/M metagenome (GOLD analysis project Ga0213866, IMG submission 160079) | Coastal seawater microbial communities near Pivers Island, North Carolina, United States - PICO284 | ecosystem: Environmental > Aquatic > Marine > Coastal | place: USA: North Carolina... | reverse complement strand
TGGATGGAAGCAAAATAAGCGCAACCGAACAGGCCGTAGCCTCAGCCGCAGCTTCTGATCGGCTGTGTCCCTGCGGCTCACCAACACCCTCACCCGCCGCACCGAGCCGTTCGCACCGCTGACACCGGGCAAAGCCAGCATTTATTGCTGCGGCGTGACGGTCTATGACCTCTGCCACTTGGGCCATGCCCGCAGTTACATCAACTGGGATGTGCTGCGGCGTTATCTGATCTGGCGGGGTCTCGAGGTGACCTTCGTTCAGAACTTCACCGACATCGACGACAAGATCCTCAAACGGGCCGACGAGGAGAACTCCTCGATGACCGACGTCAGCGAGCGCAACATCGCCTCGTTCCACCAGGACATGGACGCGCTAGGGATCCTGCGGCCCGACCGGATGCCCCGTGCCACCCAGTGCCTGGATGGGATCCGCGCGCTGATCGCCGAACTGGAAGCGAAGGGTGCGGCCTACAGCGCTGAGGGGGATGTGTACTTCGCGGTGATGAAACATGCCGGTTACGGCAAGCTCAGCGGCCGCGATCTGAGCGAACAGCAGGACAACGCCGCCGGGCGCGTGGCCGACGCCGAAGAGGCCCGCAAGCAGCACCCCTTCGATTTCGCCCTCTGGAAAGGGGCCAAAGCCGGAGAACCCAGCTTCTCCTCCCCCTGGGGTGAGGGACGGCCCGGCTGGCACATCGAGTGCTCAGCCATGGTGCGGGCGGAGCTTGGCGACACGATCGACATCCACCTGGGTGGCGCCGACCTCGTGTTTCCGCACCACGAAAACGAGATCGCCCAATCTGAAGCCGCCACAGGCCAGGAGCTGGCCCGGGTGTGGATGCACAACGGCATGGTCAATGTGGGCGGGCAGAAGATGAGCAAATCGCTCGGCAACTTCACCACCATCCGCGCGTTGCTGGAGAGCGGGGTCTCGGCGATGACCCTGCGCCTGTTTGTGTTGCAGGCCCACTACCGCAAACCGCTTGATTTCTCCGCCGATGCCCTCGACGCCGCAGCCACCGGCTGGAAGGGGCTGAATGCAGCCCTGAGCCTTGGCGAACGCCACGGCGACAGCCTGGGCTGGCAGCCCGCCGCACCGCTCACGGAAGGCGCCATGACCTCCGCTGGAGGTCCAGCCGACACCGCTCTGGTGGAGCTCGAGCAACGCTTCATCAACGCCATGGACGATGACCTGAACAGCTCCGGCGGCCTGGCCGTGCTGTTCGATCTGGCCAAGCCGCTCCGGGCCCTCGCCAACCGGCTGGAACGGGGTGAGGACGCCGCATTGCCTGAACCGGAATTGAACGCTCTCGAGGGGCGCTGGCAGCTGCTGCGCCACCTGGCCGCTGTGCTGGGCCTGCGCTCGGAAGCGGAGGCGGCCTCCAGCCTTGACGACGGTGCCATTGATGCAGCCATCGCAGCCCGCAAGGCGGCGAAAGCCGCGAAGGATTACGCGGAGGCCGACCGGATCCGGGATGAGCTCGCCGCCCAGGGGGTGGAGCTGATCGACAAACCCGGCGGCGTGACGGAGTGGATTCGCTCCTGATCCCGGCAGACTGAACCCCAACGTTTTCGCTCCCCATGCTCTGGCTGAAAAAGCTCAATTTCATGGAAACCGCCAAGCTGGAAATGGAGCTGATGAAAGCCCTGGATGCCGGGGAAGACCTCGACGCCAAGCTCGCGAATCAGCGGCAATTGGCCGAGTCCAGCGGCGATGCGGAGCAAGCCTGGAAGGCGGAGGTGTGGGACAAGATGCTGCAGCGGATCCGCAAGATGGAATCCATGCTCAATCCCCCTGGTGAGTCATGAGTGCGGCACCAGCGGAGACCCTGCTGAAAGCGATTCAGCTCTCGGTGTCGCCGGTGTTTCTGCTGGCTGGCATCGGGGCCATGATGAATGTGCTGTCGGGCCGATTGAGCCGCAGCGTGGATCGCGCCAGAGAGCTGAAACGGCGCTGCCAGGAGCTGGACGACGACGATCAGGCTGAATTCAGATTGATTCGTCAGCGCATCCGCTTGGTGGTTCGCGCCATTGCGCTGCTCACCTTGTCGATCCTGTTGATTTCAACGGTGGTGGCCGTGATCTTCCTCACGGTGGCCCTGCAGATCAATCTCTCGATGGTTGTGGCGCCGCTGTTCGTGGCCTCCATGCTGATGCTCACCTGGGCAGCACTCTGTTTCCTGCAGGAGATCACCCTCGCCTCAAAGCAGTTGCAGGCCAGCTTTGGGCCCAGCCCATCCTTCAGCTGGGGATCAGATCAATCACGCTGATCACCAGACCGATGGCGATCACCGGCGGCGAAATCCAACGCAGCATCACCAACAGAAAGCGCTGCAACCAAACGGGACTGCCCGAGTGGGTGAGCTCCTCCTGAAAGCGAGCAGGAAGCACCCAACCCAGCAACAACGCCAGCAGCAACCCTCCCAGAATCAACAACAGCCCCCCAAACACGGAATCCATCCAGCCCAGAACCTCCATCGAGGTGGCTGCCGGCAGACCGGCGACAAAGATCAACGCCGTGGACACCCAGACGGCCCGCGATCGGCTCCACCCAAGGCGATCGATCAAACAGGCCACCGGCACCTCCAGCAGCGACACCGCTGAGGTGATCGCTGCAATCAGGGCCAGGGCAAAAAAGAGCACAGCCACCAGCTGTCCTGTCGCGCCCAGGGAGCCCAGACCTGTGGGCAGGGCAATGAAGATCGTGCCCAGGGTGGAGCCGCTGATCACGTCTTGAAGGCCAAAGCTCATCACCACAGGGAAGGTGACCATGCCGGCCAGCAATCCCACAGCGGTGTCCATCCCCACCACCGCTACGGCTTCCCGCGGCAGGTGGGCGCGCCGGCTCAAGTAGGCCGAGTAGGCCAGGATGCAACCGATGCCCGTGCCAATCGAGAAGAAGGCCTGGGTGAAGGCATTGCGAATCGTGGTGGGGTCCTGCAGCTGGCTGTTGTCCCAGCGCAACAGGAAGGTGCGATAGCCCTCCGATGCCCCATCAAGACCAGCGGCCCACACCGCGAGGCCAATCAGCAACACAAACAACAGCGGCAGCCCCCAACGGGACAAGCGCTCGATGCCGCCGCGGACGCCGGCAGCCACCACAGCAGCGGTTGCCACCAGGCTGAGCAGCTGGCCGATCAAGGCGGAGCGGCCGCCACTGAGGCCGGCGAAAAAGGCTTCAGCCGCGGCGATATCCGCCGGGAGTCCCTGGGTCAGGGTCTGCACCAGCGTGGCCCCGGTCCAGCCCATCAGCACGGCGTAGAAGGCCAGAATTCCGCTAGCTGCCAGAACGAACAGCCAGCCCATGGGCTGCCAACGGCGACCGGCTGCCGCCACTGGCGCAAGCAGGGGGCTTTGGCCGGTGCTGCGCCCCAGCACCATTTCGGCCACCAGCACCGGCAGGCAGACCAACAACACAATCACCACGTAGAGCAGCAGGAAGGCGCCGCCACCTCCCTGGGAGGCGCGGTAGGCAAACCCCCAGAGATTGCCCAAGCCCACGGCACTGCCCGCAGCCGCCAGGACAAAGCCCAGTCCCGATCGCCACTGTTCCTTCGCCATGCGCTCTCAACAAGCTGTCCGCCAGCTTGCCAGCGTCTAACGGTCCTGGTGGGAGACTTGTCGCAACTGCCGGATCAGCATGAAAGCCATCAGCGTGCTGGGATCCACCGGTTCCATCGGCACCCAGACCCTTCAGATTGCTGAGGAGTTTCCAGAACAATTCCGCGTTGTGGCCCTGACGGCCGGCCGCAACCTGAAGCTTCTGGTTGAACAAGTTCAGAGGCATCGCCCTGAGGTGGTAGCCCTGGCCGATGCCGATCTCCTTACGGAACTGCAGGACCGCTTGAGGGATGCAGGCGTCGCGGGCAACGATGCACCCCAGTTGGTGGGAGGCCCTGAGGGCCTCAACGTTGCCGCGGCCTGGGACAGCGCCGACCTGGTGGTGACCGGGATTGTTGGTTGCGCCGGCCTGTTGCCGACCCTGGCGGCGATCCGTGCTGGCAAAGACCTGGCCCTGGCCAACAAGGAAACGCTGATTGCCGCCGGCCCCGTGGTGCTGCCGGAACTGAAGAAGAGCGGTAGCCGACTGCTGCCGGCGGATTCGGAACACTCGGCGATTTTCCAGTGCCTGCAGGGAACCCCCTGGGCTGAGAACGCACGCCTGTCCACCGGAGTGCCCACACCGGGGCTGCGCCGAATTCAACTCACGGCCTCCGGCGGCGCCTTTCGCGACTGGACGGCCGCCGACCTTGAAAAGGCCACCGTTGCTGATGCCACCAGTCATCCCAACTGGAGCATGGGCCGCAAGATCACCGTTGATTCCGCCTCCTTGATGAACAAGGGGCTGGAGGTGATCGAAGCCCATTACTTGTTCGGCCTGGATTACGACCACATCGAGATCGTGATCCATCCCCAGAGCATCATCCATTCGATGATCGAGCTGGCGGATTCCTCCGTGCTGGCCCAACTGGGCTGGCCCGACATGAAACTGCCGATCCTCTACTGCCTGAGCTGGCCCTCACGCCTGGAGACGCCATGGCGGCGCCTGGATCTCACGGAAGTGGGTCAGCTCAGCTTCCGGGCCCCTGATCCCGCCAAGTACCCCTGCATGGAGCTGGCCTACGCCGCTGGACGCGCCGGCGGCACCATGCCTGCGGTGATGAATGCTGCGAATGAAGAAGCCGTGGCGCAGTTCCTCGAGGAGAAGATTCACTTCCTCGATATCCCCACAGTGATCGAAGCTGCCTGCGAGCGGCACAAGCCCGATCTGATGGCCCAGCCCCAGTTGGATGACGTGCTGCGGGTGGATCAGTGGGCGCGAACCGCCGTGCGGGAACAGGTGAACCGCGGTGTGACTCGTCTGCCCATGGGAGCGCTCGCCGCTTAGGCATGCAACGGGTCAGCCATCACCTCCTGCTCTGCGCAACCGCCACCAAAGCCAAATGCTGTGATTCAGCGCTTGGGGCACAAACCTGGAATGAACTGAAGAGCGTTGTTCGTGAACTGAATCTCGAAAACACGGAACGCCCAGAGGGGATTGTTCTGCGCAGCAAAGCCGATTGCCTCAGGGTGTGCGAACGAGGACCGATTCTTCTGGTCTGGCCAGACGGAATTTGGTATGCCGATGTTTCGCCCGATCGCGTCAAAAGAATCATTGAGCAGCACATCATTGACCAACAACCTGTCGAAGAATGGATTCTCAAAAGAACACCATTTGAGGCAACAAATGCTGCTCCTTCAAGCAAGATTTAATCCCCAATCAACCCAGGAACGCATGACCTAGAGGCTTCATTCACGCCCAAGAGATGGCACCACGAGCAAAAGAGGTTTGGCATTCAGCCTGAATTCCAAACAACAAAATCAGAACAATTGCCTTTGGGCTCTGCAGCACCATGCCCCCACAGGCCGAAGCCCAAGCAATTATGATAAAAACCTTAAGCGCCAACAGATGAGCGCTTGTCTTGAGGCTTCCATTTGGCATTTGCAACAGCGACCCGACCCGCAAATCCAGCCCCTGAAGACAGCGCTGAATCAATCTCCTACCCCAGCAAAGCTGAGCTACTCAGCGCCCTGCCAGCAGAGCTCTCCAAGCTGAGCCCAGCGAAGGCATGGTCGAGTCTGGCCATGTCTGCTGGCCTTTCGCTTCTGGCCGTCGGCCTTGGAACCAGGCTTCCGCTCTCTGCAGCCGCTACCCCCCTCTGGCTCCTCTACGGCGTGATCACCGGCACTATCGCGATGGGCTGCTGGGTGCTCGCCCATGAATGCGGCCATCACGCCTTCCACCCCAACCGCCGGATTGAAGGCGTTGTGGGCTTTGTGCTGCACAGCATTTTGCTGGTGCCGTATTACAGCTGGGCCCATAGCCATGCGGTGCACCACGCCCATTGCAACCACCTGGAACAGGGAGAAACCCATGTTCCGCCGCGGGCAACATCCCCGATGGGACGAACCACCGAACAGCTCAAGCGGACGTTGAATCCCACCATCTTCGGGATCATTTCTCTTTTCAATCACCTCGTGATTGGCTGGCAGCTTTATCTCTGCCTGGGCGCCACTGGCGGAGAAGATTACGACTCTCCTACCTCTCATTTTTGGAATCGCAAGCGAAATTTCAATGGCAAACGCCGCCTTTTCCCTCATTCATTCGGCAAGTGGATGGTGCGATCCAATCTCGGATTTCTCGCCATGGTTGCCCTGTTGATCACCGCCTCAGTGCAGTTTTCCCTGCTCCGTGTGCTGTGCGTCTACGGTCTTCCTTACCTGGTGATCAACATGTGGCTGACGACCTACACCTGGCTGCAGCACACCAACACCGATATTCCTCATTTCTCCAACGAAACCTGGACTTGGTCGAAGGGAGCACTGCAAACGGTTGATCGTCCCTACGGGCCAATCCTCAACCTGCTGCACCATGGGATCGGCTCAACCCATGTGTGCCATCACGTCAATTCATCGATTCCGCATTACAACGCCTGGCGTGGAACTCAACTGCTGAGGCAGAGGTTCCCTGAGCTGGTGCGCTACGACTCAACCCCGATCCATCAAGCGCTTTGGAGGATTGCCACACGCTGCGGTGGCGCTGTGTATCAGAACCCAATCGATCAAGCGTTTTATTACTGAAAAGCAGAAGGCCTCCATCCAGAGGGAATCACGGCTTAGCCAGCAACAACGTCTCTGAGCCAGGCCGCTGCCAGCTGATCCCCCCAGCAGCCGTCACGGCCATGGAAGCCGTTGTGCCCTCCCCGTGGAGTGAACAACATGCGAATCGCAGCCTCCGGCGGCAGCGCCTCAGCGAGATCCATCGCAGAGGACGCAGGAACCCAGGGATCATCCAGGGCCTGCAGCAGCAAGGTGGGCGGCATCGCGTTGCAGGCAGGCACCAGATGCTGCAGGGGTGAAGCCTCGCGGTAGTAGGCCTCCACATCCGCAAACCCCCAGCGGGGAGCCGTCACGGCACTGTCGAAGCCACGGATCGATCGAGGGGGCGTTGCTTGCAGCGTGACCTCCTCCTGGCTGCTCACCCCAAAGGGATCCGCCAGGGTCTGTCGCACCAAGCGCTTGAGCAGCCAGCGTTGGTAGACCCGATTGCGCGGTCGCTCGATCGAGGCGCTGCAGGCGGCCAGATCCAGGGGACTGCTGGCGCAAAAAAGGCCATCGAGCACACCGGGCGAAGCCAGAGCAGCATTGAGCAGCATCGTGCCCCCCAGGGAGATGCCCGCTCCCAGCAGCGGGCGCCCGGCCGCCAAGGCTCGGGCCCGCGCAATCACCGGCAGCAGATCGCTGTTGCAACGCGCTGCATAGGTGCCACCCGCCAGATGCCGGCCTGGATCAGCACCGCGCAGATTCAGCCGCAGAACGGCGAAACCCGCGGCTTGCAGCGCTACCCCCATCCGCCTCAGGCCTTCCCGAGAACTGGATCCCCCAAGGCCATGGAGCAGCAGGACCAAACCTCTGGGCTCCCCTTCAGGCTGATCGAGCAGGGCAAGCAAAGACCCTGCAGCCGCTGCTCCACTGGGCAGGGCTGGCACCGGGATTTCGATCGGAACCCCTTGATCATGGGGGAGATCCACCTCGCGCAGGGTGTCGCGCAGCGTTTGCAGATCACCACCGATCCACGGCCAGCGCTGCTGAAACGACGGAACCCCCAGCCGCTCGCGCAGCTGGGGGTTATCCAAGCCGCGGCCCATCACTTCTTGCCGAGGCCCAGATCCTTGAGTTCCACCAGGAGATCGCCGAGCACCTTCTTGGCATCACCGAACAGCATCGAGGTGTTGGCCAACTCGAACAGATCGTTCTTGATGCCGGAGTAACCGGCGCTCATGCCCCGTTTCACCACGAACACCGTGCGAGCGTCCTGCACATCCAAAACAGGCATGCCGTAAAGGGGCGAACTGGGGTCGTTCTTGGCCTGGGGATTGACCACATCATTGGCCCCCAGCACCAACACCACATCGGTGGCGGGGAACTCGGGATTGATTTGATCCATCTCCTGAAGCTGCTCGTAAGGCACATCGGCCTCAGCCAGCAACACGTTCATGTGACCCGGCATGCGGCCGGCCACCGGGTGAATGGCGTAAGCCACATCGATGCCAGCACTTTCAAGCACCCGAGTCACTTCCCGCAGGGTGTGCTGCGCCTGGGCCACGGCCAGGCCATAGCCCGGAACAATCACCACCCGTTCAGCAGCCTCAAGGGTGAGGGCGCATTCCTCAACACTGCAGCTGGTGATGTTGGTGTATTCACCACCGCCACCGCCTGCGGCGCTCGTGGCACCCAGGGCTCCACCAAACAGCACAGACACCAGGGAACGGTTCATGCCGTTGCACATCACCTGGGTGAGGATCAGGCCAGCAGCGCCAACCATGGCACCGGCCACGATCAGCAACTGGCTGCCCACCACGAAACCGGCAGCAGCAGCAGCCACTCCGGAGTAGCTGTTCAGCAGGGAGATCACCACGGGCATGTCGGCGCCGCCGATCGGCAGCGTCACTCCGATCCCCAGCAGGCCAGAAGCCACCACCAGCAGCCAGAGGCCAGTGCTCGAATCAGCGTTCCGCAGCATCTCAATGGCACCCACCAGGGATGCCACCGCCAGCGCGATATTCACGGCATGGCGCGCCTTGCTCTGCATCCAGCCCGGCGTGGACAGCCAACCCTGCAGCTTGGCCATGGCCACGATCGAACCAGTGAAGGTGATCGAACCCACGAACACGGAGACAACGATCGACACAACGGCCACAGGGCCTGCCGCATCAAGGGCCGCCGGGTAAAGCGCCGCAGCCAGGGCCACCAGCAGCGACGACATGCCACCGCAGCCGTTGAAGAGGGCGACCGTCTCCGGCATCGACGTCATCGGCACGCGCTGGGCGGTGATGGCGCCAAGCACACCACCCACCAACGTTCCGGCAATGATCCAGGTCCAAGCGGCGGCATTGATGCCGCTGGTACCGAGGTAATTGACCAGCAAACCCAGCACCGCGAGGCCCATGGCCACAGCGGCCAGCTGGTTGGCACCCCGGGCAGAACGCACCTTTGAGAGGCCCTTGATGCCGAGGGCCAACAACAGAACCGCAACCAGCTCGATCGCGTATTTGAGAAGGTCAGTCATCAGCGGTTCTCCTTGCGAGCAGGCTTGCGGCTGAACATGGCCAGCATGCGATCGGTCACGAGGAAGCCCCCGATCACGTTGAAGAGGGCAAAGCCCAGCGAGACGGAACCGAGCAGCAACAGCACAGTGTTGTCGCCGGCTTTGATGATGGCGGTGAGCGCTGCCAACACGGTGATGCCCGAGATGGCATTGGCACCACTCATCAAGGGAGTGTGCAGGGTGGGGGGAACCTTGCCGATCAGCTCCAGCCCAAGCAGGCTGCCAAGCAGGAGAACCCAGAGGAATTCAACAAACATCAGTTGGCACCTGGGGTAAGGACATCGCCACGACGGATGGTGCCGTCCTGGGCGATCAGACAGCCGGCGATCAGTTCATCCTCGGGATCGAGGCTGAGGACGCCGTCCTTGAGGGTGGGCTCCAGCAGAGCCACGAGGTTGCGGGCGTAGAGCGCACTGGCGTGATTGGGAACGCTGCAGGGCAGGTCGTTACCGCCAATCAGCTTCACACCCTTGCGATCCACTGTCTGGCCAGGAACGGTGTCAGCACAGTTGCCGCCCTGGGCTACAGCCAGGTCAACCACCACAGCGCCAGGGCGCATCCGATCCAGCATGTCTTCGCTAATCAGGCGCGGAGCACGACGGCCGGGGACCTGGGCGGTGCAGATGGCTACGTCGGCCTCAGCCAGCTGATCCGACAGCTGCTGTCGCTGGGCTGCGAGGAAGGCGTCGGACGCCTGTTTGGCGTAGCCGCCGGATTCCGAGGGCTTGTCCTCCATCTCGGGGGGCTCAATGAAGCGAGCACCGAGGGATTCCACCTGCTCCTTCACCGCCGGCCTGATATCGCTGACGTACACCACAGCACCGAGACGACGGGCTGTTGCCACCGCCTGAAGGCCTGCCACACCGGCACCGAGAATCACCACCTTGGCCGGCTGAACGGTGCCCGCTGCCGTCATCAGCATCGGGAAATAACGGTCCAGTGCGGCGGAGGCCAGCAGCACCGACTTGTAGCCAGCGATGTTGGCCTGGGAAGACAGCGCATCGGCAGACTGCGCTCGGCTGATCCGGGGCAACAGTTCAAGCGCGATGGCGGAGAGGCCGCTGCGCTTCAGGGCGGCAGTCAGCTCTTCGTTGGCGTAGGGGGAGAGCAGACCCACCACCAGAGCTCCCTGGCGCAGGCGAGCCAGGCTGGATGCGCTCGGTGTTTGAACACAAAGCAGAACGTCAGCCTGGTTCCAGGCCAACGCATCTCCGGCCTCGATCAGCTCGGCTCCCTGCTCCGCATAGGCCTCATCGAGATAGCCGGAAGCCGTCCCGGCTCCGCGTTCGACTGCCACGCTGCAGCCCAAGGAAATGAATTTCTTGACCG
>Ga0213866_10003586_pt1 | contig 10480 bp, 7 predicted proteins | sample PICome_11_FD_160079 | JGI IMG/M metagenome (GOLD analysis project Ga0213866, IMG submission 160079) | Coastal seawater microbial communities near Pivers Island, North Carolina, United States - PICO284 | ecosystem: Environmental > Aquatic > Marine > Coastal | place: USA: North Carolina... | reverse complement strand
TTCGTTGTGCCACCGTGTAGTAATTCACCACAAGCAACTGATGAAGCGTGTGTTGAATCCATCTCGGGTGTCTTTGCTGCAGATGGAACGACCCGACAGGATTCTGGTTATGCGGTCAAAATGACTTTGACCGGCGATGCAAACGATCTGTCGGCGTATGTTGATCTGGCTCCGACACAGCCGATTGGCACCAGTGGCTACTCGGTACCGGCAAACTCAATCGCTAAGTTGGCCATTAGTTGGCCTACGGATGGGGATCCCTATTTCCGTGGAGGACTCCCCTTTGGTACCGATCCCGGTGAAGTGGACTTCACCAACGCGGTCGCCGACACCCCAATTCTTGTGGACCCGGCGACGACAGATGATACGTCGAACACGAATAGGTGGGACATCAAGACGACGGGTGGTCGAGTAGTGACCACCATGATCGGCCAAGCTCGCACCACATCCGATGCGATCTCGCGCGATACCTGGTGGCCTCAATGTGAAGTCGACATCGTTGGTGGAGCGACGCAGCAGGATAAGTGCGGCGAGGGTATGACCGGAGCCGTGACAAGCGACTACATGGTCTTCTCGCACGTACCAGCAAGGATGCACCTGAGCGTGGCTGGGGGAGAATCCAATCTCGCCGGCGGACTCGTCTCGACAAATGGTCAGAGTTTCGCCTTCGGTCCAGAGACAATGTCGGGAGTTTCGTTCCAGTTTGCTGTGGCAGGCCCGTCCTATGACTTCAACGGCAATCCACGAAGTGCTGACGGCTTCTACTTCGTGTGCATGCCGGAGGACTATCTGACAGCAGTCTTCGATGCCACAACAGATGAGGCGGTCAGTAGTTTCGTGGGTACTCGCGATAACACGCCCGTAGGAACGTCTTTTTCCAGCGGCACTTGCGGTGATGGCGAGCCGGGAGCGATCGCCGCCCTCAACCCATTCGGATACTCTGCTCCGCTGTTTAGACTTGCACCGGCAGCGGCACCGGTTGTTGTTCCCCCCGCCCCGGTTGTCTATCCACCGGGAGCACCAACCGCGGTCGCGGTCGAGATCGGTGATGGCTCGGCCAACGTGACCTGGTCTGCCCCGGAATGGTCTGGTTCATTCCCGGTTACCAATTTTGAGATCTCGGCAACCCCCGGTGGCAAGAGTTGTTTAGTCCAGGCCCCAGCACTCAGTTGTCAGATCACCGGATTGACAAACGACATGCCGTACACGTTTGCCGTCAGGGCGCTTAACGCTGCCGGATGGGGAGCTTGGTCATCGGCAAGTCCTGAGGTAACGCCCGTCGAACCTGTTGTGCCGACAATCACCATCTCCGGACAGCGCGGCGAAGTTCGGGGAAGGCAAGGCGTCATCGTTAGCGGCTCTTCCGTGGGTTTGAGTCAGGGTGCTCTCGTGCAGCCGTGGGTCAAGCTTGCCGGTCAATCTGCCTACAGCCAGGGTGTTGCTTCAACTTTGGTCGACGACTCCGGCACGTTTTCCTGGCAGCGTCGAACCGGGAAGAAGGTCTACGTATATTTCGTGAGCGCAGACGGCGTGAAGTCGGATCGCATCATCCTGCAGAGCGCGCGAGCGCGCTAGATCGAGAGGGGATGTGGCTGCATCGAAGTGGAGTGGTGGCTAGGTCCAGGTCGAGGGGATCCTGCTGATCTCTTGGCGATCGATCCTCAGGGGCGCTGGGTGGTACTTCCGTACTGAGGATGGCACTCAGCAGTCGCTTCGGGTTATCATTCCCGGACGATGAAACACGTAAGGGGCTAGGCAACTAGCTTCTGGTGGTGGGCCTCTCGACTTCGGTCGGGGGGCCCACTGCTTTTCCCCGGTGCTTCCTTTCGCTGACTGGCGCCTTGCTAATAAACTGTGTCTTCTGTTATGTTAACCTAACACATATGCCGTGAAGCGTTGGTGAGTATGCACCGGAACGTGCGGCTCAACATGAAGGGGAACACAAATGTATCGATCAATGACTACCGGCAGGCGCATGCTTGCTGGTGCGGCCGCCGGTGCGCTGGCTTTGACCATGATTCCGCTGGTTGGCGCTGCGGCATCGTCGGCACTCACCCCCGCTGACTCGGCTGTCATCTCTCCGGCCGAAGACGTGGCTTCGCTGATTATCTCCGGCACACGTGACGGTCGATTAGTCAAGGTGGAGGGCGCGGCGAACAACGTGGCCGTTGGCACAATTTTGCGTCCGATGGTCAAGCTTCCCGGTCAGAGAAATTACAACGAAGGGGTCGCTAAGGTTGCCGTGACAGCCGGCCCCGATGGCTCTGCGGCTGGTGAAAATGCATTCGCGTGGCAGCGCAAGACCAACAAGAAGATCTACGTCTACTTCAAGGGTCAAGACATTTTGGTGCAGTCAACGCGGGTCATCATTCCGGCCCGATGACACAGATGTGGGCCTAGGCAATTAGCTCCTGGTGGTGGGGCCCTGTGGTCGATCCCTGACCCGGGGCCCCGCGGCTTTTCCCCGGTGCTTCCTGCCGCTGACTGGCGCTTTGCGAGGTGGTTTCGGGTGGGAAACCACCTCGCAAGGCGCCAGTCAACGGGGGAAGTGATGCAGCATCTACATAAGTAATCGTTGAGAAATGCAACGCAATCGCGAAAATCCTGACCGGAAAACATGCGCAATCTGCTTCGACGATGCACCGTGATGCCCTAGCGTCAACTACAGGGGGCACATGTGGATCAACTGGGGAATCTACGGGGCACGGCAATAAGCGCATCGACACAGGCGGTGCGCCCACATACCGAAGCACTTCCGCTCACGGTCTCATTGCTGGGGCCGCAGGTCATTGTGCGCAATGGCAACGTCCTGCCCGCACCGGCGCCGCAGCAACGCCGAGTGCTAGCGCTGTTGGCCACTCATCCGGGCGAAGTGGTGGCACGGGAGGACATCCACTAAAGGCCCCTCCGCTCTGCCGTTGGCCCATGCCATTGCCCTTATGCCCCCTGCGCTCAGCCCCTGGGCTGGCGCTGGTTGGCGAGTACGCATTGAGTACGCACCATCTGAGCGAACTCGGTCAGAGACCAGATCACTGGAACTCATTCAGGCATACGTACCAAAGGGAACTCGGTGGGGCGGGTGGGGCTCGAACCCACGACCTGTCGGATTATGAGTCCGCTGCTCTGACCAACTGAGCTACCGCCCCTGGCGTCCCCGGCCTCGGGAGCGCAGGCCCATTCTGCCCGCAGGCCTGACCCCTGCGGCCATCACCACTACATTGGCGACCCACATCACTGGAGGAATCATGCGCACCCGACTCATCGCCCTGGCCGCCGCGGCGGCACTCATCGCCGTTCCCCTCCTCGGGGCGCCCGCGGCATCCGCCAAGTCCAAGGCGAAGACGCTCACGCTGTCCGTCGACTTCACCAGCACGCAGACAGAGTTGACGTCACTCCCCGGTGACATCACCTACGGCTGGAACCACCTGGTGGGCCCGACGACGTGGGGAAAGCGCACCGCTCAGACGACCTTCCTCGGCAGCGTCGACTATGTCAACGGCTCGGGTGCCTTTGACGGCTTCGTGACCTTCGTGCGATCCGACGGTGCGACGCTCGCCCTCGCCGTCAATGGATACGCGACGTCTCCCGACACCCCCGGCACCGCCAACACCACCTTCAACGGCGCAATCCGCGTCATCGGTGGATCCGGCGCCTACAAGGGAGCACGCGGATCGGGCACCATGACGGGCTACCGCAAGGCCGCGCTAGGAAGCCCCGTCCAGCTCACCTTCACGATCACCGTCCGCAAGTAGGACAGGCCCGGCGACATGGCACCCGACCTCATCATCAGCGGCGGTGCGATCTTCACCGCCGGCATGTCACGCTCCCGCCCCGGGGCCGTCGCGGTCACGGCCGGCCGCATCAGCGCGATCGGCACCGGGGAGGACGTCCTCGCACTAGGTGGCCCACTCACCCAGGTGATCGACGCTCGCGGGCGACTGCTCATCCCCGGCTTCCAGGATGCCCATGTCCACCCCGTGATGGGCGGGGTGGAGATGATGCGATGCGACGTCCACGCCTGCGAGTCCGCCGAGGAGATCCTTGCCGTGATCGCGACGTTCGCGGCCGCTCACCCCGACGATGAGTGGCTCCTTGGATCGGGCTGGGCCATGGCCCACTTCCCCGGGGGCACGCCCACGCGCGCCATGCTCGACTCCGTCGTGCCTGATCGCCCGGCTTACCTACCCAACCGCGACGGGCACGGCGCCTGGGTCAACAGCCGCGCACTCGAGATGGCGGGCATCACCGCCGAGACGCCCGATCCGATCGACGGTCGCATCGAGCGCGAGCCCGATGGCTATCCCGCTGGCACGCTGCATGAGGGCGCGGCGGATCTCGTGGGAAGGCTAATCCCGCGGACCACCCCCGCCGAATCACGGCAGGGACTTCTGCTCGCCCAAGAGCGCCTCATCGCCCTGGGCATCACGAGCTGGCAGGACGCCGCGGTCGGCGATGTCTTCGAGCAGGGCGACCTGCTGGAGACCTACCGCCAGGTGGCGATGCGCGGTGAATTGCGCGCGCGGGTCGTCGGGGCACTGTGGTGGGATCGTGCGCGCAGTGCGGACCAGATCCCCGACATCGTCCAGCAACGTGCGGATGGCGCAGTGGAGGGCTTCCGCCCGACGACCGTCAAGATCATGCTCGATGGCGTGGTCGAGAACTACACCGCGGCGATGCTCGAGCCCTACCTCGACGGATGCGGCTGCCACACGGACAACTCCGGCATCGACATGGTCGATCCTGAAGGCCTCAAGGAGTACGTCACCGAGTTGGATCGGCTTGGCTTCCAGGTGCATTTCCACGCTCTTGGCGACCGTGCCGTGCGCCACGCCCTCGACGCGATCGAGGCCGCGAGGTCAGCCAACGGCCCCGAGGGTGGGCGCCACCATCTCGCGCACCTGCAGGTCATTCATCCCGATGACATTCCCCGCTTCGCCCAACTCGGGGCGACCGCCAACATGCAGCCGCTGTGGGCCTGCAACGAGCCGCAGATGACCGAGCTCACCATCCCCTTCCTCGGCGAGCGGCGCTCGGGCTGGCAATACCCCTGGGCGGAGTTGGTCCGGCACGGGGCGAGCCTGGCCGCGGGCAGCGACTGGTCGGTCACCAGCCCGGACCCGATCGAAGGCATCCATGTCGCCGTCAATCGCCGTCACCCCGGCGACGGGCAGGACGTCCCCGCCTTCCTGCCGGAGCAACGGATCCCGCTCGCGACGGCCCTGGCGGCGTACACCGCCGGCTCGGCCTGGGCCAACGGCCAGGAAGAGACCACCGGCCACCTGCGCGAGGGAGCCCTCGCGGACCTCGCGCTTCTCGATCGCGACCCCTTCGACGGCCCGAGCGAGCAGATCGCCGATGCCCGGGTGGTCCAGACCTTCATCGAGGGACAGCAGGCCTTCACCGTCCTCTAGGGCAGACCCACCTCGGGTTTGCGGACCCTCTTCGCAGGCCCCTCGGCGGCCCACGGGAGACCCCCAGGCGTCTCACGAGCCCCCTGCGCCCATTTATCCCCAGGTTTATCCACAAGTATCGAGCCCGAGTTTGCCGGTCGTGATCATCCTGTTACCGTGGGGCACAGTTCTTGACCGGGCATGTCCAATCCAGGACCTCTCCGTGACAGGACTGCGACATAAGCACCGATGACGACCAAAGACAGTCCGACAAGGGACTGCCCGAGGGATTGAGGATGACCGTGCCGCACTCACCCCGACGCCTACGTCGCGCGCTCGTCGCCGCCGCATCCGTCACCGCCCTGACAGCGTCTGCGCTGTTGGTCGCGCCAGGAGCCGGGGCCAACCCCGAGCGGATCGCCGAGATCGAGGCCTACCTCAACATCCTGGGCATGGAGGAAGCGGCCGCCAACGAGCAGGTCCTCACAGCCGAGTACGAGTACGAGCAGGTCCAGGCCAAGATCGGCAAGACCGAAGAGAAGATCAAGCGAGCCAAGTCCGAGGTCAAGCAGACCAGCAGGTCCATTGGGCAGTTCGCCGCTTCCGCGTACCGCAGCGGAGGGATCGACTCCTCCCTCCAACTCCTCCTCGTCGACGATGCTCAGGAGTTCCTCGACTCAGCCGTCGTCCTAGACATCGTTGCCGGCAGCCAGGCCTCAGCACTCCGCAAGGGTCAGGCCGCTCGCCTGAAGCTCGCGCAGGCCGAGGCCGAGCTCGCCCAGCAGGAGGCCCAGGCCGAAACCGTCCTGGCCATGATGGAAGCCAACAAGGAGCGCCTGAGCGAGAAGGTCGCCGCCACGCAGACGTACCTCGACCAGCTGAAGGAAGAGGAGCGCCAGCGACTCGAAGAGGAGCGCAAGCGTCGCGAGGCAGAGTCCCGTGCCGCCGCCGCTGCAGCCGCGGCCGCACTCAACTCTGGCGGGTCCTCCTCCGGCGGATCCTCCTCGGGCACCGCGGCCGCCAGCGGCGGCCCCAACGACAACGGCGAGCTCACCTCCGGTGGTGGCAACTACTCCGGTGGCAGCGGAGTCAGCTCCGACCGTGCCGCGATCGTTGTCGCGTACGCCCTTGCCCAGGTGGGCGAGCCCTACGTCAACACCCCTCCCGGCGCTCAGCCCCCCAACTCCTGGGACTGCACCAAGCTCACGTCGTGGGCCTGGGCTCAGGTCGGCGTCCGTCTCACCCCGTACTCCTACGTCCAGGCGCAGGAGGTGCGGCGCATCTCCCCCGATGAGCTCCAGCCGGGCGACCTGCTCTTCTTCTTCAACAATGGCGCTCACCACGCGTCGATGTACATCGGCGGCGGCATGATCGTCGAGGCCTCGAGCCCATCCACGGGCGTGCGGGTGACCAACGTGTGGAACTCCTGGAACGTCGCCCACTTCTCGTGGGCCGGGCGCCCCTACGGCTGATCGGAAGCCCCCACTCGATGAAGAAGGCCCCCGCAATATCGCGGGGGCCTTCTTCATGCGCTCCCGCACCTGGACTCGAACCAGGAACCACTCGATTAACAGTCGAGTGCTCTGCCAATTGAGCTATGCGGGATTGGCGGGGGCAAGGATAGCAACGCTCCCTAGACCCCGAGCGTTGACCTCAGCTCGGCGAGCGCCGCATCAGCCTCCGCCCGCAGGGCTGGATCACGCGCATCCAGGCCGGCATCGAAGGTCACGGTCCAGCGCAGGCCGTCGCCTGCCCGGCGAGCGACGATGCGGGCACCCAGATCGCCTTGGAGCAGCACCCGCTCGCTGACCACGACGCTCGAGGTCACCCGCTCGTAGACGACGGTCGCCAAGGTGCCTGCCTCCGCGAGGACGACCCGCCATGAGCGGTCACGTGCGCCAGGGTCTGGCCGCGCCTCGACGACGAGCACGGCCGCCTCGCTGAACGTGGCCTTGCTGATGAGATCCCACGGCAGGCGCATCATCTGCGGCACGGGGAGATAGAGCGCGACGTCGGTGGCGACGGCGAAGCCGGCCGGCTGCACTTCGGCCCAGGCGAGCACGCGCTCGCCGGCCTCCACGAGTTCGCGCACGCCGGCAGGAGTGCGCCGCAGAAGCCCCACGTCAGACCTCCCGCTGTTCGCGCAGATCCCGGCGGTAGGCCTCGAGGGCCATGAGGTCCGCAAAGGCTGCCGCCTGCTCCGGCGTGCCTTCCTCGAGGCGCTGAAGCCGGCCGCGCAGCTCGCCGATGCGGCGCGCGGCGTCCATCTCGAGCAGGCGCGCGATGACGGACGTGGCGTAGCGGGCATCGACCGCCTGAGAGACGGGGAGGGGCTCGACCGTGAGGCCGCGCACGCGCCCGCGCACCTCGTCGTCAGGACACGCCTGCAGGACCGCATCGATCCACGGCAGGCCGACCAGCTCAGGTCGCGGCCCGCCGGCGGCGGCGATGGCCTCGTGAGCCTGGCGCAGGAGCGGATCGGAGTAGGCCTCCGGCTCCACCGACGCGTACCACGCGCTCACCAGGGCCGGCTCCTGCAGCGCGCACTTGAGTGCTTCACGCTGCACGGCCAGGATCGGGTCGCGAGCATCTGGACGTCGCGGCGGAGGCTCTGCCTGCGTGCGTCCGCCGATGGTGCGCGAGACGGTCGCAGGGTCCATGCCGAGCCAGCCGGCGAGACGGCGGGCGTATTCCGGGCGCAGCGCGGGATCCTTGATCCGCGCGACGATCGGGGCGGCCTCGCGGAGGGCAGCCACCCGGCCCTCGGCACTCTCCAGGTCATATGCGGCTAGCGCTGAGCGGATGGCGAACTCGAAGAGCGGCACCCGGTGGTCGACGAGCGATCGGACGGCTGCGTCACCGTGCTGCTGACGCAGGTCGCACGGGTCCAGGCCGTGGGGCTCGACCGCGACGAAGGTCTGGGCCACGAAACGCTGGTCATCGTCGAAGGCCTTGAGCGCGGCCCGACGGCCCGCCTCGTCACCATCGAAGGTGAAGACGACCTCACCGCGCATCTTGTCGTCGTCCATGAGAAGGCGCCTCAGCACCTTGATGTGATCTCCGCCGAATGCCGTCCCGCACGTCGCGACGGCGACGGGCACTCCAGCGAGCTGACAGGCCATGACGTCGGTGTAGCCCTCGACAATCACCGCGCGCTGCTGCTTGGAGATCTCGCGCCGAGCCCGGTCCACGCCGTAGAGCACCTGACTCTTCTTGTAGAGCGGGGTCTCGGGGGTGTTGAGGTACTTCGGGCCATCATCATCCTCGAGGAGCTTGCGGGCGCCGAAGCCAACGACATCGCCCGCCAGATCCCGGATCGGCCAGATGAGCCGGCCGCGGAACCTGTCGTAGACACCACGATTGCCCTGGGAGACCAGGCCAGCAGCGAGCATCTCCGCGTCGGTGAATCCACGCTGCCGCAGGTGCGACATCAGGGAGTCCCAGGACTTCGGTGCGAAGCCGAGCCGGAAGTCCTCGGCGACTGCGGCGTCGAATCCCCGCTCGGTGAGGAACGCGCGGGCCGGAGCGGCGTCTGGTGTCGTCAACTGCCCGATGAAGTAGTCCTCGGCAGCCTTGTTGGCCTCGACCAGACGGGTCCGCTGGCCCTGCTGGCGATTGACCCCGGCCCCGCCCTCGGTGTAGCGCAACGTGACGCCGGTGCGACCCGCGAGCTTCTCGACAGCCTCGGCGAACGTGAGGTGGTCGAGTTTTTGCACGAAGGAAATGACGTCGCCGCCCTCCTGGCAGCCGAAGCAGTAGTACATGCCACGGCTGGGGGTGACATGGAAGGACGGCGAGCGCTCGTCATGGAAGGGACACAGGCCCTTGAGCGATCCCCCGCCGGCCGGCTTGAGGGCGACGTAGTCGCGCACGATCTCGTCGATGCGGGCCTTCTCGCGCACGAGGGCGATGTCATCGTCCCTGATGCGCCCGGCCATGGCCTGATCCTAGGTCGCACGGGCAGGGGCGACCCCCGCTATCCCCAGGGAGCCCCTAGCGGCACAGACGGGCATGCCACGCCATGGCACTGGCATCGGTCAGGCTCGACACCTGGTCGATGACGACACGTAGCCGGCCGCCGTCATCGGCCGCGGCATCGAACTCCGGTGCGATCCAGGGTTCGAGGTCGCGGCCACCGCGGATGACGAGCGTCGATATGAGTTCGGCCAGCATCTCGCGCTGTCGTGCATACTCGATGTCTGCGCCCGCGCGATTCATCACGTAGATCGCCGTCATCGCCTTGAGGGCAGCAACCTCCGCACGCACACCGTCGGGCACGACGAGGGATGCGGCGTAACGAGTGAGGCGGCCACCAGGGTAGGCCTCGCGGGTCGCCTGCTCAGCTGCTGCACAGAAGCGCCCAATCAACCGCGATGTCGCGGACTTCATCGCGGCCAAGTCGCGCTGTGATCCGTCGTACGACGAAGGCCAGTAGTCGAGGGCGAGCAGTCGGTCGAGAGCCGCGCCAATGGACGCCGGATCGACGAGGGGCAGATATCCGCGATGGGCGACATCCATGATGTTCTCGCGCTCCGTGGCGGAGGTGAACATGTCGAGGGTAATCAGCCCGGCATGGAGCGCATCCTCGAGATCGTGGACGGAGTAGGCCACGTCGTCGGCCCAGTCCATGACCTGCTCCTCCAGGCAGGTGCGCTCCCCGGGCGCACCCTCGCGGAACCAGTGGAAGACCTCGGCGTCGTCGGCGTAGTAGCCGAACTTGTGGGACTGGCCGCCCAGATCGGCCCCCCTGCTGTCCTGGACCGTCGCCGGGTCGCGGCGCGGCCAGGGGTACTTGCACGCGGCGTCGAGGGACGCTCGCGTGAGGTCGAGACCCGCGCTGCGACCGGTGGTGGGATCGATGACCTTGGCCTCCAGTCGCGTCATCACGCGTAGCGTCTGAGCATTGCCCTCGAAGCCGCCAATGCCCTCGCAGATCCGATTGAGCTCGCCCTCGCCGTTGTGCCCGAAGGGAGGGTGCCCGAGATCGTGGGCCAGGCCCGCGACATCGACCAGGTCCGGGTCGCACCCGAGAGCGGAGCCCATCTCGCGAGCGATCTGGGCCACCTCGAGCGTGCGCGTCAGCCGGGTGC
>Ga0213866_10003585_pt1 | contig 10480 bp, 7 predicted proteins | sample PICome_11_FD_160079 | JGI IMG/M metagenome (GOLD analysis project Ga0213866, IMG submission 160079) | Coastal seawater microbial communities near Pivers Island, North Carolina, United States - PICO284 | ecosystem: Environmental > Aquatic > Marine > Coastal | place: USA: North Carolina... | reverse complement strand
CGCGTGCGGACTTCTCTTATTTTTGGCACTCCGTCTCCGCGAGTACCGCGAAACTTAAACCACAGCGGTAAACTGAACGAAACCACACAGTACAGGAAACGCCAATGGACGTTAACGAACAATTCCTAATTGAATGGCAGTGTGAACAATTATTGCGCCGGGCGGCTCAATTTCTCGATCGTACCGACTGGGACGCCTATATCGAGTGTTTTTGTCAGGACGCGGTAATGGCGAGACCCAGCGATCCGGATAATCTGATCGTGGGCAGAGAAGCCATCCTCGAATCGCTGCTAGCCCGACCATCGCGGCTGACCTGCCACCTGCTGGCAAACACCGTTTACGAGATTGTCTCCGGAGTTCAAGTCATTGCCAGAAGCCGGGTGTTGTTAGTATCGGGCGACAACTTGTCCGAGCGTCCCGCGGTTGCGCATGCAGACCTGCTAGTCGGTAGTTTTACCGACCGTTTGCGAAAGGTCGATGATCAGTGGAAGATCGCCGACCGCCGGGGCAGTATTGAGCTGAAATACCGGAGCGGTAGGGTTTAGGCGACTTTTTTCACCGCCAGATCTGCACCTTCGCGAAGATTTTTGAGTTTCTTCCATGCCACCTCTGGGTCAATCTTGCCGTAGCCGGCGAAGGTGCCAAAGCCGCAATCGGTGCTGGCGATAACACGCTCCTCACCCACAATATCGATAAAACGCTGCAGTCGCTGCGAGATCAGCTGTGGGTGTTCCACATAGTTAGAGCAGGTATCGATACAGCCAGGTGCCAGTATCTTATTGTCCGGTATGTCCGTCGATTCCCATACCGTCCATTCGTGTTCGTGGCGCGGGTTAGCTGCCTCGAACAATAGGATCGATGGATTGGCGTTCATCAGCAGGTGAATCACCTTATCGAGTGGTATGTCACAGTCATGCGGCCCTTCGTAGTTACCCCAGCAAATGTGCATCCGCATACGTTCGCGTGGAAGGCCGTCGGTAGCGGCATTCAACGCTTCGATATTGGCCTCGGCGATTTTAATGAACTCTGGATCGCTAGCATCCTGGAAGCCGGTGTGCCGCGCCATGGCAAGGTCCGGGCAATCAAATTGTAGGTCAAGGCCCGCATCAATAATGGCTTCATATTCCGGACGCATCGCGATCACTAGGTCGGCCAGGTAGGCTTCATGGCTCGGGTAATGGCGGTTTTGCTGAAATGCTGTAATCAATCCAGGGGAGGCAGCATTCATGAAGGCACGCACCCCGTTTCCATGTCTTTCCAGAGCCAGTTTGAAGCGCTGTATGTCGTCAAACGCCGGCTGCAGGTTCTTAAGTTTTACCGGCCCGATACAGGATGCTCGGACAAACTCCTGCGAACCCATCATGGCGGCGAGTTTCTTTGCCAGATCCGGGTGCGCGGCCAGGTCCTTTGCTGGCTTTCGATCGACATGACCACCGAACCCTTCAAGTCGTTCGGTCATGTAGGTTGAATAGCCGACCTTGCCCATCTCCCCGTCGGAGACGATGGAGACACCGGCTGTCACCTGTTTCTCAACAGCCTGGTCAATTGAATCCTGAACCACGGTCTCGAAGCGGTTCTCGTCGTAGGGCTGTTCGTTATCTTTGGCAATCAATAGCGATGAGAGTTCATCGCTGCGTGGCAGGCTACCAACGTGCGTAGTTTGCATGATCTTGGGTCCTCGCTATCACAACTTTTGCTTCAGCAAGTAATGAAGTCGGCTAATAGACGCTATGAGCATAGCGACAACCCGAAAAGACTTGATATGGAATTTAGATTAACCCCGATTACTAAATTATTACTCTACAAGGTGACTAGGCAGTAAAGATCAGAGCCTTCAGTCTCCGAAGAGAAAGTCTCCCGCCGGCAACTTAGTTATCGAACCAGAAACAACCTTCACTAGTTCCTTTTCATCAGGAAAGTTGGGATCCGGGCCGTCCCAATAAACACCATTGGTGACTAATACTCGAGTACCGTAAGGCAACTAAAGAAGGTAATGGCGGAGCCACCGATTCCGGAGCCACTCAAATAAATCTGGCCGTGTTTTTTGTGCATCAATCCATCTGGTGGATACAGCTATGGAGTCACCGCCTGTAACTTATTGAAAGTTAAGGCGGTTATCCAAAAATGGTGGAGGCGGCGGGAGTTGAACCCGCGTCCGCCAGCACTCTGCCTTTGGCTCTACATGCTTAGCTTCCGTTAATTAATTTAACGGTCTGCAGCCCAACGGTCAGGACGTAGACCGCGAGTCTCGTAAAGTTTAGCAGCGACTCCCGAGACATAAGTCACTGAGATCCAGTTCTATATGACAGTCACAAGCGCGGTACTGGCACCTTGCTTTAGACCGCTAGCGGGGTTTAAGCCGCTAGAGCGTAGTTGTCGTCGTTGGCAACTATTACATTACAGCTTTGGATTAACGTGATTGGCTGTCATCACGGCATGCACCGCAGGTTTCGTTACCGTCGTCGAATCCGTAACGCCCCCAAAAGTGGTTGAACAGTATACAGCATGGGCTTAGTCATTAAGGTTTTTATTGGAGTGAATTTGTGGGGACTTCTCAAGTGCGGAATGGCCAGCATCACGGGTTTACGACCCACCCTGAGGGTTTGTGAAGAAGATTATAGGCAGCTACAGCAGCCGTGTGCCGAAATACCAGCCGTCGGGATGCTTGGTAATTACAAGTTGACACGGTGATCCGACCTCGGCGGGTTTAGGGCCCGGGAGAACGCGACATAAAAGCCGAATACTGTCTTCCAGGTCGATAATGGCCAGCGTCGTTGGGGTCAAGAGCCCGTAAATTGGGGGGCTGTTTTGAATTCGCGTGAGGCTGTATATCACCCCCCGACCACTGGATGGAGCCCAATGAAAGTCTTGGTGATGGCAGCTCGGACAGATAGCTTTGGGGGGGAAAGAGCTACGCCCGCACTCGTGGCACGTGGACAGTAGAAATTCGCCGTCTTGAAGTCCCTGCCAAAAAGGAGCGGTAACTGGTGTCTCTTCGATCTGCAGAGGGCGGGGCAAACCCATGTTCACAGTCGGCAGTTTCACTGGGGCACCCCGATTACGTGGGCCAGCGTGGCGTTGTAATTTCCCAGCTCGCAGGTATGCAAACCATATGTTGCGGACGGCACTTGTCTCTTTCCAGCTCGGCCTAATAGTTGTTCCCGAATCTCATAGATACCGTAGAGGCCTGTTAGTTGTGGCGGGTGGCCCCGTCCGAGGCAACCGCCTGAGGTATTAATGGGATGTTCACCCGAAGGTAATGTTTTACCCGATGCCAATATCTCGCTGGCGCTTCCTCTGGGGAATAGGCCAATTGCTTCGGCAACCAGAATCTCGGTGATCGTGCAGGGCGCGTAAAGCTCAAATAGGCCAATGTCCTTCAGCGATAAGTTTGCAGAAGCAAGAGCCGTATTGCAGGCGGCACTAGCCGATCGAAAGGCGATTAGATCGTCAGGTCTGTCGCCCATTTGATGCTCGCCTTCATGAAAGAAACCACGCCCATTTACAGTGACATAGGGTCTTCCGGATTCGGCCGCAGCATCTTCAGTACCAATAACAAGACAAATAGCGCCATCCGCCCGAGCAGGCACCTCATAAAGGCCCAGGGGTTCAACGATAGGTCGCTGATTAATGACCTCTTCCAGCGTTACGACGTGAGGAAACTGGGCTAGTGGATTATATTGCGCGACCTGTCGGCTTTTTACGGCGACTTGAGCGATCACCTCGCGGGTTACATTAAATTCTGCCATATAGCGACTGCTGTCGAATGCGTACCAGCCGATGGGTGGAATACCAAACGGAGCCTGAAAGTTAACGTCACCCACAGCTCTGATGCCATTGTCGAGCGCCATTGCCGGGCTCCCAGCGCTCTGTCTTACGACGCCTAGTGCCAAGGCATAGCTCGCCTGTCCCAGCTGTATTTGTGAGCAGGCGATATCAAAAGCGAGGCCTCCGGTTAGGCCAAGCTGACTGACTTCAGAAACCAACCCGGTACACTTCAGGCCCAGCTGGGCTGTCATAAAGGTCGCGAATCCCAGCTGCTTCGTCGTGGGAGGATTCTGAGTGAAGATTGCGGCGTCTATATTGTTTATAGATAGACCAGCATCTCGAATAGCCTCGGCGGCGACTTTGGCTAAAATCTCGTGCTCGAGATACTGATAGTAGGTGTTATCCGGGCTCGCGAATTTCCCAACTGGCAGCGCCGCCGCACCAACGATGGCCGCCCGGGGAGTGTTACATGGCATGTGCAGAAATATCGTCGGTGTTGACTAGCATTTCCCTGAGCAAACGTTTTTTGATTTTGCCGCTGTCTTCACGGGGTAGCACGAGATCGAAATAATATTCTCTCGGCACCTTGTAGCCGGCGATCCGATCTGACAGGAATGACGCGACGGATCCACTGTTCAATTCCTCTGATCCCTCAATCGATGCCACCAACCGTTCTCCAAACTCTTCATCTGGGACGCCGAAAACCGCGCAGTCTGAGACCCCGGGCATGGTGATGAGTACTTTTTCAATTTCAGCAGGATAAATGTTCACACCACCTGAGATGACCATGTCAGAGAGGCGATCGCTGATGTACAAAAAGCCTTCTTCATCGAGATGGCCAACATCGCCGGTCTGAATATAGTCGCCCCAGCGTAAGGCGTTGGTCTGCGCCTCGTCACGATGATAGCTGACGAATGGCGTAGTTTCTGATTTAACGCAGATTTGACCATCCTCCCCAGCGCTGCAGGTGCCACGATCTGGATTAACAACACTAATGTCTACCCCTTCAACAGCTTTGCCGACTGACCCATGGTGCGCCAGCCACTCCTCACTGGTGCAGGTCGCAATAATGCCTGTCTCTGTCATCGCGTAGTATTCATGAATGACCGGCCCCCACCAGTCGATCATCGCCTCCTTCACATCTGCGGGGCAGGGTGCCGCACCGTGTGCAACATATCGGATTGAACTGACGTCAGCTTTTTTTCTAGCCGAGTCAGGCAGCTTTAGTAGCCTCACAAACATGGTTGGCACCATGTGTAGATGGGTGACGCGATAGCTCTCAATAAGTTCCAGCATTTCAAGTGCGTTGAACCGTGGCTGTAGTACGAGCAGGCCGCCATTGCGAACAACGTTCATGGCGTATGCGTTTGGTGCGGAGTGGTAGAGCGGCCCAGTCATAATCGACACCACATTTTCATCGTGGAGCCCCCAGGCGGTAATCGATCTAGAGGCTGCCCGTTGCGCCACCTCTGGTTTAACTGGCTTGCGCTTTATTCCCTTGGGTAGCCCCGAAGTGCCTGATGTATAAAACATCGGATTTGACGGAGGCTGGGCTGGTTCCGCCCAGCCGTCGAAAGAGCCAATCCAGCGATACCACTCTGGTATTGCTCCCGGTGTCTGACAAGCGGCTGACGGGACGTTGTAGGCCTTGGCGATTTCAAGGGGTGTCTCTACAGCAATGACCTCCCGACCTTCCAGCACTGCAAGCACCGATTCAGTCAGCAGATCGGCGTGGCCTACAATCACCTTTGCGTCACAGTCATTCAAAACATAATTGATCTCTTCTGAGGTCATATGCCAATTGAGAGCTACCGTGGTTGCCCCCAGCAATGCCGCGCCTTTTGTGGCCTCAAAGTACGCGAAGTCGTTCCTCAGGAGTAAGGCAATGGAGTCGCCTTTCCAAACCCCAATACTGTGCAGAGCTGTGGCAGCTCGATTCGAATTTGTATCCAGTGCTTGCAGGCTGAGAAAACGATCGCCGCTGATGAGCCCGGCCTTGGGTTCTTGGTGCATATTGTTCATTTTGCGTTACCGATTCACATCCACGACGACCCGACCTCTTATCTCTCCGGCCAAAATGGCGGGTGCCATAGTTAAAAGTTCCGACATGGGTACTGTGGTGGACAGTGTTTCCAGATGATCTCGGTTAAGAATCGATGAAAGTCTTTCCCAAGCTAATTCCCGGCGTTCCAGTGAGGCCATGACCGAATCAATGCCACGCAAGGTGACGCCTCGCAAAATGAATGGGGCGACTGAACTCGGAAGATCCATGCCTCCTGCAAGACCGCAGGCGGTGACAATTCCTTCCCGCCGTGTTTGTGCAATCGTCGTGGCTAGTGTCGAGGAGCCCACCGTATCTATGACAGCTGCCCATTTTTCCTTCTCTAATGGTTTACTGGCTTCTGCTAGTTGACTTCTATCCAGTAGCTCAGCGGCACCCAGATGCTCTAGAAATTCTTTCTGGCTGTCTTTGCGACCCGTGCTGGCATGAACCTCAAAACCCAGTGTGCTAAGCAGTGAAACGGCGATGCTCCCTACCCCGCCGACAGCACCGGTGACCAGTATGGGTCCATCGCCGGGATGAACTCCATGATCTTCAATGGCCTGCAGGCATAGCATCGCGGTATAACCTGCTGTGCCGATTGCCATCGCCTCTTTCGTGCTGAGTGCTGCGGGCAGCTTTACCGGCCATTCACTTTTTACTCGCTGAAACTGGCTGTAGCCACCGTTGTAAGACTCCGACAGCCCAAAGCCATTAACGACGACCCGATCCCCTGGCTGCCATTTGTCATCCCTTGACTCTTTGACGACCCCCGCCAGATCGATGCCGCAGATGAGAGGTAGCGTACGGCATATCCTTCCTTTGCCGGTCATGGCTAATCCATCTTTGTAGTTGAGGGTCGAATACTCAACGGCAACTAGCACTGGCTCATCCGGGAGATCAGACAAATAAAGCTGACGAAGGGATGCACTGCTTTTACCGTCAATGTCCTCAGCGATAATGGCGTTAAACGGGTGGGTCATAATTCCATACTCGATGCAGCAACAACTTTTTAGGGATTTAGGGTAGACATCGGAAGACAAGCCTACTTATGTAAAAGAAAATAAATGTGTTGAGATTCATGGGTGCCTCAAGGTTTGTGAGCCTCCCTCGCCACTGAGGGGGGGACGCCAAAACGCCTTTTGAAGGCGGTCGTAAAGTTACTCGAATATTCGTAGCCAACATCAAGAGCGATCTCTGTGATGCTTTTGCTGGTGGTTTCGAGAAGGCGCTTAGCCTCATCCATTCTGATGTTTTGCGTGAAATCGAATATGGTTTGTCCGTACAGCTGCTTAAAGTCCTGCATCAGTTTTGCCTCATTGAGACCAATGAGCCGGGCAAGCTGGTTAATGGTTGGTGGGGCTACATAATCCTTTTCCAAAATGTCTCTGGCCTTGTGCATCCGATCGATGTCTTTGTCAGTCATGCCCTTATGTGGGTTATCCAGGTTTTTCTCGTAATCCACGCACGCTGCAAGACTTAATACCAACAGCTCAAGTGCTCGAGCTTCAATGTACTGACGTTTCAAGCTACCGCGATACGAGTTTTCAAGGATTAAATTGGCGGCCGAAATCGCCTCCGTGGTCATAGGCAGCTTTTGATTAAAATGACGGGCCTCTCCCGTTGTTACAAATGCGCCTATTGTGGCCGGCAACTGAGAGGCCATAGCGGAAAATCGTGGTTGTAAAAAATTGCTTTCACAAATCAGCGTCACGGACCGCTCGTGCTCGCCTTCCAGATAGTGTTCCGATTTTTCGGTACCTGGCGGAGAGAGCAGGACCCCCATTGAGTAGCGAGTAATCTGACGCTCTTGCTCATTTGGCAAGCCCCAGCCACTAAAGCCCTCCAGCCTGAAGTGAAACTTAAGGGAGCCATCGGATTTGAGTTTTAGTGTGGCCTCCTTATGGCAAGTGATGTCGCCAGTGACCAGCTGGAACCCAGTAGCTAATTCGTATACTTCCCTGAACCCCTCAGCCTCACCAAATGTCGGTAGGACACGCGTCGCTCCTTCGCCAGATAATGGCTGCACTCCGCTTAGCTCATAATAGGCGGCGAGTGCTTTGGGATCGATATGCCAGTTTGGGGCGTCAGATTTCTTCATCTAATGGGTGGCGATGACTCATCAAGAGGTGGCGTAGGATTGGACTGCTGGTGTGTGGTCATTGAGTAGGTCTGAAGACTAACACTGAAAAATATGGTCCCGCCAGAACTTGCGGGCTTCACTTACAGATGTAAAGTCTCTGAGTCTAATTTGAGCGGTCAGTAAACAGGTTGCATAGCAAATGCTTCAGGTTTGCATAAGTCTGGACTTTAGAAGGTGTTACTGTAGGTGTGGTGGGTGAGACGGTGCAAAGAATCATGGGAGAAGAGTGGGATTTTATAGTCATCGGCGGTGGCTCCGCCGGGTGCGTTCTTGCAAGCCGTCTATCTGAAAACCCTGAGGTTCGAGTATTGCTTTTGGATGCCGGTCGGCATGACAGACATCTTTACACGCGAATCCCTGCGGGACAGATGCAGGCCTTCCCGCGCACAGATATGAACTGGTTATTCATGTCAGAGCCCGATCCCTCCCGGGCTGATCGTAGAGACATTTGGCCCGCCGGAAAAATCATCGGCGGTGGTAGCGCTATCAATGGGATGATGTTCGTTCGGGGTCACAGCACCGATTACGACAAATGGGCTGATCTGGGCAATGAAGGCTGGTCCTACACGGAGGTACTCCCTTATTTTAAAAGGAGCGAGACCAGCGAAGTCGGGGACGATAACGTTAGAGGCAAGAATGGCCCTCAGCGGGTAAGTAAAGTTCGAATCTCGCACCCGTTAACCGATGTTTTTATTGAGGGGGCCCGGGAAGTTGGTATTCCCTTTAACAAGGATTTGAATGGGGTAAGCCAGGAAGGTGTTGGCTACTGCCAAGCGAGCCAATACAAGGGGCGTCGTTTTAGCACTGCCGCAGGCTATCTTCGTGGCCTCAGTCGATCAAATCTACGGGTGGAACTTGATGCCACGGTCACTAAAATTATTCTGGATCAAGGTCAGGCATCTGGTGTTATTTACAAACAGCGTGGCCGTGAGCACGAGGTTAGATCGAAGAAAGGTGTGGTTCTCTCTGCGGGGGCTATGGTCTCTCCCAAATTGCTGATGCTTTCTGGCGTGGGGGATCAGGAACGGCTGGAGGCTGCTGGCATTGCCTGCCAAATTCCACTGTCTGGTGTTGGTAAGAATTTGCAAGAGCACCCCGTGGCGCGAATGAGTTTCCATGTTAAAAATGCGCGAACGTTGACAAGCGATCTAAACAATCCGATCCGATCTCTCCTGCATGGTTTGGACTATATCTTTCGCGGTCGTGGAGCTTTGGCCACCTGCATTGGACACGCGCAGGCCCTTGTTCGAACCAGAGAAGGGCTTGAGGCACCCAATGCACAAATAATTTTTGCCCCACTATCTTATGAGCTCACTGATAATGGGCCTGCGCCCTATCGAAAGCCCGCAGTCGGTGTGGGGGTCGGCCTGTGTCGCACACAGGCGAGAGGCCAGATAGGGCTGCGTTCGAAAAACCCCGAGGATACGCCCGTCATCACACTTGACTTGTTGAAGCATCAGGACGACGTCGCGCAATTGCGGGAAGCCATGAGGTTAACTCGGGAGATTTTTACGTCGAAGGCTTTTTCACCATTCTACAAGGATGAGCGTTTGCCGGGATTTGATTGCGACTCTGATGATCAACTGGATCGATATATTCGTGAGCAATCCGGTCTCATGTATCACGCCTGCGGCACGTGTAAGATGGGCACTGATGAAGCGGCAGTCGTCGATCCCCGGTTGCGAGTGCATGGAGTGAGAAAATTGTGGGTTGCAGACGCATCGATTTTCCCGACGGTGCCGGCCGGCAACATCAATGCAAGTTGCATCATGGTGGCCGAAAAGGCGGCAGACATGATCTTGGCGGATGGACTGTCCCAATGACCCTACGCGAAAAGCTGCCAGCGTCATCACTACAACAGTGCAAACATGCGCTGCCTTTCGTTGATGGCGACTTTATAGAATCACCGTCAGGCCCTCTTATTCAATTGTATAGCCCGGTCGACGGATGCGAGACGCTCGATTACCGTGCGGCGGACTCCGCCGAGATCGACGCGGCGGTGGCGGCTGCGGCATCCGCGTTTGATAAGGTTTGGGCAGAGCTATCCCCATCAAGTCGAAAGCGCCATCTGACTGCTTTTGCCGACGCAATCCTAGCGTTTGAATCTGAATTTGCTGAGCTCGATAGCGTGGATATGGGAAAACCAATCTCCGTTGCCAGAGGCGAAGTGGCGATTGCGGCTGGGTTTATTCGGTATTACGCAGAGGCTATCGATAAAATAGTCATGGGCGAGGTCCCCCTGACCGGCACAGGCGCCACGGAAATTCAGCATTGGCGCCCCAGAGGCGTAGTGGCGGCAATCATTCCTTGGAATTTCCCTTTGATAAATGCCTGTTTGAAATTAGGGCCGGCTCTCGCCGCCGGTAATACCTGTATCTTAAAGCCCTCTGACATATCGCCGCGCTCAGCAGTGCTACTCGCGGCTGTCGCGACATTAGCAGGCATTCCCGACGGAGTTGTCAGTGTTCTTCCGGGCGACGGAAATACCGCGAGACAGCTGGTAGTGGATCCCGCTGTGAGTATGCTCA
>Ga0213866_10003584_pt1 | contig 10482 bp, 8 predicted proteins | sample PICome_11_FD_160079 | JGI IMG/M metagenome (GOLD analysis project Ga0213866, IMG submission 160079) | Coastal seawater microbial communities near Pivers Island, North Carolina, United States - PICO284 | ecosystem: Environmental > Aquatic > Marine > Coastal | place: USA: North Carolina... | reverse complement strand
ACCTTGCGTTCAACTAATTGCAAATGTAACAGCAGATATTGTAACTGATACACAAGAAATAAAAGACCTTCTTGTAAAGCAAGTAACAGGAATGGTTCGCTGGCGTGAATCCATTTTAAAACTAAAGAGCCTGAATGTTGAAAATATAGTTGAACTAGGAGCAGGAAAAGTTTTATCAGGTCTGGTAAAAAGAATTGATAAAGAAATTAGCGGCTCTTCGATTCAATCTGCCGATAATATTGAAGATTTTTTAAAGGCAATATAATTTATTGCCATGTTTATAAAAATAGGCCGATATGAAGAAAGAAAAAATTGATAAGATATTTTCATTATTTTCTGAAAAGAATCCACACCCCGAAACCGAACTAAACTTCGTTAATAACTACACATTGCTTGTAGCTGTCGTACTGTCTGCACAAGCTACAGATGTTGGAGTTAATAAAGCAACCGACAAACTTTTCAAAGTGGTAAAAACCCCTGAAGAAATGGTAGCTCTTGGTGAGGAAGGCTTGAAGAAATATATCAAAACTATCGGTCTGTTTAACTCTAAGGCAAAAAATGTTATAGCACTCAGTAAAGACCTGATAGAAAAACACAACAGTCAAGTGCCTGATGACTTTGAAAAGCTAAAAGCCCTTGCCGGAGTTGGAGTAAAAACTGCGGATGTAGTTCTAAACTGTGCTTTTGGTAAGCCTACCATTGCAGTTGATACACATGTATTTAGAGTAAGTAATCGCTTAGGTATGGTAAAAACGAAGACCCCGAACACTACAGGAGCTAAACTGCTTAAGGTTATCCCATTAAAATGGAGGCAGCACGCTCATCACTGGTTAATATTGCATGGCAGGTACATATGCAAGGCAAGGAAGCCATTATGCTATCGTTGCGATGTAATTAGCTGTTGTGATTATAAAGATAAGAACCTAGGCTAACTACCAACCGATTGGAATTTAGCTATAACTCTTCCCTTACAAAGATCAAAAACCATTACTTGCTTAGAAGTTGTTACAGTCAATATACCGTTATTATTATCGGATGATATTATATTACCCATTACTGAAAAATCGGCCTTATTATATTCATTGCACACTTTCTGCGCCTGATTTTCAATGACGATTTTCTTTTCAGGAACTTGTGACTCTTGAATTGATGCAACTACACTTGAATTACTTACATTTGCTACTTCCTCTTTGTCAGAAGAATTTGCCTTTATAAATATCGCCACAAATAGCGCTATAGTGCCGACAAATAACAATATTCCCATATTTATCACTACTGAACGCATAATGCGCAACGTTTTATCTTCTTGCGGCTCTATGGCCTGTTCTGATGTATTATTCATAATTCCAAACCTCAAATATGCCTTACATTTACAGCGTAATTACAAAATTTGCAACATTTATAATGCAAAAATACCATTCCAGATATCCAGAAAAATAACTTGCATTAATAGTTCCAAAACATTAAAAGCTAAATACAAGGCCTAAATATTAAAAAGTTAACTCAAAGAAGTGCTAAAATGAACTCAAGATCACTTGAATTATTAAAAAAATCAAAACCACTTATAGCGGCATCAGCAACTGCTGCAACCGCAGTATTAGTCGGCACAGCACTGACACAAGATAAATCCACTCCAACATATGGGCAACTAAGAACGAATCTGTCAAAACCTGTAGAACCTGAGAAGTTCCGAAATATACAAGACGTTGCCATTCGTGAAAATTTAATACAAAGACAAACTACAATAAGACCTACATTCCCACCTTTTAAAAAAAGCGAAGAGCTTGCTCCAGTTGCGGTTACAGGAGCATCTGGAAACTTAGGCTCTAAGATAGTAGATAGCTTCATAAAAAGAGGGCAACCGGTAGTAGCGTATGTAAGCAGCGCACCTGAACGATACCCCGCACTGCATGACAGGCCGGGAGTAACAGTTGTACAGGTTGACATGAGCGATCCAAAGGCTGGCGGAGCGCATTATAAAAAATACTGGAAAGAGCAACACGAAAAATATGGATTTGGCACTGTGGTAAATTGTGCAGGCACTTCATACTCAAGCAGAGAAAACATTGAACGAAATAGACCCTTAGGAAATATAAACACACTGCCTGTAAAAGCCATGGCTCAAGCTACAAGCGAGCTTTCAAAACAACGTGGCGCTTCAACATTTAATATAATTCAAATTGGCTCTCAAGCTGCAAAATCTAAACGTACAGAATATGGCTCAACCAAAGCTGATGCCGAACACAGCTTAAAATGCACTCTAAGGGATAATAAGAAAGCTAAATATGCGACTTTAAATCTAGGTCTTGCGTTTGATAGCGAGGGCGGAGTACGTCACGACCTAAGTCCCGACCAAATGGTAATGATGCGTTCTTTCTTAGAACGTAAATTTGAGGAATCAACAGGTATTAGCGCAAAAATTCCAAAAGGAATTACACTACCAATTGTAATCCCAGGAGAAGGTGAAGTAAATGTCCCCCTTGTTGGCATGGATGATGTAGTAAATGGAGTTGTTAATTTAAGTGACTAACTAAATAATAAAAAATCAAAATTCGCAGGAAAGGCAATTGACGCAGTTAGTGAAACCGTAAATATAAAAGGTTTAATGAGCGCATTATCGGAGTCTGCCAATGAAAGGTTGGCCATCATACCGATGGGCACCAACACAGTATGTGACAACTCTATGCAGGCTATACTTTCAGTTTGTCAGACAGGGGCACTTTCTATGTCAAATGTCAAACTTGCAAGTCCAACTGAAGAGGAAAAACATAGGCCAACTCCTGATAATAAGGAGTTCTCAAAATTACTCGGCAAAGAGCCTAAAAATGTATTGGAGATTATTACTAAAAATCCTCCAAAAGATGAACCTGAAATGATTATTGACTTTACTAAAGATGTCATGAGCCGCACAGTACCTGCTATGAATGCCGCCATCTTGTTTGCGGCTCTTACACCTTCATTAGTATATGCTGCTGTTATGACGCCTAAAGATGGTGAACGCTACGATACAAGAGGAGAATCCGTTGATCCTAAAAAATTCTCATATAAAAAACTAGTTAGAACTCAACAGCTAAAAAAAGAACTCGAATCACAGTCTCCTGCACGTAGTTAAGTTATTATATATTTATCAATTTCGTTGCTTAGATACTTGCTCAAGACTGATGAACATACCGTCTTTAACTGAATAATATGTGCCTGTAAATTCGCTACCATTATTAATAGCCTCTTGCGCCATATCACGCTCTTGCTGTTTTACTTGCTCCACATGAACTATATTAGATGGGTTAAAAGCCCCTGCCCTTTCAAAACGCTGCTGGAAAGGCGCTTCTTGCCTTTGAACCAAAGCAGCGTTCATTGACTGATTCTGACTTGATAAAATTTGCACCTGATGAGCTAAAGTCTGGTTCTCTTGTGATAAACCTACAACTTGTTGCGAAAGTCGTCCAACTGTCTGCTGCTGAAATGCAATAACATTATTTTGATGATACAAAGACCTTTGCTGCTCGCTTATTATGTCATCTTGTTGGCTTTGAGCACTTGAAAGCTCTTGTCCCTCACTCTTAGCAACAACGCTTTTTGAAGGCTTACTTTTTATTGAGTTGCTATCCGTTTTTTCAATAGCATCACTTTTGTCATTTTCCTGACCTATTACTCCAAAAGTAAAATCCACGCTCGAAGAATGTGTTACAGACGACATCACTTCCGAAACACCATTATCACCACCAATTTCAATATTAATTATATCAGTTGGTACGGGCTTTTTAAGCTGGATAGCATCATCATCCTTCTCTACCTCAACTACACTCTCATCAGTTGTAGCTGTTTTTAATTTTTCTTTGTTTTTTACTTCCTTTAATTCAGGTGCTACAAAATAATATATCTTTTTACTTTTATTCGATAATTTTCCTTCCTGATTTTTAAATATATCACGCTCATTAATCTGTTCTTTTAAAACATCTTTTATCGACTTATCACCGATAGTAGATGGCTGACTAATAAACGCATCAAAATCCTCACGATCTTTACCTAATTTAGAATTAACATCGTCTTTCTTTCTAGAAATTTCATTCAAATTATTTCCACTAATCACAGAGTCTATAAAATCTTTGAATAGCTCATGTTTATCACATAGAACGATTTCTTTTGGAACAATACTAGTTATTTTTTCACTTTCTTGTGATTGTGTTGGTTGCTTAGAATCTGAAGACTCAGATTGAGACTCTTCTATGTTGCTTTGTTTACTTTCTTCAGAAGGATTACCATCTAAATTAGAATTTGCAGGCGGGGTTTTATCATAAAGCAACTCTTCTATAACGCTCTCATTATTCTCAATTTCAATATTCTGAGCTTGAGCTTCTTCAGTATCAATTAACTCTTTTCTGGCCTTCCTTCTTCCTTTCTTTTTTCTATTTTGCTCTGCTTTTTTTAACTGCTTTGACTTTGCATCGATATCATCGGCAACGTCATTTAAATATAATGAACGTGCAAAGTCTGCGGCTGCATATCCTTGGTTATTCTCAGCTTCTATTAGATCTCTGTCTTTTACTTTATCTAATATCATACCTACAATTCTTTTGCGTGTACCATTAGTTTTATTTACTCCTTTCCTATGATCAGCTAAAGCAGCATGAAAAATATTATTCCCTTCAATATCAGATTCATTTAACGGAGATTCAACTCCTCTTTCAGCTTCAAAAAAATCCAGCAACTCCTTTGTTGTATCTTCCAAGCCGTTATAAGAAGCAATTAAAAGAGAGCGCCCAATATCTTTTTTAGAATCATAATCTAGCCCGTCTCTTTCAGATATTTCCTTGTAAACACCCTTAAACTCTTTCAGTACTGTATTACTTTTAAATTCACTAGCTATCATAAGCGGGGTATGCCCAAGTAATGCAGCACTATTTCCACGCATATGTATAGTATGCATAACTTCTTTTTTTTGTTCGACCGACAAACCACTAAACACGGCATCAACACCTTCTTTGACGTCGCACATTGCAAAAACACCCATGATGTTGTCACGGTTAACCGCTTCAGTTTTTATGTCAGATGGCAAAGCTTTTAGGGCCTGAAACTCAGCACCCAATCTATGTTTTAAATTACTCATAGGCTCTTTTTTTTCTGCAAGCTCTCTGATATTCTCATCAATTGCAGCACCTAAAGGTGAACAACCATTTGCATCTTGCAGGGCAAATGCTCTTCTGTGATCATAACCTTCATGCTCCATAAGTGACTTTAAGGTAGCAGAGTGATTACGTATAAGAGCAATATGCAGTGGCGTATATCCTAAAAACCTATCATATGGGTCTTCCCCATTTTGCAAATGTTCAGTAACATCCTTACCAGCATAAGCATCATTAATAAATTGCGATGCATTCACGATGACTTTATAATAATCTTGTTTTTGCGCTCTTTGCAATTTTAGTTCCTTTCATATTAAAACTATTGATTTACACAAATATAACATTGGTAATAATGTACATTATTACCAACTATTACAAGATAATTACTAAGTATTTTACAATGAAATATTACTGCTAATTAATAGGCATCAAAATACACCCAACCAGAATCAGGATCATTACCAGGAACGTCCAGACCAACCTGCAATCTCCATTGATGCTTTGCATGAACACCTTCATAAGTACACTGAGCTTCATCTGGAACTACAACCTCTTTATCCCAAGTCTTTTCCTCGCCTTCAGACAATGATAATTCGCCTTCTATATCATATTCTTCATCAAATATTACAGATTGTCTGTGTATATACTCATAATCTGTATCACCATCTTCATCGTAATCCCTATCTTCTACCTCGACATTCTCTACAGATTGCAATTTGACATAAACTCTCTTTGGATTTATATCATTTTTTGCCAAACATTTTATATTAATTTGAAATGGAGTACCCATTTCAACCTCTTCAGGCATTGATATATTTATTTCCGCACCACCACCAGTTACAAAATTAGCAGCTGATTTTAATTTATCCATTATACCCATAGCATCCCCCTAGGTTAACTTTTTTATCTTTAGCACTTAAATAAACCATACAATTAATTCATTAAGATTAGATTAATAAAACTCGAACTAGTTTCATTATTTCGCAATATATAATATAAGCTTATAATAAAAATTTTTACATTTTATATATTGAAAATAATATAAATATAGGATAGGGCTATATTTAAATAAAACTAATAAATATCAAAATATCCTACAAAAATACTCAGCTATACAACAATAAGAAAGGTAAATTAACCATGGGACAATTTACAGAAAAAGATTCTAAAAACATATCAATACTGCTAAAAAAAATGTCAGCTGATCCCAAATATAAAGGCTTTAAACAAAAATTATTAGATAAAAGCGAGATAGCAGCTCAAGCCAGTGGAAAAGAACTAGAGGTTAGTAATAGAAATAGTGTTGCAAGTGACCTAGCAACAAACGCCGCACTATTGCTAGCAGATGCGCTACAATCTCGTCCTAAATTTACAGAATCATTAAGCCGGTTACTATCTGATGCCAGACAAATAGAAGGCTATGATATTGATAAACATATCAGCGACACATGGAGTCACCCGGACATGTCAACTGAAAGTGTCATAGTAACAGCCATGCACATATTCAACACTTCAAACAAAAAGGACAAAGGTATATATAGCGACTTTATCGATGAAGTAATGGCTAGTTCAGGACGTAACCATAACAAAACCCCTTTAGGCTTCGCATTAACGCATGGCGAAATGGAGTTTATGAGCTCATATAGTCAGTGGACAGACTCAAAAAATTCTAACATAGCCATTGAAACACCCTATATAAGCCAATCAAATAAAGCAAACCGTGCATTTCACACAAAAACCACAGATGATAGCTATACACCTGCAAAAGACTCTCTATCTTCAGGCACTGCAACTGCGCAAAACTCACAAATAGCTGCAACAATGGGTATAGCAACATTTGCATTAGCAGGGCTTTATTATGCAAAACGCATGCGTTCTAACAATAAAGGAAACGCTACAGAAATTGAAAGCATAGCTAATAATGATAATACCAAATCAAATAGCCAATCAAAACAAAGTAAGACTAATAAAAACAGAAAAAGAAAGCAAAGGAAGCTCAGAGCAAAAGAACGCTCAACAATAGAAAACTCTTCCGAAGTTGAGGAGGAAAAAAATACAGAACACAACCAGCCTGCAAAGCAAGGTGAAAAAACTTCAATAAAACAAGAGCCTCCTAAAGAAATAATTATAAATACCGATAAGGCCAACAATAAAAGCAAAAACTTTGAAAAAGATGAAACAGAGGCCCAGTCACAAACAACAGCTATAACAGCAATAGAATCACAGACCCAGGATCCAATCTCACCTATTTCAAAACAACCAGAGCCCAAAGAATTGCCGCCATTAGAAAAGCTAGAAGACATAGCAGAAAAGAAAGAAGAGTTAACCAGCACTAATGCAACTGCAATTTCAGGAGCTTTCAGCGTGTCAGCCGTAAGCGATACTAAATCAACTGAAGAACTTCTTAAAGAAATTCAAGCAGCAAATGAACGTGCAAAGAGAGCCGAGGAACGAAGTAAAGCATTTGAAGAGGCAAGTGAAAGAGTAAGAAAAGCTGAACTGAGGAATAAAGAACTAGAGCAAGAAAATAAAAAGCTGGAAGCACACACTCAAATACTTGAATCAAAAACCAGAAGAACCAAAAAACAAATACGTGATGCCAAAAGACGTGGTCATGATGAAGGTTTTAGCGCTGGAATACGAACTAATTTATCCGAAGCTGAAAGAGCAAAGCAATGGGCTACTTTTGAACGTAATAGAGCTGAAACAGCCGAGTATTCAGCTTTTGTAGCCAGTCAAATAGCTGTTGCTGAAGGTCAGCGCGCTATCAGCGCCGAATATCAAGTTGAAGCTCTTCAACAACAAACAATAGAAGCATTTAACGACGGCGTTGCAGTAGGTTACTTAGAGCCACAATATCCGGCTTATAGAAAAGGACTTGAGGATGGAAAAAAACAGAAGTCTATAAAGACCGCTTCTAAAGTAACAAACGAATCACAGGTGCAAAGTCAACTTACTGAAAGCACCCCTCTTTCTCCTTCCTCTTCTCATACAAGAGGTTTAGAAACAGGAGGTATATCACCTAAAAATATCTCCAATAAATTAAGTCGAACACATTCGTTTTAGTTGAGCACAGCACAAATTGTAATACATCAAAAATTGTGTTACTATATAGATATGCCAACTGATGAAGATAATACAAATACATCCAGACCCAAGAATACTTTTGCCGAACGCGTTGAAAGAAGGCAAGAGCAACGTCAAAGGTTTGAAGATATCGAAAATAGGCTTGAAGTACAAAGAGAAAGGCACGAAGATCAAATAGAATCCGCAACTAGACGCGAAGAAAAGTTCAGCCAGCGCCAAGAAAGAATGAGAACCAATGCTGAGGGTAAAGGCATTATCGACATTGAAGGAAATATTGCAGATAAAGAGCGAAAAAACAGAGTAATTGAACAGTCTTTTGATGAAATTGCCGAATCATCCGAACAAAGACACAGCAACGCCCGTCAAGGCCAGCAAGATGCAATAGTAGATAATATTGTAGGAGAGCAAACAAGAAGGCTCGCTGAAAGAAATCAAAACTCTGATAAAGAGCCTGGCCGAGGTTAATATTTCTTATTCAAATAATTAAGACTATTAACGACCTTTCCCCCCCTGATTTACGTTTTGTACAACACCTTCTTTTGAAACATCTGAATCGGAACGATTATTTTCCTTGGGACTTTTAACATCCTGCTTAACCTGACTCTCAATCTTTGACTTTTTCTCGCTAGTTTTCTCTTCAACACCAACATCAGTCTCTTTAAGTTCTGCTCTTGATTTTTTATAGCTGTCAGGTGCTTCTTTCTCTTTATCGGTCTTCTCTTTATTAGATTCATTTTGCTTAACGGTCTCAACTGAATCAATATTGCTTCCCTTACTTTCTTTTTCGGAATTTTCTGCCAACTGCTTTATCTGCATTGTTAACTCATCACCAACGTTTTCGATTATTTCCGCTCCCCCTTGACTCTTCTGTTCAGGTGTATCTTGCCCTTGCTCAACATCATTTAGTGGTTTCACTCCAGCTTTTTGATAAACTTCTGCAATATTAAGATTATTACTTTTAATCAAAACCTCTGCTAAATCACTTTCTTCTCTTAGGAAATCTCCAACCTCGATTGGGTCTGTATTTAGCCTTTCAGCAAACTTTGAAGGGTCATCTACAAATTCCTTCTTTAGTTTGGCTGCATGCATTTTGCTTTGCAAGCCTTTGTCACTTTTCACTACTCGCTCAAGATTATCTACAGCCTGACTTATAGACTCTTGTATATCAGGTCTATCGGCAGACTTCTCATATACAGAATTAATCTTATTACTAAATTTTTCTAGATTATCACCTTCAGATAAAATATGAGATGTCATTTTATCCCAACCATTAGCACTTGAGGCTAACAATGGCGAAACACGAGTTCCTTGTATACTTTCAACAGGGTCTAAACCACTGTCAAGAGCAGCTTTTGCTCTTGCGAAATCTTCTCTTACTACAGCAGTTTCAAATACACTTCCTCTATAATCTTCAACAACTTTGTCATCATCAATTCTTTCAGCTACTCTTTGGTATTCAGGACTATCTTGACTAACATTCATTAGTTCTGCAAGCTTGCTAATTTTGCTATTTAGGTGCTCTTTCAAACCTTCATCATCAAGATTATTATATACCTCATTTTCTTTTTCCTCAGGCGTTTGAGGCACCGTCTTGTCCCTATCTTCATTACCAATAGGCTTAGGTCCTGTTATTTTTTCTCCATTAACATAAACCGTTTCAGCAGTTTTCAACAACAAATTAGAAACTTTCTCAAAATTTGTAGATGATTTATCAGCCAGAATCCCATCAACTGTATCAGTTCCTGCCTGCATATATGTTTCATATTTCTTACTACCAGCCGCAACAAAATCAATATCATCATTCGAACATTTTGCTGCTCCAGCGTGACATGATACCACTGCTAAAAGAGGTTTATTTTTTTCATTATCACTTGTTCTCTCTTCTAGATTATCTGAAATAGATTGACTAATAGTGTCGATAACTTCTTGTTCGCTATGCCTTCCATATTCATCTTTTAATGCGTGCCCATCATAAACATGAACTGAATCTCTTGGAACCGAACTAATAATACCGTTTTCTTTATCAAATTTTCCCTTTATTGCCTCTGTGCTAAGACCACGGTCACCATCTCCAACGATGGCAAATTCATCACCTTTATTTGCCATTAAATTAGTTTTATCATCTATATATCTTTTCGTATTCTCTTCAGAGTCTAAAAAGTCATCGCCAACATATAGAACACTTTTAGGATTAATATCTTCTATTATCTGGTCTACAAACTCTTCACCAAGGCTTTCATCATCTACTATCTCTTCAATGATTTCTTCACCA
>Ga0213866_10003582_pt1 | contig 10484 bp, 11 predicted proteins | sample PICome_11_FD_160079 | JGI IMG/M metagenome (GOLD analysis project Ga0213866, IMG submission 160079) | Coastal seawater microbial communities near Pivers Island, North Carolina, United States - PICO284 | ecosystem: Environmental > Aquatic > Marine > Coastal | place: USA: North Carolina... | reverse complement strand
CTATATATGTTTGTAAATTAAAATTTTCATGTTTATTGTATAATTCCTTTTTTTAAACTTTTTCCAAGGAGGAAACACAATAATGACAAATGAACGTAATAACGCATCTAGTAACAAAGGTTGGTTATAACGTATATTGAATCAAAAGAAAGAGCCACAGAAACAAAAATCCGATCCACTGGATGAAAGCTTATCTAAGTCCACAGCTAGCCACGATTCATACAAGTCATCTATCTCCATGAACTCAAACCAGTCAAACCTTGAGGCAAAAGGAAAGCACTCAGAGCAATATATAATAGCTCAAGAAACACAAGATGATGCTTTAAGAGCATTTGGTGGAGTATAACATGAAGTTACGTTCACAAAATACTATTTGTAACGCTTAACTATCTCTATAAGGGCATCAGACATCATTTGACCAACTTTATCCAAGTCATAGTCTTTTGCCCTTATAACAGCATTATGAGATAGCCTTCTAGCAAGCGTTGGGTCATCTAATATTCTTTCAACAGTATTTGCGATCATATTACTACTGCCCATCTCTATTATTATCGCATCTCTTCCATCCGTAGCAATTTCATAAGGGCCTTCAGAATCAGTTGTAATTACCACTTTCCCCCTTGCAAAAGCCTCTAGTAATATAATGCCGAATGGCTCATGCAATGAAGGCAATATAAATATATCCACACTATCAAAGAACTTGTATTTATTTTCTACCCAGCCCAAGAATTTCAAATCACTGGATACGTTCAAATCCTCAGCCAACTGCTTTAAATCACCTTCACATGGACCACTTCCACCGATAACAGCTTTAAAGTCAAGATTTCTATATTTTAACTCAGCAATTGCCCTTACATAATAATCAAAACCCTTTTTAACAACAAACCTTCCCATAGTCCCAATAACAGGGGGAGAACGAAAATCCTTTACATCAACAGGGTTGTCAGGAATTTTTATCATATTAGGAATTTTATATATAGAATCCTCTTTTTGTCCTAATTTAATAAGGTGCCCTTTAAGGTCATCGGTAGTGGCAAACATTGCATCCACGCCAATTTGTCTTGTAAGTTTGTAGTTATGCGTTACACCAACTAGTGGACAAGATACTTTATTTGCTGGCGCTTTTAATAAGCAAACAGCTCTATTACCGTGGGCAATTATTACATCTGGCTTTATTTGATTTAAAACTTTTTTAAGATAACTTTTCGCAAAAAAATCGAAAATACCTTTATTTTTCACATTGATTATATTCACCTGAAGACCAACTAACGCAGACCTAACTTCTGCATCAGGATGAATTATAGCTGTAACTTTATGCCCCTGATTCTTTAAACACGTACAATAATCAATAAAAGACTGCTCTATCCCACCAAGACCGCGACTAAACATTGCATTTACTACATGCATAAAAAAAATCCACCAAAATTATTTTGATGGATTATACAAACTTATTCATCTCTTAAAAGTATTTTTAATTTATTATCACTTCATTATTAACCTTTGTAAAATCCGAAGGCTTGATAATCTCACAGGATTCAACACTTACAGAGTGCAACCTTCCATCTAATTCCCTTTCCCAAAAATTCAAAAATCCCATTAATTGCGGAAAATCCGGGGATTTATCATACTCTTGCCACAAATAGGATTGTAATAAAGAAGGATGGTCAGGCATATAATAAAAAATATTTGCCGTTGTTAACCTAAAATCACTTAACATCAACTCCATTTGACTCATAAAAAAAATAACCTCCATAACTACGTGCTATAAGGAAATTATATCATTTTTTTATTAAATTTTAATTAACAAAGTAAAAAAAGCATCTATAGATAGAAAAACAGGTAAGGTTATTCACCTGTCATTATTCTATCAACAAGCTCTTTAATAGTAGGTATAAAGCCATCATTATAGAATGGGTCACTTCCAAACTTAAACGCATTATGCCCTGCAAACATCAACTGATCTTCAATTGACCCTACACCATGAGCAATATCCTGTAATGTTTTCTGAATACAGAAACTTCTAGGGTCAGCTTTTTTACCAGTTGAGTAGTCATCATGATCTTTCCAATTGCTAAAGTTACAATGACTTAAACACCCCATACAATTGACCTGATCTTCATGTATTACAGCAGCTTCATCTTTAGATACAAATATCAAAGTTGAATCAGGCGTCTTCAAAGCTTCTTCGTAACCCTCATTAATCCAGTTTTCCGCCCTAACCTTATCTTGAGATTCAACATAAACATTTCTTTTCCTAGGCCCAATTGGTAATGCTTCACTTAATACACCTTCAGGTTTTGTCAAATATGGCACCTGCCTTTCATGACGCCCCTCTAAACCGCGCAAAAAGTCATTCCTTACAGCAGAAGAATAAAAGCCCGTTGGACTAAATCTATTAAGAAGAATGTCTCCCTCTTTTAGAGTAAGTAAACGTTTTTTCCACACATCAGGAACAGGACTCTCTTTCGTTAATATAGGCCTTGTTCCATATTGAAAACATACAGGACCAATTTCAGGATTATCCAACCAGTCTTGCCAATCATTAAGATACCAAACGCCTCCAGCCATCACTATAGGAACCTCTTCCAAGCCTATAGAATTCATAAACTTTCTAATTTCCGCGACACGTGGATATGGATTCTCAGGCTTTTTGGGATCTTCACTATTACTTAGTCCGTTATGACCACCAGCCAGCCAAGGGTCTTCGTACACAACAGCACCAAGAAGTTCCGGCATTTTACTATACGACCTTTTCCATAACGCCCTAAACGCACGCATTGACGACACTATCGGGTAATAATAAACATTATATCTTGCAGCTATTTCAGCAAGCTTATACGGCATACCGGCACCACATGTAACACCGTGTACCAAGCCTTTTGCCCCCTCAAGAACTCCTTCAAGCACCCTTTGGGCACCACCCATTTCCCAAAGCACATTCATGTGAATGCGACCTGCACCATTGGACATTTCATGCGCTATTCTTGCCTGATGTATACCACCTTCAATACCCATCTGAACCAATTCTTCATGACGTTCACGCCTAGTATGTCCTTTATATTCAACAGGTATAGGATTTCCATTTTCATCATATCTTTCAGCATTTACAGCTGAGAACGTACCTACTGCACCAGCAGCTGCAAAAGCCCCTGAACTTTCACCATTGGTTACCGATATTCCTTTTCCACCTTCAACAATTGGTAAAACTTCCTTACCTGAAACAACGACTGGCTTTAAATTTTTTAACAAAGTTTATCCCAATTTTTAGTTAACAAATATGAAGAGCTCTTATAACAAAGTAGTTTTAATAAGTCTACTTGATTAGCTCAACTGCGAATAATGTTCAAGAATGATTGATATAAATAACAGAAGTTACTACACCTTTTTTGTAAAAAGAACAGATAAACTAATCCAACTTAAGAAGTGTAAACATTTAGCTACCCCGAGCTACACAAGCTGCGCATTTTATTATACGCAGAAGTAAATCCGCTTAAAGAATAAGTATCGATTGAATAAGTACCTTTTTTCGATGTACCCTTCACTTTCATTTTTATACCTTTTTTCATCTTCTCTATAGCCTTTTTGTCATACTTATTAGTTTTAAACCAAGCGAACTCACCCTCAGTCATGCTCATTTTATACTCTTTACCATCAATTATGGCTCTTGGCTCCGTACCTACTTTATATGGATACCCTCCGGTGATGCTGAACTCATCACGGCGACCGTTAACATTCGTCACCATTACATAAGGATCACCTCTACGACGGTAATTACCCGTTTTACTCTTTGGAAAGCTTACCATATAACAAAGCTTACTACCATCTTGGTAAGCAGTGTAAACTGACCAATCTTTGTAAGATTTTTTGAATTCTTGTGAATTTGCATTGCCAGAAAATGCCAATAACAATGTTACAGTTGATACTAATATATATTTTTTATGCATATCTTAAAAATACTTTTTTTGTTGCCATACATTAACATGTAACGATTATCCTAAAAATAACTATCGGTCAAATTATTTTGAAAAAAAAGATTCAGATTTGCAATAAAAAAATTGCCAGTAAGGTACTACTTAATCTCCAACAGCTTGTCAAAATTTGCAACTTCTACCATTTTTTTGGCATATCCATTAAGATTGTATATTGTCAGCGCACCTTTTATTTTATCCATCTTATCCTTTAAGACCAAAAGCTGCCCCATTCCCGACGAGTCAATATATTTAATATCCGACATATCTATACAAAGGTCTTTTACATCATTTCTATCAATCATTTTAACAATCTTATTTACTTGCTCAATGTCTTTTTTAGTCATTTCACCTTGTAAAAAAACCTCAAATTTATCGCCTTCACTATTAAATCTATAATCCATATAACTTACTTCATTAAATTTACATTTTTTTTAGCTTTTCGTGTGATACTTTAAAATTCTCCTCCAACTCTTCAAACATATTTTTCATATCACTTAAACTGCCACCTTCATTTATAATAATTGAATTTGCCATTTTTTCTATCTTCTCTGCATTATCTGCAACTATCTCAGCCCCCAGACACTCTGACGATTGTCGTATAGTTTGCGCAAAAGATTTCACCTTAAGCATATCTTCACACTCTATACCACTTAATATACCCTGCATATATATTGAAGAATCATTTAAAAAATCATCAATATTTAAACTACTATTATCCCTCATGGTACTTATCGCCTGAAAATACTTTTTCTCATTTATTACGTGTAACATTAACGATATCTACATTTACATTTACTGCAAACGCCTCTCAAAATACACCTTTCGTATCAATATCATAACACCCAAGCGTTAACATTTCCTTAACAGATTAAACAACCTTGGATTACTTTTATTATTTCATGTTTTTAATAATAAATTATGTGACTTTCATTGCGCATAGTAATATAAAGGGGGAGTTTTTAACCTTACAAAATTTTAAGATGAAAATTTTATTAATAGAAGACGACAAAAAAGTTTCCGAATACATAACAAAAGGCCTTAAAGAAGCAGGATACAACATTGATTGCACCTATGACGGCAAGAATGGATTATTCCTTGCAACTACAGAATCTTACAATGTTATAATAATGGATAGAATGCTACCTCAGGTAGATGGACTTACAATTTTAAAGACCATTCGTGCCTCAGGAAATAAAACTCCTGTTATAATATTAAGCGCATTGGGTGACGTAGACGATAAAGTAAAAGGTTTAAAGGCAGGAAGTGATGACTACCTTGTAAAGCCATTCGCGTTTGTCGAGCTATTGGCAAGAATTGAGGCTTTAGGCAGAAGGTCAATAGATTTAAATGAATCACAACAAACAAAACTAACCGCATCAGGCATAGAAATAGACCTGCTATCAAGAAAAGTAACAGCAAATGACTGTGATATTGATATCCATGGGCGGGAGTTTAATTTATTAGAATATCTTATGAGAAATAAAGGTAACGTAGTTACCAGAACTATGCTTCTTGAAGGAGTATGGGACTACCATTTTGACCCTCAAACTAATGTTATTGATGTTCACATCAGTAGATTAAGAAAAAAAATTGGTGACGAAGGCGGAAAAATTATTAAAACGGTTCGCGGTGCAGGATATATCATCGAATAACCCTAGAAAATACTACCAAAGCTCCAGCTTTAAAATGGCAGCTTTGTTCACACTATTGCTTAGTTTGTGCATTATTCTTATTGGTTATTTCTTAAATGACTTTGGTGAAAAAAGTTTTTTACGAGAGACAGAAGCTGCAATTAACAACGAAATAGAAAATATATTATCTATTGCGCATGACTCAAGCGACGATGCGATTGCATCACTTATAAGCAAAAGAAGTAAATTAAAAAAGCAGCCTATATATTACTATGAAAATCTGAATGGAACTTTCTTAGCCGGCAACATAAAAAACATTCCAAAAAAAACCTCATTAATACAAGAAGGAATAATAGGCTTCGAAGCTGAAATTGACAATGAGAAAAAAAAGGTCGCAGCTAAGATACACACTTTCTCAGATGGCTCCAGACTGCTAGTTGCCAGAGATATTGACGACATTATAAAAAACTACGAAATGCTTAACATGCTAAGCATTTTTATAATAGCATTTATGCTCATAGTAGTGCTTATTAGCTTTTTAATAAGTAACTTTGTAGTTAGCCGCATTAACAAAATAACTAACACCGCAAGACAAATCATAAACACAGGCGATCTGTCTCAAAGAATATCCACTGATAGCAATTGGGATGATTTAAGCTACCTATCCGAAACTCTTAATGAACTGCTGGCAAAGGTAGAATCATTAATGCAAGGTATAAGACAGGTAAGTGACAATATAGCTCATGACTTAAGAACTCCGATAACAAGGCTAAGAGGAGATTTAGAGGAATTAAAAGACAAAAAACTATCTGGCAAAGATATATCAAAACTTGTAGACGAGGCAGATAGGATACTTAGCATCTTTAACTCACTTTTACGCATAGCCAATGTAGAAAAAAGCAAATCAACACAGCATTTATCAAAAACAGATATAAACACTATCTTACAAGACGTTACAGAGCTTTACGAACCATTTGCGCAAGATAAAAACATCACGATAAAATTAAACATACCAGAAAAAGCTGAAATTACGGCTGACAAGGACTTGTTATTTCAAATGTTCGCTAACGTAATAGATAACGCTATAAAGTTCTCACCATCTAATGAAAATGTAAAAATAGACGTAACAAAAGCAAAAGGAGAGTTAAAAATTTCAATATCCGATAATGGTATTGGCATTAGCAAAAAAGAGTATGAAAGGGTATTCGACCGCTTTTATAGGGCTGACAAAAGCAGAAATACAAAAGGACACGGGCTTGGATTGAGCATGGTAAAAGCCGTTGTTGAACTTCACAAAGGCTCAATATCACTCGAAAATAACAACCATGGCCTGAAAGTTAATATTATTCTTCCACTATAAATAGTGCAATCTGAATTAAAATAATTTAATATTCACGATAACTAAGTTTAATGCGATTTGTGATAAATATGTAATTATAATATATTTGGTATAACCTTGGTATAGTAACAAAATAGAAGCTAATCCTAATGCCCAAGAAAACGCCATATATTTACTTATTTGAAGGTTTTTTATGAAAATAGCAATAGTAGGAAGTGGCATATCGGGCCTAGGTTCAGCTTTTTTACTTAATAAAAAGAACGAAATAACCGTTTATGAAAAAAACGATTATATTGGCGGTCATAGCCGCACAATAGACTTGGATATAGACGGCAAGAAAATACCGGTTGATACCGGCTTTATAGTATTTAATTACAGGAACTACCCGAACCTTTCAGGTCTTTTTGAACATATTGGTGTAAAGGTCGAGAAAAGTGATATGTCATTCGGTGTAAGCATTGATAATGGTTGGTTAGAATATGGAACTAGAAGACCTTTAGATATATTTGCACAAAAAAACAACCTCCTTCGTATCGAATTTTGGAAGATGCTTCTCGATATACTAAAATTTAATAAAACCGCTATTGAATATATCGAAAGCGATATTTCATTGTGTGAGTGCCTAGATGCTCTTGGAGTTGGTAAATGGTTCCGCGAATATTACCTTTTAGCTATGGGTGGAGCTATTTGGAGTACACCAGTCAATGAAATGCTCGACTTCCCGGCTCGCACTTTCGTTCAGTTCTTTGATAATCATGGTTTATTAACCGTTAATGAGCAACCTCAATGGTATACGGTCAATGGTGGAAGTAAAGAATATGTAAAGCTTATTACAAAGCCTTTTAAGAATAAAATAAAACTATCATGTGGCGTAGAAAAAATTGTTAGAACCGAATCTGATATTGAAGTACATAGCACAGATGGGAAAGCAGAAAATTACGATCAGGTTATTCTCTCATGCCACAGTGACCAAGCTCTAAAAATGCTAGACTCACCAACAAAAGATGAAAAGAAAATATTAGGAGCGGTAAAATACCAACCAAATGAAATGTACTTACACTCAGACACAAGCTTTTTGCAAAAAAATAAAAATGCATGGTCAAGCTGGGTTTACTTATCTGAAGAGAAAGAAGATAACAATAAATCTGTATGCCTAAGTTACTGGATGAATAATTTACAGCCACTAGGTACTGAAAAACCTATTATAGTAACATTAAACCCAGATCGTAAACCAGATGAATCATTAATATATGATAGGTATACTTTTGAACACCCAGTATTTGATGGAAAAGCTATTGAAGCCCAACAGAACCTTGATGACATACAAGGCAAAGATAGAATTTGGTATGCCGGAGCATGGCAACGCTACGGATTTCACGAAGACGGCCTATTGAGTGCAGTTAACATAGCTAAGCAGCTTGGAGTCAAAATACCATGGCTATAGGTGCTTCAATATTCAATGCAAATGTTGCGCATAAAAGATTATTTCCAAAGGTTAACAGTTTTAACTACAATATTTATTACATTGCCCTCCCCCTTGAAAAGATTAATGATATTGCAAATTCCAAATTAGCAATTGCAATAAACAAGTATGCAACTCTTAGTTTTTATCAAAAAGACCATGGCAACAAAGATGGCTCAAATCTTGAGGAGTGGATAAGAGGAATATTAAAAAAATACAAAATAAATGAACATGTTAAAGACATAACTTTAATAGCTATGCCACGTGTTTTTGGATATGTATTTAACCCAGTAAGCTTTTGGATGTGCTTTGATAAAAATGATAGGCTAATAGCAATTCTCAGCGAGGTTAATAATACATTTGGCGAAAGTCATAGTTATTTATGTTATAACAAAGACCTATCAGAGATAAAAAAAGATAATTACATAGAAAGCGAAAAACTATTCCACGTATCTCCTTTTCTAAAAAGGGAGGGGCATTATAAATTTAGATTCTCATTAAAAGAGGATAAACTTGGTATATGGATAGATTTTTATGACAAAGACGGAAATAAACAATTGATAACATCGCTAATAGGCTCACTATCCCCCCTTACAAAAAGCAACTTGAGAAAGGCATTTCTTACTCATCCTATGGTTACTTTTAAAACTATTATATTAATACACTGGCAAGCAATAAAGCTGCTTGTAAAGGGCATAAAGTATATACCAAAACCTAAACAACTTAAAAACAAAACAAGTAAATAATGTATTATTAAAAATGTTTAATATACACGCAACCATGGAGTAAGTTTAACGGTAGTATAATTCGTATATTGCATGTTTACAAAAATAAGGAAGTAAAATAATGCTCGAAAAATGTGTTATTAATAAGTTCTTAAAACAACTTGAAAATTTAAAATACGGTTCAGTTTGCGTTATTACCCCTGAGGGGAAAAAATACAGTTTTTGCGGACAAGAAACATTCTTACATGCCAATCTTGTTATAAACGATTACCGAGCAATAACAAATTTATTGGCCAAAGGCGACGTTGGCTTTGCTGAAAGTTATCGTGATGGTTTATTTGATTCAGACAATCTAACGAACCTTCTAACCGTAGCTTTAAAAAATGCCGAAGTAGTAGATAACTATTTATACGGCGGAGCATTATCAAACATAACCTCTCAAATCTTGTACTACATGAGAAAGAACTCATTGAAAGGCAGCCGTAGGAACATACAGGCACATTACGACCTAGGAAATGATTTCTACTCATTGTGGCTTGATTCAACCATGTCATATTCAGCAGCTATATTTAATTATAACAATGAGCCAATGGAGAATGCGCAACATAATAAATATGACCGAATTATAGATAGGCTTGAAAATAATTCTGGTAACCTACTTGAAGTAGGTTGCGGATGGGGTGGCTTTGCAGAAAGGGCAGCAGAAAAAGGCGATTATGATATAAAAGGTATAACAATATCAGATCGCCAGCATAGCTTTGCTAAAAATAGACTGAAGGACAAAGCTAATGTTGCCCTTGAAGATTATCGATATCAAGAAGGCAAATATGACAATATAGTATCTATTGAAATGTTTGAGGCAGTGGGGGAGAAATACTGGTCACAATATTTCGATAAAATGAAATCACTTCTCAATAAAAAAGGCAAGGCTGTTGTTCAGACCATTACCATCGAAGAGCCATATTTTGAACGCTACCGTAAAACAGGTGATATGGTTCGTAGCTTTATATTTCCAGGAGGTATGCTTCCGTGCGTATCCAGATTTAAAGAAGAAGCTGCAAAAAAAGAGTTGCAGGTAAATAACGTATATTCTTTCGGTCGGGATTACGCTACTACAATTGTATATTGGCTAAAAAACTTTGAAAATAACATACCAAAAATTAAATCATTGAACTTCGATGATAAATTCATTCGCTTATGGAGATTCTATTTATGCGCATGTATAGCTAGTTTTTCAGCTGGAAGAACAAATGTAATTCAAGCTGAGATTAGCCATGTCTAAAACTTTAGTGGCAATTATTATTTTTGTTTTTACTTACAGTGCTGATGCCGTTGCCAACAACCATATTATATCTA
>Ga0213866_10003581_pt1 | contig 10484 bp, 7 predicted proteins | sample PICome_11_FD_160079 | JGI IMG/M metagenome (GOLD analysis project Ga0213866, IMG submission 160079) | Coastal seawater microbial communities near Pivers Island, North Carolina, United States - PICO284 | ecosystem: Environmental > Aquatic > Marine > Coastal | place: USA: North Carolina... | reverse complement strand
CCGGTGATGGTTTTGCAAGCAGTACGGCACCTCTTGATTGGTGGCCCACGTACAACGTGGGCGGCTCCTTAAGCAAGGATTTAGCTCGTGGGGTACAACAGGGTTTTGGTAAAGCCAGAGGGTCTAGATGAACTACCAAGCGATCCGCGCTGCCGTCGAAAACCCGCTGCTTTCTGCATTTAGCGGTTTAAGCCCTGCTGTCCCTGTCTATTTCGACAACATCACAGCCGTCCCACCAAATACCACTACCGAGTACGTTCGCGTCAATGTTACTTTCGGCGTTACCAACGAGCCCACGCTTAGTAGCAGCGTCGATAACGCCCGTGGTGCGATTGTTATTCGCATTTTTACGGAAAAAGGACGCGGCCCTGCCCGCAACCAGGCGCTTCTGACCACTGCCGTCAACGTGCTGGAAACACTGAACGACACCGCAAAAACCACTAGTGGCGTTTTCTTCCGTGTGGGAGAAGTTAACGGCCCCACATTTTCCGCGACAGATGACGCACCACATTTTGTGGGCCGGATTGATACCTCTTACGTTGCGACTGTGCTGTCGTAGGTAATGCTTAGCGACAGGCGCTAACCTGTATTAAGCCGGGCAGTGCCCGCCCACAAGTCGTCTTTGGTAAGCCAATGGCCACCACCGTTCTGTCCGGCACGTCCGGCGCTCTTTACTACAAACCCGCTGGAACCACCGGTACGTTCGGTACTTCCGGCGTGGCTATCGCCACCGACACCATCACGATTGAGACCTACCTCAATCTGAAGGTCGGTGATCCCGTCCAGTTCAGCATCGTCAACAGCCAAACCGGCGGCGCTGGTTCCGGCACCCTTCCTGCCGGTCTGTCGCTGGCAACTACCTACTACGTGATTTCCTACACCGCATCGACTGGTGCGCTGCAGGTGTCCGCAACCGCAGGTGGTTCTGCTGTTGACATCACCGACGTTGGCACCGCAGCTGCTCCTAACGAGTTCCAAGTTGCTTACGCCGAGTTCGCAGTTGTCGGCCAAGTCCGCGACTGGAGCTTTGAGGTGACTCGCGCCGAAATCGACGTGACCACCATCGGCCAAACCCCCGGCCAGTACGTGCCTTTCCGCAATTACATCGCTGGTTTTGGCGACGGCACCGGCACCGCAACGGTCTACATGACCAACGAGGATGCCGCCCTGGGCAACCGGATGATCGAAGACGTGCTCCAGCGTCAACAAACCGGTGCTGCCTTCAAGCTGTACATCGACCGTGTGTATACCGGCGGCAGCTTGAGCGACAGCCTGAGCCGCTCGATCAGCTTCGACGCAACCCTGACTTCCGCCAGCTTGAACGTCAACCCCGACGACGCTCAATCTGTGACCGTCAACTTCCGTCCTGCTGCAACCCCCACGTTCGACTTCAGCACTTCTGCCTGATAGTTTGACCAAAGGGGACGAACCCCGGCGAAAGCCGGGGTTTTTTATTGCTTCTAGTCCGCTACAGTAGAGCAAACCACAAACGGTTATGCCTGTTCCAGTCCGCGCCATTGATCGCCTCAAGAAGGCGGCCAACTTGGAGCCCGTAAAGAAAACTGTTGAGCTGTCTGACGGCAGCACGTTTGAAATGTGGGTGGCTCCCCTGACGATGGCCGAGCGCGAACGCGCCCAAAAACAAGCCAAATCGGATGACGCCAACGCATTTGCACTGCAACTGCTGATTGCCAAAGCCCTTGACGAGGGTGGTGCAAAGCTATTTAGCGCCGGTGAAGTTGACGTGCTTAAAAACGAAGTCAAGGACAAGGATCTGCAGGCTTTGATGCTGGCAATCCTTACCGACGACGCCGAGCCAATTGATCCAAAAAACTAGCCGCCGAACTTCGCAAAGACAATTGGATGATGCTCCAGTTCGGCGTCGCCAAGGAACTGGGGCTAAGTCTTACCGAAGTTCGTACGACTATGACTGCCGAGGAATTACTCGGCTGGAGCGCCTATTTCCAGATCCTCAACGAGGACCAAGAAAAGGAGTTTGAAAAAGCCCGCCGCCGCCGTTGACCCGGCGGCTTTTCTACGGCGGCTCTACACTGGTCGGAAGAGGCTTGCAAAACAGTGCAGTACAACGCCGATATTCTGCTTAATGTTAAATACAACGAGCGTAGTCTCGATCGTGTAGCCACGACAGTAGCTCGCGTACAAACACTTGCTAAACAATTAAAACCCATAAATTTGTTTAGTCCAGGCGCTGGTGCAGGGGCCGATAAAGTAAGAGTTGCGATGGAAGATATCCTCGCTAAAGCTAGAGCAATTGCTAGAGAAGAAGGTAATAGGGGAACACAAATAAGCGCTACATACGCTGGGGCCGCACAAAGCGCGGACGCTTTTGCAGAAGTTCTTAGAAACGTAAAAATTCAAACCAAAGAGGGCAATGTAGAGTTAAAAAATCAAGAACAACGAGTTCAAGATATAGCTACAGCGTACGGTAGAGCGGCGGCCAAGGCTGACGTTTTACGGGACAGGTACGAAGCGCTTATTCAAGCAGCAAGACAACAGGCTGGCTTACCTATTGGCCCTGTCAGTCAACTGGGAACAGTAGAAGCAGACGCCGCTGCAGCACAAGCCCGCGCACAATCTACCTACCAACAACAGATAAATAAAAACTTACGTACGGATGTTTTGTACCAAAAAATAAAGCTAAACCTAATCCTAGGTCAAACAGACGCGCTGCTAAAACAAGACAGTCTTTTTGCTCGTCTGGCTAAAAAAGCAAGTCAAAGTGGCGGAGCCGGGGCATTCGGAGAAAATCTGGCATTAGGCGTTGGTTTTCCCCTGCTATTCGGTGGCGGTGCAGGCAGTGTTGCTGGCTCAGCAATAGGTTCATTTTTCGGTAAAGGTTTTGGCGGTCAAATCCTCGGCGGCGCACTAGGCCAGGCACTGGATCAAGCGGTAGCAGCGGCTGCACGCTTGTCAAACACACTGGCAACAGTCGGTGACAACTTTAGCAAGATCCGCGAAGAAAGTATTTATTTCACAGCAGAACTCGAAAAACAAGTACGCCTTGCTAAAGAAAGCGGCGGTGTATCGCAAGCTAGCAATTTACTTAATACAGCTGTAACCGCGCAAACCGGCGATGTTGGTGGGCTTGCCGGGCGAGGTACTGCCGCTGCTGTCAATGAACTTCAGAAAGCGTGGAACGGTGTTACTAAAGCAGTAGGTACGACTCTATCAATTATTGCGGGACCGTTTATTTTCGCTCTAAACGCAGCTCTGCGCGGCGTACAGCTCATATTTTTTCTGTTTAACGGTATTGCAACTTCACTAGGAAATCTCATAAACCTTATCCCTGGAGCCAAGCAAGTAGGCGATGCTCTATACGAACAATCATTAAAGGGCACTGCCGAATACGAAAACCAGCTTGCCGAGCTGGACAAACAAATTAAGGCTGAATACGAACTTGTGGAACTTGCAAAAGTTCGCACGGGATACTTAGAGCAAATGCTCGGTAAGAGCGAGGCACGGCGAGACATACTGAATAAAGAAGCGGACGCTGCAGAACGCCTTAAAAAGTTTGAACAAGAAATTAAACAATTTCGAGCTAGTGCCCCTAGTGGCACAAGTGAGTTACGCAAAAAGGCACTCGAAAAAGAAGACCAGATGCGTCTTAAGTTTGCAGAAAACGAAAAACAAATTCTTCTAAAAAATGCTGCCGACTTGTTTAATGCCATCCAAGAAAACAATAAGCGCGTCGCGGATGCACAGCGTGCCTACGACGAACAGCGCATTGACATGGTGCGTGCAGCAACGCGCACACAAGCAGATTTCGATCTACAAGCAGTCCGACGCCTAGAAGATGCTCGTATAAGAATGCGTGAGCAGGAACTTAACTATATAAACAAAATTCGCCAAGAGGAACTTGAAACCCAGCGGTTGCTTGATCGTGAACGGCAGCTGCAGCGTTCAATTACTGGCGCATTGTCTGCTGATCCAGAGCAGGCAGAAATTATAAACACGGTTCAAACCGCCGTTGAAAACTACCGTACCGGTCGTATGGCCGTTGAAGAAGAAGCCCGTGCAGCGCAAGAACAAGCTCAGCTGCAGTATTCAAAAGCTCAGACCCAAATTGAACGGTATAAATACGATAATGCTCTACGCATCAACCGTGCCAACGAAGACAGCCAAATCAAGATTGCCAAAATTAATGACCAAATTCGTCGTCAAAACGAAGAAGCGTCTAAGAAAGAGTTTGATCGTCAAATATATGCACTCAAAGCGCGTATTCAAGAGCAGGTAACCGCAGCTCGTGCCGAGTATTTTCCTGCAAAAGCCGCTTTAGACCGAGAAAAAGCAAGACCCGGTTCGCTTACGCCGGAAGACGTAAAAATTTACCAGGCAATATTTGACAGGGCAGAGATTACGCTTGGCGAATTTATGGCGCTAAGCAAACGAATAGACGAAACTTTTAAAACTATACAGAGTGCAAAACTGCAACCTATGGCCGCGCTGCCTAGTCTTACAGATACTTCCGGGGCAGCAAGCGCTGCAGAAACTGCAGCGAATAAGCAGTTGCTTGTTTACCAGCAGCAAATACAAAAATTGCAGCAAATTAATGGTCTTAAGAACGAAGACCTGAAGCTAGCTCAGGCATTACTCGCACCCGGCGCGGACAGCCTTAAACAGTTTAACGATCTTATTAAACAGCAAAAAGACCGTGCTGCATACGAGCGTGAATATGGAGAGCTGCTCCGTGAAGGTATTAAACCCGAATTAGCTGAGCAGCTCGCCGTAATCAATCAAATGGAGGAAGCTCAATTAAGACTTCTTGACAATATAATTAACACCGTCGAAGCATTAGATAACGATGAGTTTAAAGATATTCTTGATAGGTTAAAAGATATTAGAAAAGGGGTTACAACCAAAGCTCAAGAAGCACGCACTGGTGTTGCAGATGTTGTTCCGGGTCAAAGGCTGCAAGAATTTATTACTAAAAGTGAAAATGAACTTAAGGATCTGGAAGCACTTGCAATTCGCGTATCCGATGGTATTGGCAACGCTATCGCTAATTCGATGGCGCAAGGCATTACCGGTCTTATTGAAGGCACTCAAACCGCGAAGGAAGTCTTCTCCAACTTCCTGAAGAGCGTGGGTCAGGTGCTTATTGAAGAAGGCACCAAGATGATCGGCATGTATATCGCCATCGGTATCGCCAAGATCTTCGCCGGTCTCGCCAGCGGCGGCAGCGGTGGTGGTGGAAATAGCTATTCGGGCGGAAACGTTTCCACCAACGCTTTCAATTCGGGAGGAATTCCAGGGCTCAGCAATACCGCAAGCATTAGCGGTAATTACTTCCCCACGAGCACATCGTTTACACCGTTTGCGTCTGGAGGTTTTGTGACTGGACCCACCCGCGCAATGGTGGGCGAAGGCGGGGAATCCGAGTACATCATTCCCGCCAGCAAGATGGCTGGTGCGATGGCTCGTTACAGCGCTGGCGCCCGTGGTTCCAACGTCATCCCCGACAGCAGTGCATCCGGCGGCGGCATGAGCAGCGGCGGCCACAACACTTATACGCTCGAAACCGTGGTCATCAATAACGTGGAGTATGCAACGGTCGAGCAGGTCCGCGAATTCAGCGCACTTGCCGCACGCCAAGGTGCAGAGGGTGGCTACAACCGCTCAATGAGCACCTTGCGAAACAGCCGTAGCCAACGTTCCCGCATCGGTCTGCGCTGATGACAATTCAAGCAATCACCAATTTCATCACGGTTACAGACCGTGACGGGCACGTTCAGCACCGTTACCAGAACGGCAAACCCGGCAAGCACATCAGCCTTGGCGGTAAAAGTTTCAGCTACCTGTCATTTATCTACCGTGGCGCCACGCGCAACCGAACGGGCGACAACATCCAAGCCGATCTGGTCTTGGCACCAAACGCTGTGGCGATGTCCGTCGTGCGGGAAGCTGTCGCCGGTCGTTGGATCATCAACGTACAAACTTGCTCGATGAACCCCAAGACTTTTGCCGTGGGTCGTGTGCTGACTTCAGATACCTGGATCGCCACCAGCTTTAACTACGACGCCGACAAGCTGACGGCTGTCTTAAGCAGCGGAATCGACGCCGTTGGCGCAAGCGCTCCAACCTTATCCTTGACCAGCAAATTGGTCGGGTCGCTACCTACAACAGGTCAGATTCAAAACCGTTGAAGCCCGAAGCCTTGGTCGGTATGGGTTACCGCTTGGGATCTGACCCCGAGCAACACGGCACCACCGACTGCTTGGGCTTGGCGCGAACAGTGCTGGCACACTATGGAATCGACACTCCCACACCAAAGCGCGACTGGTACAGGCGTCTGCGGAAGGGCGATACTGATGTTTTTCCAGAAGAGCTTTCCCGGTGGGGAACTGTTGTCGATGAGCCTAGAATTGGCGCAGTTGCCCTATGCCGCAGTGAATCTGGTTACGGGCTTGCGGTTTGGTGGTTTGACGGATGGCTGAGCTATCGGACGGATCAAATATGTTGGAGCCCTCCGGGAACACTGGAGGTATGCGCCATTTACTGCCCTTTGAAGCACAGCTGTGTGAAGCCTTAGGGATCACGCCGGACGAGTACGCATATTTTCAGCAGCTAACTGATTCCTATAACGGCGAACGTCCAGAAGGATATGAACTAATTCCTGATGTAAAAAACGACCCTCTTACTGTTGCAATTGTTTCTTTAGTTCTTGGGGTTGCTTCGACTGTCGTCGGCATCCTCATGGCGCCAAAACCTCGTGCGCCGCAGATTAGAGCGGCAGCTCAACAACAAGACGCGCCACCGCAAATCAGCACCGCCGATATCACTGGCGCGACTCGATTTACCACTAACACAGGTTTCGACAGCATCCAGCAGCTAGCAAGCCTAGGTGAAACGATCCCCCTGGTGTTTGCTAATCGCAGTGGGTCAACCGGCGGCGTCCGCGTAAAAACAGTATTGCTGTGGTCACAACTCCTAAGTAAAAACGTTGGGCAAGAACTCAAAGCGCTTTTGCTGTTGTCCCTGGGACGTTTAGCTGAAGACCCTGATTTTGAAGGTCTGGCAATTGGTGATCAGACGCTAAAGAATTACAGCAGCGCCAAGGTTGCTGTGTATCGCCGCTTGAACGGCGGTCGCATTGTCCGCGCTAACAGGTATTCAGAAGGGACGTTAACTAAAAACCCTTCCAACGACGTGTTTAGCGTTTTTGACGATTCCGACGAGGAGTACAAGCGCTGGTTCAGCGGCACCCGTTCACCATCCACTCAAATCCAGTTTGGGTGTTACAACCCAATGGTGAATGGCACGGCGTACCGTCTGCAGTACGAGTTGGTGCTTGCTTATCGAGGACAAGGAACCGACGACCGCGTCCGCCACGAAGCCAATATAAAGAAAGAGAAACTGAATAAAAACTGGGCGACCAGAGCTGGATTTATTTCCGGTTCCGGTAACGCTATCGGGACGATATATAAATACCGAATTAGCGGCAGCAAAGAAAACGCAGGTCTTTATGCGCCTTGGGGGCTTGACGACGTAAATGTATCTACAGAAGATCGTCGCGTTACTGCCGACACCCAGATCCAGCTGGGCAACTTGTACATGGCTGGTACAGCCCAAGTTGTCTGCACAGGCGTCAGTAGCAACGAAACGTGGCAACTAAACACCAGCAAAACATTCACGTTCAAAATTGTTGAGTCGGGCAGGATTCTTACCAACTCATCCATAACCACAGCAAAAAGAGCACCTTACCGTGAAATCCTGCAGCGTCTAGCTATCGGCACCGTCGCCAATACACGCACCTGCGACATTACTGAAATCGGTCTCAAATCAACTGTTTGGAAACAGATTGCCGGATTCCCTAACGTCAACAGCCAACCCGATGCCAGCACAATCTCTTACTACGAAGAAAAGGGCGGCAGCATCCAGCTTGGTTCAATCAATAGGTATCACAAGCGGATTAGCTTCTTCAAACTTCAAATCCGCAGGCTTGGCATATCAAATGATGCCTGGACGGATCTTACCGATAACAAGTTATTTGCTGTCGAGGGTAATACCCCTCAAGCCAAATACAACTTTATCCGCATTGCGCATCCCAGTGGTCAATACGAGTTCCGCTTTGTTCCTTATCCAGGTGCAGGAGTAATTCGCAATTTTCTTAACCGCGTGGTTTATTTTTTGGGCGGCAGCGTCGCACAAAGATTTGCAGTTGACAATTACGCCGTCACTTTTAACGGTTATCTTAAAGCCTTAACAGAGGACGCGATTACGAACCCGGACTGGGTCGTTGGCGCACAACCTGTAGCTCCGGAAGGAATCATTCAATCAATCAGCCCACTCACTTTTGGACCACCTAAACCTACTGAAACCTACATTGGCACCGAGCTTGAAAAGTTTCGGGATGAAAGGTACGAATTAACTGACGACAACAACTGTCCAGATGCCCAGTATGCGTGGATTGAGTGGAAAAACAACGGGTGTGGGAACCCTCCAAACTCTCACACCCAGTATTGGGATGGAGTTGCTGTTGGTGGCGCTGGTGGCACTGACGGCGGGTACAACTACGACGGCAACCAAAGAGGAAGTCTTCGTTATACCCACAAGTATAAACCTGGTATAAGCAAATACGATATTGTTGCCTACGAGGCATACTCAATTTATAGAGATTTATATGGTTATGTAACTAGAGAGCGCACACGCTATGAAGCCCCAACGGATACGCAAACTGTTGGCGTGTCTGGAGGAACTGGCTCTGGCGCAAGAGTAAAGGTCGAAAAGTACAGCAATGGACACTACGAATACACACTCGTTAAAGCGGGCACTGGTTACACCCCAGCCGACAGCTTAACGGTCACTGCACTAGGCCACACTCACAAATTGAGTATTACAACTGACGCGACAAACTACACTAAAAACAGCCTGAACGTTTATGACGCTGTTGCTGACATCGGCAAATACGACGTTGAGCGCATGAGCCACATGGACAATCCAGAACATCAAATTGTCTACGTCAACGAGCAAATTAAACAAACTACTGCTCCCGCATACAACAACCTGGCGCTTTTGGGGTTGCGTCTGAACGCATCACGCGAGTGGAGCAGCTTTGCTCAACTATCCGCCTACGTCAAAAAAGGCATCGTTGTCCGGCGACTAATTGATGACAGCGGAAGTCCAACCACAACCTTGGTCAAACCTACAAACAACTTTGCTGAAATCGCGTATGCCCTTTTGACCGATAATCGCTTTGGAGCTGGCACTGCGATTGGCACTGACGCGGTTGACCGTGACCGCATGACGATCGCTGCTCGTTACTGCCGCGCCAATAACTTCACCTGGGACGGCGTGATTGCTAACCCGCTGAACCTGCGCGACTTTATCTACGAAAACGCGGGTTACTGCCTGTTGGACTTTACGATCCTTGGCGGTCAGTTCAGCTTGATTCCCACCGCAACGTATAACCCCAAAACTTTTGTTATTGACAAAGATCGTGCCGTTGCCATCAAGGCGTTGTTCACCGACGGAAATATCCGCAATCTGAAAGTCAGCTGGCTCGATTCTGAGGAACGTCGCTTGTTCAAAGCGGTCGTGAAGTACCGCGAGGAAAAAACAAACGGTTTCCCGCAAGAAAAAATTATCAGTGTGCGTCTGTCAAATGCTCAAGGCGGAAGCGATGCCGACCCAGAGGAAAACTTTGATATGTCGAACTTCTGCACGCGACGCGACCACGCCTTGAAGTTTGCTCAGATGGCGCTCAAGATGCGTAAGGAAGTCGATCACGGCATCCAGTTTGAAACCACCCCGGCAAGTGCAATTGGTCTGCTGCCTGGTGAGCATTTCCGACTGGTGTCCGAAGCCACCCACACCAGCCGTTTCAACAACGGCGCAATTTTGGACGACGGCACCCTGGTCAGCAGCACGACGTTTTCCAACGACAACTACTCGGTTCTGTACTGGGAGCCCGGATCAACGTCAGTAAAGACAGCAACCATGCAAGTTGCAAATGGACACTGTAATACAACCAGTTTGCGTGGAACAGTGTTCACGCTTGCCAACACCACCACAAACAGCCGTGTATACAAGGTGGAGACATTGACGCTGACGGAAGAAGGCTTTGTTGAGGTGACTGCTAGCTACGAACCAGTGTTTGCTGGTATGCAGATGGCTACGCTTGATTGGCTAGCAACGGACTTTGTTATTGAGGAGAGCTAATGGCTGCTGTTGCGTTCCCTAATTACCGTCCTACTAGCCGCCGTTATTCTCCCGGCGAATTTCCACAGCGCCAATTTCAGGCACAAAACGGTGCTGTCACGACGTTGCGGTACGGCAACAAGCGCAGCTCTGCCCGCTTGGATCTGACTTTTAGCAACATCCCGGACGCTCATGCCTACGCGATTCTGGATAACTACGAAGACGTTACGGTCGCAAACGACTGGGTGACTTTTACCACCGACAACGTGGCTGTTGGAGCCAAAAGTAATTTGCACCGGTACATCCGCGAAGTCGGGGGCAGCGGT
>Ga0213866_10003579_pt1 | contig 10489 bp, 4 predicted proteins | sample PICome_11_FD_160079 | JGI IMG/M metagenome (GOLD analysis project Ga0213866, IMG submission 160079) | Coastal seawater microbial communities near Pivers Island, North Carolina, United States - PICO284 | ecosystem: Environmental > Aquatic > Marine > Coastal | place: USA: North Carolina... | reverse complement strand
GGAGCGCGCCCAAGCTTTGCGCGGGCGCTATCATGTGCTGGGCGGCACGCTGTCGGCGCTGGATGGCGTCGGGCCGGAGGAGCTGAATATGGCTGGCTTGCAAACAAGGGTTGCGGCAGGCGATGTGCAAGAAGTGATTTTGGCGACCAATGCCACGGTCGAAGGGCAGACAACGGCGCATTTTATCACTGATATGCTGGACGGGCGCGGCTTGACCATTTCGCGTCTGGCACATGGCGTGCCGGTTGGCGGCGAATTGGATTATCTCGATGATGGCACGCTGGTCGCAGCGATGAAATCGCGCCGGACAAGCTGACAATCGCCCGAAAAATGCCGGTAAACTTGTCAAAACGACACCAAAAGTGGCGTTTTTCGTTAAAAATGATAACAAATTGACATCGTTGTCAGCTCTGGTTAAAAAAAAGGACAGTTTGCCGGAAGTCCGGCATTTGCGGTGTTCCGTATCGGCATTTGCGCCGAGGGATGCCTTGAGGGAAATTAAAGGGGGGCGGCGTCATGCTGACATCAATCGATTTAACCATTATCGCGCTTTATGCGCTGACTTTGCTGGCGGTTGCGCTTTATGTGTCGCGCGCCACGCCCGGTCATGAAATCAACAGCGAGGATTATTTTCTGGCTGGCAAAAGCCTGCCCTGGTGGGCGATTGGCGCGTCGCTGATTGCCGCCAATATCTCGGCCGAGCAGATTATCGGCCAATCGGGACAGGGTTTTGTGGTTGGTCTGGCAATCGCCGCCTATGAATGGCAAGCCGCTATTGTGCTGATTATTGTCGCCAAATATTTCCTGCCGATTTTTCTGGAGAAGAAGATTTACACTATGCCGCAATTCCTCGAATTGCGCTTTGGCCCGCAAATCAAGTCGATTTTGGCAGTTTTCTGGGTGGTGCTTTACACCGCCGTTAATCTGACGGCTGTTTTGTGGCTGGGCGGTTTGGCGCTCAATGCGCTGACCGGTTGGAGTGTGATGTATGCCATGATGGGGCTGGCTTTGTTCGCCGTTCTTTATTCCTTTTATGGCGGTCTGAAAGCGGTTGCGCTGACCGATATTATTCAAGTTGTGGTGTTGGTCGCCGGTGGTTTTGCCATTACCGGCATTGTGCTGGCGCTGGTCGGGCAGGGCAGTGGCGTGTTTGGTGGCCTTAGCGTGCTGATGGGCGAGATTCCCGGCCATTTCAAAATGATTCTGGCCGATGACCACCCCAGCTATAATAATCTGCCCGGCATTTGGACATTGCTTGGCGGTTTATGGGTGCTGCATTTCTCCTATTGGGGTTTCAATCAATATATCATCCAGCGGGCGCTGGGCGCGGAAAGTCTGGCCGAGGCGCAAAAAGGTTTGGCTTTTGCCGCCTTTTTGAAATTGCTGATACCGGTGATTGTGGTGCTGCCGGGCATTGCCGCTTTGTGGTTGGCGCAAAATGGCAAGCTTGATATGGCGGCCTTGCAGGCCAGTCCTGACACCACTTATGGCGTGCTGATGACGCTGGTGCCGGAAGGCTTGCGCGGGCTGGTTTTTGCCGCACTGATTGCCGCTATTGTGTCATCTTTGGCGTCAATGATGAACTCCATATCCACCATTTTCACCATGGATATTTATCGTGACTATCTGGCGAAAGACCGCACAGAGAGCCATTATGTGATGGTAGGACGGGCAACTGCTGTCGCTGCTATTGTCATTGCGGTTATTCTGGCGCGCCCCTTTCTCGGTGGCATGGAAAGCGCGTTTCAGACTATTCAAGAGTATACCGGCTTTATCGCGCCGGGTATTGTTTCGGTGTTTTTGCTTGGCATGTTCTGGCAGCGTTGCAATGCGGCCGGTGCCTTTGCAATGCTGATTGTCTCCGTGCTGGCTAATATCGCCATGAAAATCGGTGCGCCGGATATGGCTTTTGTCATCCGGATTTGGATTGTTTTCCTCGCTTGTCTGGTGGTGGGTTTTGTGGTTTCAACCCGCACCGCGCCGCCGGCCGCGTCGCAAGTGGTCGATACGCAAGGCATCAGCTTTGACAGCGCGCCTGTATTCAACCGGCTGGCGATTAGCGTGGCCGTCCTGCTGACGCTGATTTATGTGGTCTTCTGGTAACGGACGACCCGGATGAAAACATCTGCTTTATTGACGGGGGCGACGACGCTCGCCCTCGTCACAAGCCCGGCACTGGCTGGGCCTCATTCGGTGTTGTCGGAAAAGGCGGAGCGCTTAGCCCCGCTTTTTACCGCTTTGCCGACCGCCAATTTACAAGAGCTTTATTATGACGAGCGCGGCGGGGCGCTGGAAATTGCCATGCCGCTGCCTTTGCTGCCCGGCGTGACTTACCACCATCGCAGCTTCACCCGGCACAGCCGGTTTGCCGATGGTGGCGCGCAAAATGGCCATGCACGCAGTCTGTCGGCTGATTTGCCATTCGGGCTAAATCTGAAGTTTGGCACAACATATTATGATGATATTGGCCGCGATGATGTTTTTGTTGGGCTGACATTCACCCTGTCGGGCTGGCGCGCCGGCCAAAATCGCGATTATAGCGATTGGAGGCATTGGACGGGTTATCCCAGCTATGGTGTGGCTGAATCTGGCGGTGGCACGATGGTCAAAACCGCCGGCACGCTGGCGCTGGTTGCCCTTGCCCTCGGGGGCGGCGGAGGCGGCAGTTCGACTCCGCAACCATCCGCACCGAGCGATAACAGCAGCGATAATGGCGGCAGCGATAATGGCGGCAGCAATAATGGCGGCCTTGATAATGGCGGCGGTGATAATCCGACCAGCAATTGGAGCCTGTTGTGGTTCGACGAATTTGACGGCGACAGCCTTGATTTGGCGAAATGGAATACCACGGATAGTTGGGGCCGTGACCAATGCTTTGGCGGCGGCAACAATGAAGCACAATGCTATACGGACAGCGCCGATAATATATCTATTGTTGACGGCAATCTGGTTCTGACAGCACGGCCGGAAACCGGTCTAGCACAGGGGCGAACCTACACATCGGGTCGCGTGCAATCATCCGGCAAGGGTGACTGGACTTATGGCAAGTTTGAAATTCGCGCCCAAATGCCGACCGGGCAAGGCACATGGCCTGCTATTTGGATGTTGCCAACGGCGCAAGCCTATGGCGGCTGGGCTGCATCCGGCGAGATTGACATTGTGGAAACGGTCAATCTCGGCGCTGGCGGTTGCAGCAGCTGTGACAATGGCATTGAAGACCGCGCGCATGGCACGATTCATTTTGGCGGTGAATGGCCCCGTCACACGCGCACGGGCGGCTCAACCCATTTGGATGATATTAATGCCTTCCATACTTACACGCTGGAATGGTATCGCGATGAAATGCGTTGGCTGATTGACGGCGAGGAATATGTGCGCCGTTCAAACACACAATGGCGCTCCGATGCGGCACAGGGCAATGCCTATGCGCCATTTGATGAGCGGTTTCACCTGATTTTGAATTTGGCGATAGGTGGTGATTGGCCTACCGGTGCCAATGAGCGTGGCATTGATCCGACCGGTTTCCCCAAGCAAATGTTGGTTGATTATGTTCGCGTCTATGAATGTGAGGGCGATACGGATACGGCGATTGCCTGTCGCGGTAATTAGGCGGCTTTCTATTTTTCACGCAAATTAAAAGCCCGGCGCTTGCGCCGGGCTTTTGTTTTCTGCTTGGGGCCAATATGTTTTAGGCTGTGGCTTATGGGCAGCGCGCGCCTTTGGCTGTGCCGAGCCGTGCATCATGCACGGATATTTGCCATTGAGCGGCCGTCTGCATAGCTAGGGGCACGGTGACATTGCTGGCATCCAGACCTGCTTTGGTGAAGCAGGAAAGCGGAATTGCTGCTTCGCGCCATTCGCCAATCGCCCCTTCACCCAACAGCTTGGTCAAATCAAGCAGCGCGCCGCAATTATCACCACAAGCCATACCGGCAAATATCGGGCCATTGCCTGCCGCATCGACGCGCAAGGTCAGTTTAAGCGCCAGCTGGTCGGTCGCGCCGATACGGGCGAAATCGACAGGGCGTGGTGCGCGCACGGATAGGGTGGCTTCATTGTCACCGGCCCAGCTCAGACGCCGCGCATCTTCCTGCGCGCGATAGTCAACACCGGATGAGGTAATGCTGCCGCCAAGGCTGGCCGCGTTAAAGGCCGGTGCCGGAGAATTGGCATTTGTTTGGTCGCCTAGGAAAACGCTAAGTGGTGTCGATGCCGCGCCGCGCGCAATAATCTGCCCGGTAAAGGCATCAGAGGCTTTGGCAACGCCTGGATTTTCCGAAAACGCAGCCAATTGTGAGGCTTGAGTATAGTTTAGGCCATAACCCAGAGCGAATTGTGTGCCGGCAGCATTAGCGCCATTTATCGGCATGCCTGTTCCGTCGCCGGGCCATGAAAATGACAGGCGACCGGCAAAGTCATGGCGCGAATTACCCTGTTTGTCGGCAACAAGCACGTCAGCCACGCCTCCTGCTTCCGTGCCGGGCAACCAAGCCACGACAAAAGCGTCTGACGCATTAATATGTGGATTGACCCAAAGCGGGCGACCGGTAATGAAAACTGACACAACAGGAATACCTTGCGCTTTCAGCTTGTTAATCACCGCCAAATGCGGGCCATCTTCAAATTCATAGACTGTGTCTTGGCGGTCACCAACAAATTCGGCATAGGGTTGTTCGCCAAACACAAAAATCGCCATATCCGGCTTTTGGTCAAAACTGCCATCGGCAGAAAAATCAATTTGGCCACCGGCTTGGGTAATGGCGGTTGCCAGCCCCTGATAAATGGTTTCGCCGGTTTTGAACTCTTCATTGGCATTGTCATTGCCCTGCCATGATAATGTCCAGCCGCCGGTTTGTTGCTGCATGGAATTGGCCGCATCGCCCACCACCAAAATCCGCTTGGTCGGATTGACCGGCAATGTGGCATCATTATTTTTCAACAATACCAGCGATTTGCGCACTGCTTCGCGGGCGACGGCGCGGTTGGCTTCAGTGCCGAGCGCGGTCTCATCTGTGCCGACGCGCTGGGAGGGCAGGCCGGCATCAAACACACCGGCGCGCAATTTGACTTCCAGAATACGCAATACGGCTTCGTCAAGGCGCGCCATTGGCAGTTCGCCCGATTTGGCTTGTGCCAGCAATGTCTCATACAGCCCTTTCCAGCTATCAGGTGCCATATACATATCCACACCGGCCAGCAAGGCATCAGGGCAATCGGTTGAGGTGCAACCGGGGATTTCGGCATGGCCGTTCCAGTCACCAATCACAAAGCCGTCAAATTTCATCTCATCGCGCAGCAGGCCGGTCAGCAAATCCTTCGCGCCATGCATTTTCACGCCATTGACGCTAGAGAAAGAAGACATGACGGTTTGCGCATCATTGCCTATTGCCGCTTCATAGGGATAGGCATGGGTGGCGCGGACAGTTGCCGGCGTGCCAATCAAATCGCCCTTGTCAATGCCATATTGCGTGCCGCCATCACCAACAAAATGTTTGGCAGTGGCAATAACGTGATATTCATCAAGAAACGCATCGCTGTTCGGCGCGCCTTGCAGGCCAACCAGCATGGCCGCGCCCAGCCGCGAGACAATTTCAGGGTCTTCGGAATAGCCTTCATAGCTGCGGCCCCAGCGATCATCCTGCACCACGGCCAATGTCGGCGCGAATGTCCAGTCAAGACCGGTGCCGCGCACTTCGCGCGCTGTGACGTCCCCAATGCGGCGCACCAAATCGGCATCATTGGCCGCGCCAAGACCGATATTATGCGGGAAAATCGTCGCTGTTTGCAGATTATTATGGCCATGCACCGCGTCGGTTCCCCAAATATAGGGAATCGCCACACCGCCATCAGAGGCATCGGTTGAGGCCTGCCAATAAGCATCAGCCAAATCGACCCATTCTTGCCAGTCGGCGGTTTTGCCACCTTTTGGCGCAGAATTGCCGCCATTCAGCACTGAGCCGAGATTATATTTGCGGACATCTTCCGGTGTTGTTGCCGAAATATCGCCCTGCAGCACTTGGCCAATTTTTTCTTCCAAAGTCATTTTGGCCAATATTGCCTTGGCTTTTTCGTCAAACTGGCTTTGCTGCGCAGGCTCACAGGCTGCTAATGCAAGAGCGCCGGCAAGAAAAATGAATTTGCAAATAGCTTGGCTGGGGGAAAATTTTTTCTTGCTATATCTCTGGTTAGTGAGCGCGTCTATTGGACGCTTTTTAATTAACATCATTTTGACCTCCCAATGACGAAGTTAATGAGTTATTGTCTTTACTGGACAATGTCAACATATTATGGGACATTTTGAAGACAAAACAGGTGAGAGCTCTATGCCCGTTGCGTATTAGCCTTTTGGCATTTACGGTGTCAATTAATTTATTGGCTTGAGTGAGTCTATGAGTTTATAGTTTTGTCGAATTAGGGGGTAATGTTGCCAATAATCTAGCTTTAGCTGATTAAATGCAGCAGCGTAGGGGAAAGTGAGAATAGCATATGAGCACGATTCACGATGTTGCTGCTAAGGCAGGCGTATCCATCAAAACCGTTTCGCGAGTTTTAAACAATTATAAACATATCAGCCAGCGCACGCGGAGCAAGGTGCAGGCGGCGATTGATGAGCTTGATTATTCGCCAAGTTCCATTGCGCGGCAAATGCGGCTTGGTGATTCATTAAGTATCGGTATGCTGTATGGCGATCCGAGTAGCGGCTATCAGGCCAGCCTTAATCATGCCTTTTTGAGCGCCTGTTCCAATGCGAGGCGCTATTTGGTGGTTGAATTATTTGACGAAACCAGCAGTGACTGGGCGAGCCAAGTTGATTCTTTTCTGACCCGCACGAAGATAAAAAACATGGTTCTAGTGCCGCCGCTTTGCGACTCCACTGAATTGCATGAACTATTGCGCTCTAACGGTGTAAATTTTGTACTTATTTCACCTTCTAGGACCGTGTCGTCAACGGTTTCTGTGCTGATAGATGAAAAGCAGGCGGCAACGGAAGTGACCAATTTGCTGATTAATTTGGGTCATAAGCGAATTGCCCATATTTCCGGTGATATGGGGCATGTCGCTACTCTATTGCGCTACCAAGGTTTTGAAGATGCCATTTTGCGGGCGAAACTAAATTATAATCCACAAGATTTAACGCGCGAGGGGCAATTCAGTTTCAAGCTGGCGCTGCGCTGCACCGAAGAATTGTTGTCCCTGCCAGAAGATCAGCGGCCAACCGCCATTTTTTGTGCGAATGATGAGATGGCCGCAGCCGCGCTGATGATTGCTAATCGCATGGGCTATCGTGTGCCGGAAGATTTGTCCATTGTGGGGTTCGATGATTCCTATATTTCGAAAGTGATTTGGCCGCAATTGACAACTGTTTCGCAGCCATTTGAGGATATAGCGGCCGAGGCGGTCAACCAGCTTGGCAAATATCCAGAAATTGAACAATTTGACCCCATTATCCGCATTTTACCCCATAAGTTACATGTGCGCCAATCAACCGCGGATGCGCCAATTTCTGGGGGAGTGCCATCCGCTATGGCCGGTCAATAGCCGTTTAGTCAACCTTTACCCATCTGTGTGCTTTGCTCCAGCCGGTGCGCACTTGACCATTGCCTAATCGGCGGAAGTGGACTTTTGATTCTGTGGCATTGTCTTGCAAGAAAAGGGTTTTATTGCCCTATCAATGTGTGACATTTTTGTCTCAGTACTTATACATCAAAATTATTGTGACAATATTATTGTCCTTCAGTGAAAAGTTTTATTGACAATGATGGACAATTGCGCTTTTTTCTTCGCAATCCAGCTATTCTGTCTGGAGAGAGGGAAATTTCGAGGAGGGAGTCTTATGAAATTCGTTTCTTCTAACCGCACCATGAAGGGTGCACTGCTGACGGGCGCTTCTGCCGCAGCAATCGTACTAACAACGGGTGCCTCATTGGCCCAGGAAGCCTCAAACGGTGTCGATGAAGTCGTCGTTAAAGGTATTCGGGGCAGTTTGGAGCGCTCGCTCGATATTAAACGTAACGCAAAAGGTGTCGTTGACGCTATTTCATCTGAAGAAATGGGCAAGTTTCCTGATTCCAATTTGGCGGAATCCTTGCAGCGTGTATCAGGTGTGTCCATTGACCGGGAACGTGGCGAAGGCTCGCGCGTAACCGTTCGTGGCTGGGGCCCGGAATACAATCTGGTGACGCTGAATGGTCGCTTTATGCCAACGTCGACTCTCGGCGATGGCGCTAGTGCACCGTCAACCCGCTCTTTCGATTTTGCGAATTTGGCTTCAGAAGCTATCGCAGGTGTAGAAGTCTACAAGACAGGTAGAGCTGATATTCCGACTGGTGGCATTGGTTCAACGATTAACATCAAAACCACCAAGCCGCTTGAAGATCCTGGCTTTAAGGCTACGGCCTCTGCAAAATTGGTTTCCGATACATCTCGTAACAATAATGCCGACTTCCTGCCTACATTGGCCGGTGCAGGTGTGGAGCAAGAGTTTTCAGCTCTCATTAGCAACACTTGGGATGACAAACTTGGTGTCGCACTATCTTTGAGCACTCAGAAGCGTGACAGCAGCGATTATCAGGCTACTGTTGGCTGGCGTGAAGCATATAACGAAAACTATGGCGACGCATGGGGCAGTATCCACAATAGCTGGGGCCGCTCTGCTGATTGGTCAACTAATGCTCCGTCCGGTGATACAATCTACCGTGTGCCGCAGAACATGGGTTACAATCTAGTTGATTACTCTCTTGACCGCACAAATGGCCAGTTGACGGTTCAATATGATGTCACCGACACATTGCGTGCCACGGTTGATTACACATATTCTAAATATGAAATCACTGCCCGCGGCAATGATGTCAGCATTTGGTTCGACCATAATGGCCCGACCAGTGTTTGGGCATCTGAAGGCAATCCGCGTCCCATCGTTTCCTATCGCGAAGATTGGGCAGCGGCAGCCGGCCCGACAGACTTGTCGATGGGTGCGTCTTTGACGGCCAACCAGAACGAGAATACCAGCGTTGGTTTGAATCTCGCCTGGGATCCGAGTGACAAATTGTCTTTAGAGTTTGATTTCCACGACTCTAGCGCGGAATCGACCCCGAACAGTCCGTATGGTTCAAGCAATGTGATTGGCACGGCGTCGCTTGCCATTCTTAACCAGGGTATAAACTTTGAGAATTATATCCCGGTAATGAGTTTTGCAACTGACCCGCGAGGTGCTGGTCAACTTGATGTGACTGACCCGTCCCTGCGCCAGTTCACTGGTAACGCATTCCGCTACGCATTGTTTACTAATGATGCCACACAGATGCAGATCAATGGTTCTTATGAAGCAGACTTTACTGACTTTATTGATAGCATTGACTTTGGTGTGTCAACAATCGAACAGGATGTGCGCTCTGCCTATGGCTTTACTCAAAATGACGCTTGGGGCGGTCTGACCACTCCTGCTCAAACGCCTGACAATCTGTTCACGCCGGAAACACTGCGTGACAAGTTTAAGGGCCTGAGCGGTGCTGACCAAATTCCAGTTGGCTTTAGTCGTGTAAACTTTGAGCAAGCAGCTAACTTCCTCATTAATGACCCGGCTATTCTGAACTGCGGCGCCGACCTTAATTGTGTGCCGGATGTTCTCGACACTGACCGGAAAATCAATGAGAAGACGACCTCTGTTTATCTGCAATTCAGCAAAGAGTTTGAATTGATGGATATGCCTGCGAGCGTCGTATTGGGTGTACGGAACGAGACCACTGAGATTGAATCAAGTGCTATCGTTCCCCAACCTGATCCGTCAACTGCCCGCTGGGTCGCCAATAATGAATTTTATTGGACAGCAGATGGCACGGCTTTCTCAACATTGACAGGTGAATATGATTACACACTGCCATCACTTGATTTCGATATCGATGTGATGGAGGACGTGAAATTGCGTGCCTCCTACAGTGAAACCATTGCCCGTCCGTCATGGGCCGACATGCAGGGTGGTGTTGCTCTGGCAACTTTGTTCCGCGTGAATGAGGGTTCAGGTAGTTCGGGTAACCCGAATCTGTTGCCTTATGAATCGGAAAATCTCGATGTGTCAGCCGAGTGGTATTATGACGATGTGAGCTATGTCTCAGTCGGTTATTACACAAAAGACGTGTCGAACTGGGCTTCGTCAAATGCAACATTGCGGCCAACCACAGACTTCTTCAACTTCACTGTTCCGCATCCGGGACAAGGTGCGCTGGTTGATGAAGCTAAAGCAGCTATTACAGCTGCCGGCGGCGACGAAAATGATGCAGCTGCCATTCGTGGATGGCTGGAGACCAATCGCGCAGACAATGCGTTGGTTGACACTTCCGGCAATGCTGTCGCTATCCTTGGTGACGTTGCAAATGACCCGGATATCCAGTGGCGCATTACATCGCCGAGCAACCAGGCAGATCAAGTTCAAACCATTGATGGTATTGAATTTGCCTGGCAGCATGAGTTCGGTGATGATTTCTTTGGTGTC
>Ga0213866_10003578_pt1 | contig 10492 bp, 12 predicted proteins | sample PICome_11_FD_160079 | JGI IMG/M metagenome (GOLD analysis project Ga0213866, IMG submission 160079) | Coastal seawater microbial communities near Pivers Island, North Carolina, United States - PICO284 | ecosystem: Environmental > Aquatic > Marine > Coastal | place: USA: North Carolina... | reverse complement strand
GACAGTCTTGTAATTTATCGTCTTGCACGTGCACCTGAACGTCGTATATTCTACATCGACGTAGGTAACATGCCACGTGGTAAGGCGAACGAATACATGAAAGACATCATGGCAAAGTATCGCAACAAACTTGTCTATGATGCGTCTACCGGTCAGATCAAAGATGACCGTAAACATATGTCCATGTTGGAAGACTTCTGGTTACCTCGTAAAGAAGGTGGTCGAGGTACTGAGATCTCAACACTGCCAGGCGGCGACAATCTGGGACAGATCGATGACATCATTTATTTTCAAAAGAGATTGTATCGATCACTCAATGTCCCAGTAAACCGTTTGGAACAAGAGGCGCAGTTCTCTTTGGGTCGGTCTACTGAAATCTCTCGTGACGAAGTTAAGTTCCAGAAGTTTATTGACAAACTGCGTCGTCGATTCTCTATGATGTTCTTGGGTATTTTACGCAAGCAACTGATCTTGAAAGGTATCATTACAGAACAAGATTGGGAGTCGTGGAAAGATGATATCTACGTAGATTATGTGCGGGATAACTACTTTACAGAACTCAAGGAGATGGAGATCTACCGTGAACGTGCAGGTCTTCTAAACGAGATGTCTGGATTCGTAGGTGAGTTCATATCGAAAGAGTGGGCAATGCGTAATATTATGCGATTCTCTGACGAAGATATCGAAAATATTGAAAAGGAAATTGGAGGTGAGGTTGCATCGGGTGAAATAGAAAACCCGAAGGAACCAGAACCGGAAGTGAAACCTGAGCCGGAAGGAGATGATAATGACGGACAACAATGATGAAATAGTAATTGACGAACTTGAAGCGGAGCCGATTGAGGCACCAAATCCTATCGCGGATTTCTTAAATTCTGTCGAAGGACAGGATTTTGTTAATGCAGAAAGACAATTTGGTGATATGATTAATGATCGTCTTCAAAATGCAATGGATCAGGCAAAGATTAAAATTGCCTCTTCTTTGTACAATGACGAACTAGATGATGAAGAAGAAGAGGTTGAGTTAGACGTAGAAGAACTAGAAGACGAAATTGAAGTCGATGACGAAATCGATTTTGATGACGAAGATGATCTAGTTGCACCGGTCTAAAAACTTTTTTTTATAAATAAAACTGCAACAAAAGAAAAGGTTTCATATGAAAAAGTTCCAAGACATTCGCGAAAAACGTGCTAAGATGCCGCCAGGCGAACATGTCTTCGACAAAAAAGTGAATCGTCACACTGTGATGGTACACAAGAATAAAGGCAAGTTTGATGTGTTTATTGATGGTGATAAACTAGACACCTTCAAAACACAAAAAGAAGCGGAGAAAGCGGGTATCGCATTCGCTAAGGAATTCTAATGAAATTAATATCTGAATACACACAAAACGATGTTCAGTGCATCGTAGAGAAAAAAGAAGATGGCGAAAAGAATTACGTCATTGAAGGTGTATTTGCACAAGCAGAACAAAAGAATAGAAACGGTCGTGTCTATCCAAAAGCAGTAATGGAAAAGGCGGTCGGTAAATACGTCAAGGAACAGGTCGCACAGAAACGTGCAGTGGGTGAATTAAATCATCCTGAAGGGCCTACAGTAAACCTTGACAAGGTTTCACACCTCATCACTGACCTCAAGTTTGAAGGCAATGATGTGGTAGGAAAGGCACAAATATTGGATACTCCGATGGGTAAGATTGTGAAAGGTCTTCTAGAGGGTGGTGTTCAACTAGGCGTGTCAACTCGTGGTATGGGTAGTCTTGAGCAGCGAAACGGTACAATGTATGTACGTGACGATTTCATTCTCAATACAGTCGATATTGTACAAGATCCCTCTGCACCTGGCGCGTTTGTAAACGGCGTCATGGAAGGTGTAGAATGGGTCTGGAACAACGGTATTATTGAGGCTCAAGTCATTGAAGAAATGGAGACTGAAATTAAATCCGCTCCGAAAACGCATCTCTATGAGACGCAGATTCGCGAGTACAAGAATTTCCTCTCGTTGTTAAAATCTAACTTTAAGGAGTAAAACATATGTCTGATGACCAAAATGTTGAGCTTCCAGAAATTGAGGAAGCTAGTGCTCAGAAAATGCCGGTTGGAGATGAAGAGCAGTCTGTCGCTTCAGTAGATAAAGCGGGTGATGCTACATCACAAGCTCCTGCTCGAAGAGGCGATATGAAAGGTAAGGATGAGCCTGCTGGCCGTCCTAAGACTAAGGCAGCAATGATCAATGCAATGTTCACCAAGATGAACGGTATGTCTAAGGCAGAAATGGCTAAGATGTACGATTCATACATGGAAAGTGCAGAAGTAGAAGAAGATGGCGAAGCAGTTGAGTTGCCAGAATTTTCTTACACTGACGAACTAGATGATCTTGTTGAATCCGAAGCTACTTTGTCAGATGAGTTCAAAGCGAAAACCGCAATTATTTTTGAGACTGCAATTAAGTCTAAGCTCTCAGAAGAAGTTGAGCGTTTAGAAGATGAGTATCAAACTCGACTCGAAGAGGAATTGGACGCAACTCGTTCTGACCTCGTAGAGAAGATTGATTCATACCTGAACTATGTAGTTGAAAATTGGATGAAAGAGAACCAACTTGCTGTAGAACAGGGTCTACGCACAGAAATCGCAGAAGGGTTTATGACCAAGTTGCGTGATTTGTTCGAAGAGTCTTACGTAGAGGTTCCTGAGTCCAAGGTCGACTTAGTTGACGAACTTGCTGACCAAGTTGAAGAACTCGAAGAGTCTCTCAACAGCCGTACAGCAGAAGTTCTCGAAATGTCTGAGAAGATCGAGTCATTCCAACGCGAAGCGGTTATCCGCGAAGCGTCACGTGATCTCGCTGACACTCAGGTAGAAAAACTCGCTTCTTTAGTTTCAGGTCTAGACTTTGAAGATCAAGACACATTCGCAGAGAAAGTTAAGACTGTGAAAGAGTCATACTTCAAGTCAGAAGTGCCTGCACAAACAGAAGAAGTATCAGAAGATTGGTCTGCTGACGAAACAACAGAAGTAAGTTCTGTAATGTCACAGTACCTAACTGCAATCCAAAAAACCAATAAGTAAGGAGATTTCTAATGCAATCTTACGATCAATTAGTTGAGAAGTGGTCTCCCATTCTCAACGAAGAAAGCGCAGGTGCTATCAAAGATTCGCACCGTCGTGCTGTAACTGCTGCAGTTCTTGAGAACCAAGAAATTGCATTCCGTGAAGAAGCTCAGATGCGTGGTCTCACTGAGACTGCGGCTAACTCTGCTGGTGCTGGTACTGTTGCATCTGGTGGTGCAGCTGATAACTGGAACCCTGTACTGATCGCACTTGTACGTCGTGCAATGCCTAACCTCATGGCATACGACATCTGTGGTGTTCAGCCAATGGCTGGTCCTACTGGTCTTATCTTCGCAATGAAGTCACGTTTCAAGACTTCAAAAGCTGGTGTTATCGATGAGCAAGAAGCATTGTTCAACGAAGCGCCTGTAAACTACTCAGGTGACTCAACTACTACTGGCAACGGTACAACTGGTCCTTCAGGTTTGGAAGGCGCACGTGGTACTTTGGATCTGGACTCTTCAGGTTCTATCGTTGACTCAGGCGCAGCACTTGCACCTACAACTGGTGACGCATACACTACAACAGAAGCTGAAGCACTTGGTAACACAGGTGAGTCATTCGCAGAGATGGGATTCACCATCGAGAAGGCGACTGTAACTGCTAAGTCACGTGCGTTGAAGGCAGAGTACACTCTCGAACTCGCACAAGACCTGAAGGCAATCCACGGTCTTGACGCGGAGACAGAGTTGGCAAACATTCTGTCTACAGAAGTACTTGCGGAAATCAACCGCGAAGTAGTTCGTACTATTAACTCACAGGCAAAGATCGGTGCACGTCAAGCTAACGTCACTACTAAGGGTATCTTTGATCTTTCTTCAGACGCTGACGGTCGTTGGTCTGTTGAGAAGTTCAAGGGTCTGTTGGTACAGATCGAGCGTGAAGCAAACGTAATCGCGAAAGAAACTCGTCGTGGTAAGGGTAACGTAGTCATCTGTTCTTCAGATGTTGCTACTGCTCTTGTTGCTGCTGGTATGCTTGATTACACTCCATCACTTGCAACTAACTTGGAAGTTGATGACACTGGTAACACATTCGCTGGTGTATTGAACGGTCGTACACGTGTGTACATCGATCCATATGCAACTGGTGACTATGTTACTGTTGGTTATAAGGGTACTAACCCTTACGATGCTGGTGTATTCTACTGCCCATACGTACCTCTACAGATGGTTCGTGCGGTCGGGGAAGCCGACTTCCAACCGCGCATTGGGTTTAAGACTCGTTACGGCATGGCGTCAAACCCATTTGTGGGTACTTCACCTGCTGACGGTCTTGCAACTGCTCGTACTAACCAGTACTACCGTGTATTCCGTGTGGACAACATCCTCACATAAGAAAGATAATAAATCGGTACTAATTGGGACTCTTCGGAGTCCCTTTTTTTATGCAGCGTTTAGAGATTTCTCAGAGATGAGAGTTTCGATGAAATCATCAAGGTTTGCAAACTTTCTCTTTGTCTGTTCTTTGTGATATTCTTTCTTGATCATATAGAAATCACCAAGTTCAGAACCGGAACCTTCACAGTGAAGATCGATATGTGCACATTCACATTGAGAAATCGTCGTTCGCTTTGGTTCAGGAGCAACACCGGCAAGATGCAATCGACGTTCTACTTCACAAACCTTACCTTGTTGTTTGAACTGTGTCTCTTTATCTTTTGAGGTTGCAGACCTCTTTGCACTCTTAACAATAACAACCGAATCAAAGTCAGGGAAGTTAGACTTTACTGCTTCAGCGACTTTGGTCATACTGTCTACGTCATGCCAATGGGCAGACATCTTATCGATCATATTACCTTCGGTATTACCGGTGTTGGCATCGGACACCTTTCCCCAAACTGGGTCTTTCTTGTCATAGAAACGATCGATAGCAGTTTCAAACTGATCGTAAAAAGCATTCCAACATCCATCTTTAATTACATAATCACCTAAGTAAAAGTGAAGGAAAGTAAAGTATCGAATCTCTTTGTCAGATAATTTATTGACAGTCTTCGATCCAACTCGCTTTCTTGCGAACGCGAGAGACAACAACTTGTTGAGAAAAGTTCTTAAATCATTTTCTGGGAAGGGCATTGACTCAAACATCTTTGAATAGTCGTTAAACGTACCAGAAACGAGTTTCTTATTAAGTACCAACCAAGAGATTCTTGTCAATAACTGTTCGGTATCAAGTCGTTGATTACCTTTTTGCTTATAGACATACTTTCCTTTTTCTTCGGTAAAGAATGTGTGTGGTGCGTAATCACCAATAGCGCGAACAAAACCACGAATACCGTTAGCAAAATCGGTGTCACCGTAAGCATTTAACTGTTCTTGATCATTAACATACGTAGTCTCGTTAATTGTTCGGAAAAGATCACCTTTTTCAAAATTGCTCAATCCTTCGTACACTAGGAAGGTGATCTGAGTATTGAGAAAAAGTTCTTGTTCCTTTTCAGTCAAAGAGTTCCAAACGAGCGCCTCACCTTCTGGTGATAAAACAACAAGAGCACCGGACATGAAGTATTGTAGAGCACGTTTGCGGTGACCTCCGTCAATTGACTCAAAAATATAATAGCAATCATCTTCATCACACCGATGAAGAATTATCTGTCCGATAGAATAACCCTTAAACAATATTGACTCGATGATACCAGACATCTTCTTGTCGTACTTAGGAGATTCTGGAGTTCCGAACCAAGTGTTAACGGGTGGACGTTGATGAATTGGGTTAGCGTTTACAACATCAACCTGAAGATCGCCTTTACCTTCTCCGAAATAATCGCGAATAGTACACACGATACTTTCACTTTTCGCACGTTTAAGAATTTTTCTAGCAACACGCCGTTGCGTTCGATCACCACACAAGGTGATTTCTTCACCATTGATCTTGATTGTTTCTTTTTTCATTTTAAAACCTTCATCACAAATTACGGAGTAATTATATCATAACAATCTGGGTGTGTCAACAGTTTTATTATTTTAATTATGAATAGCCGACATTCGTTCCGCGAATGCGTGATAGTAGGCATCCTCGCTGAGTAGAACCTTGGAGTAGTTATTGCGATACTCTTCTAGTTTCTTTTCCAAAACATTATCATCACGTAACTCAAGGATTCGTTCTTCGAGTTCTTCAAACGTCTGGACTCTCTGCCATGGATCAATGTTGTATGTGTTGTCGATGTCATAGTCTTGCCACACAAACGGTATCATACCGATTGACAATGCCTCTGGGTATCGTGATGTGGTGGCGTGAGGATCTAACCAATTGAAACACAACGTAGCACGAGCGGGTTCTAACATAGGATAGAGTTTATTCCAATCCTTGATCCACTTAGACTCTCGTTTCACTCCGGACGGAAACCCACCGATCATAACGGTCGACAACTGCGAACGATAGATCTTGCGAATAGTTTTCTCTCGATCGTTACCGTGTTTCATTCTACCCCAATATGCAAAGTCGATGGACTTACCTTCGAACAATGCTTCGGATATAGGATTCTTTAGTCGTTGAATGAAGTGATACTTCATCCCGTGAATGTTGCCACTGAAGTCTATCTCATCAATCGTGATGAATTTCTTGATGTCGGGCAAGAAACTACGATATAACTCTTCGGTATCACCCCTATCACTGCGGAACATAACTACAGTTTTGCCGGCAAAGTATGGCGCGATCTTCTCGATATGTGACTGACTCTTCTCCAAGTCTTTGGGGTTCATCTGTAATTCACCGTGATACCGAAACTCTGAGTCACTAGGAATGACAATTACATCTGCCCACTCGATAGTCTCTGGTGTTCGTACAGGTTTCGATCCATCCAGTGAACAGTTATAGGTGGCGTAGTTGTGTTGTGGGTTTGCCTTCATCCACTTGACATAGTTCTCAAAGAAACTGTCAAGGACGGTTTGCAACGGCCCTTGATACCGCACAAAAGATCGTAGTCGTGCAATCGTAATATTCATCGTATGATGTCAATCTCATTCATGGTGTCTTGATTCCACACCTCAAGTGTATTTCGAATTCGACCTTCGCGGGTGAGTTTGTCGTATCGTTTGGTGGCGAGTTTCTTCCACCATGTAACTATATTATCTAGTTCGAATCTATCGAAGTTCTCTGCCTTAATCAGCGTGTCAGTCTTACCCAGCAGAACATCACGAGTGTTGGAGTATCCGTACTCACTCATATAGAATCGTTTCTGAGTAGTCACGTCACTAGCAGACGCAATTTTTGACGTAAAGTTTTCGTATGCTTCTTTATTATACTGTTTCAGAGATGACTTTACAACCTGAACCATCTTGGTCTGCATCTTTAGTTTACGAGACGACACACCTTTAGGTATGATTTCTTCGCCATCATTTTTCTTGGTGAACCAATCACGCATCTCCGGATAGAAGTCATCACCCAACGTCAATAGAAACTTAGACTGTGTGTCACCCTTATATCTGAGATAGGGACGCATACCATCATACATTGATGCACCCTTGAGATTGCCATACAACGATGTTGTCTCGAATAGACAAAACTCTGTGTCATATTTTTTATTCAGGAGACGGCGACTGTCGTGAGAACAACAGATAGCGGCGAGTAGTTTACCACCCAAGTAGTTATATCCAAACGGTTGTGCAGGGACAATGTTGAATCCCATGATAGCACGACGGTTGAATATGTCAAGATCAGGAACATCCCCAAGATACTCGTTTCGCGGTTTTGAGTTGATCAGTGGTGATCCGAATCGAATGAACCCGACGATGGTGTTCGTCGTGGTTTCTTTGACAACCATTTTGTGGGTTTTGCCTGGCGACTCATCGGGAGAAAAGGACGCCGTTTTTTCAAGAAGTGTGTCAAATAGTTCATTCGATATCTGTTGAATCCGGAAATTCATATCTTTGGGGTGCAAATCAAACCGCTGAAAGAGATCGTCTTCGACACTCAGGCCTGGTAGCGGGGTTGGGATGTTGCGTATCCGTTCAATCTTTCGTGCACGGAAGTAGTCATCGATACGACCAAAGTCATCGAAGTATTCTACCAGACGCGATGCGGCGTAATGTGCATCTTTCTCACTCAATAACATATAAATAGATAAACCAGTTTCATTTGAACAGTTAGTATACTAAAACTTTTATAGGAAATCAAGTTATGGCATCAAATACTTTTGACTGTGGCACAAACTATTTACAACCTACAGGGTTTAAGATTGTTATTAATCGAAGAGAGTTTCCTAACTTACAATTCTATGCACAGTCTGTTATTCATCCGGATGTAAATCTTCCGGCAACAGAAACAACCTTTTCGCGTATATCTAACGTTCCTTTTGTAGGTGACGCGGTAGAGTTTGGTCAACTACAAATGGATGTCCTTCTTGATGAAGACATGAACTCATACAGAGAACTTTTCTCGTGGATGACCACTGCAACTGATACTAAACACATTTTATCTAGCGCAGGAACAGCACGTGCATATGACGAACCTTCTTATCATGACATAACTGTAGCCATCTTGTCAAGCCATAATAATCTGAATAGAACTTTTCGTTACATCAACGGATTCCCTATCAGTGTAGGTCAGATTTCTCTGAACGCTACAACGTCAGAACAATATTTGTCGTTTCCCGTAACATTTAGATTTGACTATTTCCTATTTAATTGATATAATATAGTAGTTTATAACTACGGAACTTTGAAATGAATCTTGAAAAAATATTGGAAGAGTGGAAGACCGACTCTCGTATAGAAATGAATGCACTGGATGCCAGTTCGGTGCAAACTACCGTACTGCACGCCAAGTACCTAGAACTTCATGCGACTGCGAAGATACGCCTCAAAGACGCCGAATTCAAACAGTCTATCCTTATGAAGAACAAATGGTTGTGGTATCATGGGAAGTTGTCTCAGGAAGAGATTGAACGGTTTGGATGGTCGTATGATCCGTTCGATGGACTGAAGATACTCAAGGGTGATATGGCACAGTTCGTTGAGGCTGATCCTGAACTACAGGAATCAGAAGCGAGAATCGAGTACCTTAAAACGACTATAGAAACACTCAAGGATATACTGGAAAACCTCAAGTGGCGACACCAGACAATCCGCAACACACTAGAGTTCAAGAAGTTTGAGGCAGGATTTTGAGAACTCTACTGATAAGTGATGTTCATATCGGATTTAAATTTTCTAGAGCCGAAGACGCGGTGTCTGTTTTAGAAAATGAAAAGTTTGATAGACTCATTATGATAGGAGATATCTTTGATATACAGAGTATGATGCATCGTCCATACTGGGACGAACACCACACAAAGTTTCTCAAGAAAGTCCTGAAGATCGCGAAGACAAAAGAAGTGATCTATGTCATTGGCAATCATGACTACCCATTGTTTCATCTTCAGGAATATACAACTAAGTTGGCTGGCATAAAGTTTTACCGCAACTATACATATACATCTGGCGGTAAAACAATAACCTGTATACATGGTGATCAGTTCGATTCAGTGGGTCGTGGGTTTCAAATTGTTGGAGATTTTCTTTACAATCTGTTACTACACGTAAATCAGTGGGTTGGTTTCGTTCGGAAAATGTTTGGACTAAAGTATTGGTCTCTGAGTAAATGGTGTAAAGACAAAGTAAAGAACACTATAAGTAAGGCCTTCTCGATAGAAGATAAACTGCGTAATTTAGACGGCGCAGACGTAGTTGTTTACGGACATACACACATGCCATATGTAACTGAAGATCTGGTAAATACCGGAACATTTGTAGAGATCGCAACCTACGTGATTGAAAGAAATGGAAAGTTTAAACTAAAGGATTTAGATAAGTGATTGGAGAGTTTGGTTTACTTGCAATATTTTTGACACCGATGATATTCGGTGGGATCACTATGTACTACTCACATAAAGCAATTCATGAAGAAACTTTAAATAGATGGAAAAAATACGATGATTAAAAAAGTCGGTTATGCGGTAAGAGATCTTTATGATTTCTTTTTTGATTTGAAAGTAAACCCACTGCGACATATACCGAATGAGTTGACACAGTTCATTCTCATGTTCTATCTGTCCGTGATGTGGACAGTCGCGTTTACATTCTGGGCAGGCTGGACAATCTATTACGGCATTTATAGTGTCGCAGGTCACCTTGTGTTACTGGGTGCATTCTTTATCACTGCAATCACATTCCGTGACGCAGAGAAAAACAGGCACCTGTGGAAGTAATAAAGTTCACCATGAAGAACTATGCCATGCTCCAAATGACGGAGTGTGCGCCCCATATCGTCTCTGAACTGAGCGAACACTTTACCTTTGAGGTGCCTGGCGCAAAGTTCATGCCCGCAGTAAAGAAACGAGTCTGGGACGGCAAGATTCGTATGTTTAACCGTACCAACGGCGAGATCAACGCCGGTCTGTATG